>Ga0098037_1000898_pt1 | contig 14072 bp, 7 predicted proteins | sample 5_EtaG_FD_75050 | JGI IMG/M metagenome (GOLD analysis project Ga0098037, IMG submission 75050) | Marine viral communities from the Subarctic Pacific Ocean - 5_ETSP_OMZ_AT15132 metaG | ecosystem: Environmental > Aquatic > Marine > Oceanic | place: Pacific Ocean | collected 2015-01-08 | reverse complement strand
CCTAAAAGTGTATGGTTTCATAGCTTTTACAAAATCTAAACCTAAGTCTAGTTCAGTAAAGTCTGTCTTATCACGTTCATCAGAAGCTGCCGTTATATCTACTTGAGCATTAATGGAAGTAATTTGTTCATCCCCCAAAAAACCCCTGTTGTTTCCTGTAGTTTGATTACCACCCGGGCTTCCTGTAATTCCTGTGTCTTTTCCTAGAAAAAAATTATTAGAACCAGAGGTAATGTTATTACCTGCTTGATCTCCCACAGCCGTATTATGTGCGCCTGTGCAATGAGTTAATGCATACCTTCCTACACCAGTATTAACATTATCACAGTTAGCACTTAAAGCTTGAAAACCAACAGCTGTATTACCTACACCATCACCACTACCACCAAGGGCTTGATAACCAACTGCAGTATTGCTTGCACCTGTGGTGTTAGCCGCCAGAGCATTCCGACCTACCGCTGTATTCTGTGCGCCAGTAGAGAGAGCACCCATACTGTTGTATCCAACAGAAGTATTATCATTTGCAGTAGTGGCTGCAAATAACGCATAATTACCAATAGCTGTATTTTGAGCTCCAGTAGTATTGGCATAAAGGGACTGATACCCAAGAGCAGCATTTTCAATACCTGTGGTGTTGTCCTCCATAGAGTATCTGCCTATCGCTGTATTCTGTGCGCCAGTAGTGTTAGATGAAAGAGCCAAATGACCAACCGCAGTGTTGTTGGATGCGGTGGTGTTAGAAAACAAACTCCGCATACCCACCGCTACGTTATTAGCCCCTGTCGTTGTTTTTTGCATAGCATCATAACCAACAGCAGTATTCTCTGAACCAGTCGTTATTGCCTTACCAGCTTCACGACCAATCAAGACAAGAGCAGTTGCTGTTGTTGCGTTATACCCAGCCTGATGACCCACAGCCGTAAGTCTGCTTGCGGTGGTGACATTAAACAGTGCTTCGTCACCCACAGCCGTGTTGTAGTCGCCAGTAGTATTTAAATGTAAAGCACCGTAACGACCAACAGCAGTATTACCAACTCCAGTTGTATTAGAATAAAGACACTGATACCCCAAAGCAAGAACAGAACCAGTAGTAGTTGAATAACCAGATTGATAGCCAAGACCAGTGTTTAAAGTCCCTGTGGTGTTTGAAAGAAACGACCGATACCCAACAGCGGTATTGTTATTTGCGGTGCTGTTACTACCTAAAGCATTTTCACCTATAGCAACATTTGAACTTCCTGTCGTATTTGAGCCAAAACTATTTTTTCCAATGGATACATTGTCAGTTCCCGTTGTATTAGAAGCAGCAGCCTGAAACCCAACAGCAGTGTTGTTACCTGCTGTTGTATTTGCAGCTAATGCACTAGCCCCTATTCCTACATTACTACTGCCAGTCGTATTAGCTACTAATGCATCATCACCTAGTGCAGAGTTATTAGTTCCAGAAGTGTTAGCCTCAAGAGCTTGGTCACCTACAGCAGTATTGTTATTGCCAGTATTATTTTCTAATGCTTGATACCCAACCGCAGTACAAAAACTACCAGTTGTAATTAATTTTAAAGCAGCTGTACCAACAGCTGTGTTTCTGCTTCCAGTTGTATTTGCACCCAAAGCATCGTGACCAATAGCAGTATTGTTGCCCCCTGGACTGCCACCAGATAAATCATCAAGTGCGCCAGTACCTAAAGAAACATTGTTTGAGCCAGAAGGAAAATCACCTAATAAATCTAAACCACCAGCAGTAGAACCATCATGAACTCTAACCCTTTTATTTGTTGTATCAAAGGTAAGCTCACCCTGTGCGCCAGTTAAAGCATTATTATCTGCCTCATTCCCTCTTCGAATTTGTACTTGTATAGCCATTTACACGCTCCCATAATCAGTAGAACTCGCAACTGTATTAGCAACAGAACCAAAGTCTTGTATGCCAGTGAGAGTTCCTCCATTAATATTTGATGCTACTAAATTTATACTTGCTAAACTACCAGCAACATTGCCAATATCTGTAGCATCATTAGCAACAGCGGTTACATTTGAACTTATTGCCGCTACTGCGTTAACGTCAGCAGATATTGTTCCAACAGTATTTACGCTTGCAATGTTAGTAGCAACAGTTCCAATATCTGTAGCATCATTAGCAACCGAAGTTACGTTAGCTGATATGCCAGAAACTGTTGTTACATCTGAACTAATATTAGCAACAGATGTAACATTAGATGATATTCCTGATACTGTTGTGACATTAGATGATATACCAGCTACCGTTGTTACATTAGCAGATACACCAGCAACCGAAGTTACATTGGCAGATATACCAGCAACGGTTGTAATGTTGGAATTATTACCAGCTACCGTATTTATATTTGTAGTGTTTCCAGCAACCGTTGTTACATTTGATGATATGCCAGCAACAGTTGTAACATTTGCTTTTATTGCAGCCAATCCTGATATTGCATCAGTAGCTACTGTGCCATCCTCAATATCAGCTAATGCAGCAATATCAGCTGTTACTGCTGCCAAACTCTGAACATCAGAAATATTAGGGCCAGCTTCTGGAACACCAGTGCTTGAATTAAAACCAAGTACTGTACCTTTACGAGCAGCAAGCAGTGGCATTTGAGTATCAACCGCACTATCAAAATCAACCAACTTTAAAGATCTATTAACATCATCTTGAATGTCAGCAGTAATAGCAATGAACCTATCAAGCTCTGTATTCAAAGAAGCAATATTAAACGGCCCTGATGATGGAAAGTCTGTTGTGCGGTCTAAATCTATAGAACGTGTAATAACTACTGTAGAGCCGCCTGACGCGCCCACAACACTATTGCCAGATGTAGTTGTTATTGTGCCAGTAGAGCCATCACCACCAGATACAGTATAATGTGTTGTTAATGTTTTTAATGTGCCATCAACATAAACATTAAGATCATCGTTATCAAAAAACTCAAATGGCACAGCAAAAGATGTTTGAGTAACACCCTGACCAACTGTGTATGATACGCGAGGATCATTATCTGATAAACTAATAGTCATACTTTACCTCTTTTTTTATCGAAATAGCAGTGAAGATAAAAAGTGGCAACGCACAAATCACCTTTGCAAACGCACAAATTATTCAAATGTACTCGCAAAATCGCCAAGTGCGCTTTTAATATCGTTCATCTGTTGTTTAATAAAAACATTCCAAACAAGCGGTATCTGACGAACAAAAGTCTCAGTGCCATCACCATACTCACCTTGAGCAAACTCTTTGCCACTCTTAACAAAACCATATGCATAATCAGCTGGCGCACCAAATATAGATACTATACCGCCAACAGCATCGGGATCGTCTTGAAACTTAGGCTGAAATGGCAATGGATTATCTATATCAAATGCCATACCCATTTCTAAAGATCTGTAAAACATGTCACTGTAAAGTGCAGCAAGACCAGAAAAATCAAATGCTCGAAGTATTTTATCTTCGATGTCCATCTCATCCCAAGCCCAGTCCTTAGTTCTAAACTTAACAATATTATAACCTAAGAACATTGCTACAGCAAAATGTGCTGCTGGGTTTCTAACTACACCTTGTGCATAGTTAGTTGTTACTTTGTTTAAAGCACCAACAGTATAAGTGTAAAATGTAAATGGTAAAGCAAGCATAGGATGCTCAATCTCAGCGTACCCCTTAACTCGTTTACTCTCTTTCATGCCAAGTGTTTCTGCAATGTGCATAGGAAGATAAGTCTTTCCTGACATAGCTAACGGTTTATCAGCTGGTGTACCCATAATAATACGGTTCATAACGCCAGTTCTTAATGCAGATCTAAATGCTTCCAATGCGCCTTTGTCATCCCAAGCATCAGTATTGCCAAGTATAAACTTATTGTTTGTTGTGTCGTATGGCTGAGAAGCAATACGTTTTGCCATTGCTTGATCTATATTATATCGAGCAAGAAACTCTTTCTGAAACTTAGAGCCGCCACCTTTCCCTACCTCAATAGCAGATTCAATAATTGTATGCGTTCTAAACATACCATCCATAGTTTTTGCTATAGTTGTCATTTGAGACAGTAAGTTAAACTTATAAAACCCAGTATTTATTTTATCTGTAAGGCCACTACGAAACGGATCACTACTTAAACTCTCTAAAAACTTCATCTGATAAGTGCCAGAAATAACCTCCATGCCATCACCAGCTTTTTGCAACTCTTTCTTAGCCATTGTTACAGAGTTATCCTGAGCTAAAGATATTAAACCTTTTGCAATGTTCTTTAGTTCATGATCCATAAATATGTTAGAAAAGTCTGCTACAGCTGCAACGCCAGCACCACCAAGGTAAGTCCACTGTGCTGCTGTTTGTAACCATTGAGCAACACGGCTAGATACACCATCAGGTTTTGTTAATACACGACCCACAATACGATCATAAGAACCAATAAACTCCTTATTAATTCTATTTATCTCAGCTTGTGGTATATTTTCCTTTTGCATCTCTCTTGTGTTCTGGGCAATCACATCATCGATTGTTGCTGGCGCACCATTTTCAGTACGAAACTGTCTAGCAAATGCGTACTTGGGAGCCACTTTTTCATTATAAGCAACAACAACCTGTTTAAGATCAGTAACTATAAACTCTTTTACCTTTTCATTTGGTATATCAAGTTTGCGATGAAGAAGATGTTTTGATCTACCATTACCAAAGTATGCAAAATCTTCTATACCATCATCATCTACAAGATCTAATATCTCATCTACTGTTTGCTTTGCTCTTCGAGATGCAGACTGACGATCTGGGTCAAGCATCTTTTGCGTATAGCGTTTTGTCTTTTCGTCCCAAGTCCAGCGAAATGGTTTCTCTATATAATGATCTGTTAATATTCTTTCAAATGTTTCTCTGTTTGATGCAATCTTTCTTCGATCAAAGTATCTAGGAAAAAAGTTTTCACGCAAACCTTTCTCAACAGCAGACCCATCAAGATACGCATTTATATTATCCAAACGATCTTTCATTTCTGTAATATGTTTGCCCAGCTTTTCAATGGCAGTCTTTTGTCTTGCTGTAACTGACAGCTCATCGATCATTCGAATGGCATCATCAATATTTCTAATAAAGTTTGTGCGCTCTATTGCTGTAGCAATGCGTGTTTTTTCTAATTCAAGCTCAGACCGTCTAGCTATTTGCTTATCAGTAAGACCTCGAGCAGCCTGACTCTTGTTCATGTTTTGAATATAGCCATCAAGACGAGACAATTCTTCTTCTAAGAAATTACGATTAGACTTCATAATGTCATCAAAGACATTTTCCATTGAGCCTATACGATCACCAATATTACCTTGCCTTCTAACTAAAGTATTAGTGCCGCCCAACAAACCAACGTCATTAAGCATCTTATCCCATTCATTAAAGTAATTACGCAACACCTCAACAGCGCGACTCTCAGCATCAGTTTGTGGTGCTTTATTACCAATGTATAAATCAACTACACGCTGCCCAAAGTCCTCAAAGGTTAAGCTTTCTTTACCACGAAGCTTCTTAATACTTTCGATAGTATTACTAATCTGCATATCAGCTACATTGTAATTACCGCTTGATGATACCTCACCCCAGATCTCATGAATCTCATTGTAAACAGAACCCCACCGACCAGATAGCTCACCAGCTTCTTGATGAACAGATTTGCCAAATGATTTGCCAATCTGGTTAAGCTTAAACATTACGCCAGCGTCATTAACCAAACGCATAAATCTTAGCTTTACGTCTTTTGTTGCTTGACTAGACTTACCCATCACAGCCTTAACAGGTGTAGGCAACGCTCGATAAAAAATAGAGTTTGTAAACCACTCGCCAGTCAATAACAAATCATCATCATTAACTTCTGGCAAAGCGTCAGTCATAACAATTTCACTTGTTTTCTTAGGTTTGGCATCAATGCCATCAGATAATTCTCTTAAATTTCTTATCGACTCACTATAAGAATTTGCCACAGATTCAGCTTGTGGTTGTGAAATGCTTTTATCTAACTGTCTACCAATGCCATAACCAACAACAGAAGCTATGCCTTGAGCAATAACTTGTCGTTGCATTGCAGCTATAATAGCTTGATCTGCTTCTGTTTGCCCCTCAAGATCATTAGCTAGTGTTAGTACGTTTGCTGTACCTTCAAAAAAAGCAGCTTCAGAATTAGCAATGCGAAAACCTTTTTTAGCAAATGACTCAGCGCGTCTAGCTTGCAGTGCAGCTACAGTAGATTTACGTTCAACTGATGTTAAGAAAGCATCAGAGCTTTTAGCAAAGCCTTTCTCAATAACTTCCCTACCGCCTTTTTTTGCTAAAGCAATAGCTCCACCAGTAAAAGCTATTTCACCAAGAAATATAGGATCAGATAATAATGTTTTTACAAATCCAGACTTTTCAAAAATTTCTTGGTTTCTAGTATCTCTAAGATAAAGTTGATACATACGTTCAGCTGAACTTTCATTTAAACCATATGCAGATATTCTACGACCTTCTGGACTTTTAGGATTAATCCCCCTGTCAATTAAATAGTCATTAACATTAAAACCAATGTCACGCTCTGGCAAACCTTTAGCCTCAGCTAAAGTGCCACTAATAGCGCCAGCAAAATACTCGTCTAAATTAGCACCAAAAGTTTCACCATAAGAAGGCGTTGACCTAACTATTTCTGGTGTTTTTTTGGAAATAGGCTGTAGAGGTGGGACTTGAAGAATAGGATCACTCATCTGAAATACCTGCTGCCGCTAAAAATTCATCAACATGCTCAGGAAGTATTACTCCTCTAGCAACCAAGCCATCAAAAACCTCTCTCATTTCTGGGTCATTAATACGCTTAGGAAAACGTGCAAAAACTAAAGCTTCCATTGCATCAATAGTTTTTTGAGACTTCGGAGGAGGATTTGGTTTATCTACAAGACCTAACACTTGACCAAGCATTTTTGTATAACTTGGAAAACCGTATTCGCCACCATTTGGATCATTTTGCAAAGCAGATCTATAAGCTGTGTGATAAAAAGAAACAAATGTATGCGGCTCTTCTTTTTCTTTAAAATCAAGAGTATTAAGAGCTATTGGCTCACCACTTAATTTATTTTGTTGAACCAAACCAAAATCTGTTTTTAAATAAACATAATATATACCATTACGAGCAGGTGACTCTTTATATTTTAATTCAAACAAAGGTTGAATTTTAGGGCTATCTTGAGTTGTTAGATTTGTTATTAAGGCTTCACGTTCATATGAGGGGTCTAAAGATCTAAATAATCTAGCTCTATCTTCTTCACTTACAGATGCGTAAACAAGTTGAGTAGCAGCCTCATCCATTGCTTTCATTTCATCAGAATTAATATACTTAGTTCTAGCACCGACAACTTTATTGTCGCTTACCCTATTGCCAATAACCATTTCATCTTCGCCAAATGTAACGTCAATCCACCTATCAAGTGATTCTTTTAAATCATCACGAGATGTTGCAGTTGACCCCAAAGCAATAGATGCTTCAAGTAAGCGTTGGCGTGTAATAGCATCAGCATCTGAATAGTTCTTAAGAATCCATTCATCTAATTTAGAATCAATAGTTACCTCTAAGCTTTTGCGTATATCCCCACCAAGCTCATTAGCATTAGATACAATTTGGCTAAGTGCTGCTTGAGGAGATTCTGCAAACCCACTCTCAGATGCCAGCATAGCTGCACCTAACCTAGCAATAGATTTGGCATCAACTCTTTTATCCATGTGCCATATTCTTAAAACATCACCATTCTTTGATGTGCCACTACCCATATTAAATAGTTGAAAAACATTATCAGAAGCTATGCCTGTTGCAGCAGCTTTTTGAAGAGCTAATTTAATTTGTGGTGTAATAATACCTTGAGAAAAATCTAGTTGTAACTGTTTACCAAAATCAGTTGCAACGTCATCTTTCATTAATAAATCTGGAGCATCAAAATTTATTGCTTGATTGGGCTGCAAACCTAATTGTTTTTTGTAAACTTCGTTTTCATAATCTTGAAGCTCTTCATTAGTAGAGTTAACAGTGTTAACACGAACATTGCTAACATTAGTGTTAATGTTTAGTTCGTTTGTAAAGTTTTCAAAAAGAACTTTGTTTTGCTTAGAAATTTGATTTATAATCGTTCTTACTTCTGACTTGGCATCAAAAAAAGTTCTAGCTTCAAATAGTGCAATACCCACTTTGTATTCAGCTGTTGTTTTATCTAAATTATTTAGTTCATCTTCTTTCATCCCAAGAACAACTTCTAACCTATTAGGACTAATTCCATTACCGTTAGTTAAAGTAGATAAATTTCTATATACATTGTTTGCTAGAGAATAAGCATATTGAACCTCTAATTTAGAAACAAGTTCATTAAATTGCTTTTCATCAAAAGGCCCACTTTTGCTTTGAATTAAATCACGAGTTTCTTTTTTGGCTTTGTTTAAATCTGTTAAGCTTATAACAATCCCATCACCCGCTAAATCTTCAAAGCCCTCAACTAAAGATCTAGCCTGATTTTCAAAATCAATATCTTTGTGGGTAATACTTTGATTTACTAATTTATTATGTGCAGCATCAATCTGATCTAACCATGTTCCTATTTGTGTTGCTGAATGCTCACCAACAAGATCCATAACATACTTTCTTAATCTTATTTTAGCTGATCCAGTCTCACTTACAGACTCTAATGCTGTCATTTCGTTTATTTTAAGCTCTAAATGTTTAGCTTCAGACTTTGTTATTTCGTTTCTAGCATCTTCATTACCTTTTAACTTTAATTCTTCTCTTAAAGTGGCGCTCCACTTTTCCCATTGAGCTAATTGAGTACCAACAAGATGTTTGGGATCAATGGTTTGAAATGCTGAAATAGCATCTAAATAATTTTTAGTGTTTATAGCATGGTCAATTTCTGCTTGAGCTTCATTAAATTTTGTTGATGCAAGTGCTTTGTCATTTCTTTCTTCATCATCAGCTATTTTTTTAGCAGCAGCCTCCATTAATTCAATAGATCCAGTTTCTGGGTCTATTGCACCTTTAATACTTTTAGCAATTAAATCTTTTGCATTTGAGTCAAGAACATCAATACTTTTTAATATTCTTCTAACATTGCCAGATTTAATTCTATTAAGAGCCTCAGTGCTTCCGCTTTTTAAAAATGACTCAATGCTGTTTCCAAGAAGTTTATAATCATCAGAAGTCATTTCTTTAGTAAAACTGGCAACTAAACTATTAATAAAAGAATCAGATAAAGCAGTTATCATAATGCCTCTAGCATCTTTAGATGCTGTTTCTGGCGCACTATCTGCCCATTTTGTCCATGCAGTAATTTCTTCAGCTGGGTCTGCAAACTTAGTGCCGCCTAAAGTTTCTATAGTTGATTCTTGAGACAACATCCATTCGCTTTCCATATCAGCTTCAATAGCCTCAATAGCATTAGCACCAGTTTCAAAAGCAGAAGCCAGTTTTTCTAATCCAAGCCCATTACTTAAACTATGAACAGCAAGTATTTGCCTACGCATAGTAGAATCATCAACCATTGAAACAAATGATGGGCTTCGAATAGCAGCCTCAATAGCCTCACGCTGAGAATCACTTACAAACTTTGCACTGTTAATAAGTAAGTTTACTGTTGCACCTGCTTGATGACTTCCTATTTCATCTAAGACTTTAAAGTATTGCACCCTGTCCTTAGTAACTGCAAACTCTTCTTGTGCAGCAATTTGAGCATCTTTAGCATGTACTGATAACTCGATAATTGACTCTGGAGTAACAGACATTGCTGTACTTCGCTCTAACTCACGAAGTTTTCTATATGTATTAAATTTAGCAGCAGCTTTTATATTTTTTAATCTTTGTTTTTCAGACTCAATTTCAAGAGTTGTTCTTGTTTTTGTAAATATCTTGCCACCTTCAGTTGCAATATATTCTGCAAAGCGACCACCAGCTGCCTTGTCCATTCCCTTTAAATATTCACTATACATAGTGTCATATGTATTTGGATCAGGGTATTTTTTAGCTATTTCAATAGACTTACTTTCCAACTCTTCTAGCATTGACTCATTAAATCTACGCTCTGCTACTTGGTCATAAGCTTGTCGTGCCACTAAACCAAACTCTCTTGGTGCAGTTAAGCCGATAGGTGTGCCATTATCATCAAAAGTAATTAAGTTTTGCCTTTTAATTTCTTTAGCAAAGTTAGTGCCGCGCCTAATAGCTTCATCTCTAGCAAAAGGTTCAGCGGCAGATGCTATGCTTTGGGCAGCCCTTGATGCAGTTTCTCCAACCTGTGATGCGCCAGTATCTAAGTTAACAACACCTATTCTGCGCTGAAATGCTTGCTGTCTTTGTCGAATAACTGCCATAACTTATCCTATTTATATTTTAAGTAGCCAGACACTCCTTGGCCCATTGCTGATATTGCATTAAAGAATGAAGCACGTTGAGCATTCTTACCGCGCTCGACCTCAATCATTGCCGCTAATTTAGTTTGACCTTTTTCAAGTTCTTGCTGAGTTCCTAAAATACGCAAATCACGCATTAAAACTTTTTGCTCTGCGCCTCGAAAAGCATCAATGCTTGAATCTTCACGACCTAACATTCCAAAGATAGCATCATTAGTTGCCATTGCATTATCATACTGTTCAATCCTAGCAACCATGTTTTGAATGGCAGCAGCTTCATTAGCTATACCATCAATCTCCATTTGCTCTGCTTGTTGTTCAGCTGTACCTGCCGCTGCCCTACCTGCTTGAATTTGTCCAAACGCAGAGACTGCGCCCATTGCTAATTGTAATACTGCTAGTGGTCCTGCCATTATATTACTAGCTCCGCTACTAATCCATTTATCTGCAATGGAAGTGGCGCGTCCTGAGTTATTGTAATTTGTGGATCACGACTATACCCCATTAACCTAAACTCCTTTTTGCCAGTAAATGGTTGCTGTTGAAGTGACAAGTCATCAGTAACATTTCTAATAACTAATGCCGTTTGATTTACCTTTATAGATAAGGTTGTGTTAAGATCAACAAATACACTTCCAATAGATCTGGGTAAACCAGTAGCAGGGCCATTACTTATATTTGCATCTATAGGATTTGTTTTTAACTCTACATCAAATTTAAAACCTATTTCAGCAGAAGAAAGTGAAGCATCAACACTTGATACATTTATATTGCCACCTGACACAGTAAAGTTTCCAACAAAATTATTGCCACTTACTACACTTAATACAGCTCCATTATTAAAATCAGCAGACACATCAAACACACCAGATGAACCAGAATAGACTTTTGACATATCAGTATTAAATGTTGAATCAAACTCACAAAGAACAATTTTATTTGTTCCATCACCTAGGTTATATTCTACATTAGCAAACACACGATCATCTATTGTTACTGTAGAATGAAATACACCATTAGTAACGAACTCCACCCAACCTGCACGTTGCTCTGCTCTATTAGAATTAAATACAGCAAGTGTGCCATCATCATTTAAAACAAACACATAGCTCTCTGAACGAGACAATGCACCATAAAGTGTATTCAATTCTAAAGGCGTTTTAATAAGATGCGAAGAAACAGTAGAAATAGGATTAGCAACATACGCAGCTTCACTGTCACTAAACAAATATTCTCTTACAATTTGCCCACCCTTTTGAACAAACAAAGTTGCACCATCAATAGCTTGAGGTCTTTCAAAACCGCAGCCAAATGGGGTTTGTCTTCTCATCTGAGCATTAGTTGGAGTAATGGGCTGATTTTGAAATGCTGGTATATAAAACTCAGCAGATGCAGAGAATACCTGCAAGTCACGATTAGAAACAATATGTTTAATTTGTTGAATTTCACCAACAGAAGCAGTCAACTGTATTGAGTCACTGTCTTTAGCCTCACCTACATCAAAATTATAATACTCAGCAGACTTACTAAACCAAACAGAATCTGGTTGTGCCAATGAGCCAGCAAACACCAATCTATTTTCATGAAATGTAACTGCCGCTGGAAAGCCTCGAAGCGCAGAATATGATTGCTCATCCCAAGTTGTAGTGGGTGCATGAGTTGTAATATCAGGTGTACCACCACCAATTTCTGAAGCATTGGCAGAAGATCCAGCTGTAATAGTAAACTTATCATCACTTAAAACAGATGTAATCGTTCTAGCTCCATTTATTTGATTTACAGAAATACCAGCAATAGTACCAGCATTTGACACTGTGATTGAGTCTGAAGCTGAAAAGCCATGATTAGCCATAGTTATTTCTAAAACAGCAGAACCTTCATTAGATTTTACAGAGTTTGCAAGCAAAGTAACTTTAAGTGTATCAAGTATATCACCAACAGCTACGGTTGAGTTTGTTACAGAAGTAATTTCTATTTCCAAACCATTATATCTTACGGTTGTGCCAATATGTTTTGATGGGCTAGAAGTATCCCAATACGCAGTGCTTGTAGTAAGTGTTGCTCCAGTTCCGCTTGTTTTACTTACATCAAGAGTTGTTCCAGCTGTTTGAAATTTAAAATAAGGTTGATAAACTTTAGAAGCACTTAAATTCTGGTCAAACCTAAATGACTCAACTTGAAATGAAGTTAAACCTGTTCTAACAATTTGCTGTGGAATAAATGTTGAATGTGCAAGAAACATAACATCACCAGCTTGAGCATATGTAACCTCATGCAAATAAGTATCTGTAAATTTTAAAGCTGCACTGTCAACATCTTGTGTAATTGTTTGGATTAAAGAAACAGAGCCGTCAACAGGACTTATTCTAAAAACTCTTATCTTTTGATGCTCAAGAGATATAATATATTGCTCATCATCAGAAAAAATAAAAGGTAACAATCTACATTGCTGAACCTTATTTGTGTCTATTGTTGTATCAAACTGGTATATTTTTTTAAGACCAGATCTTTTAACTACACCACCCTCAGATCTTAGAAAAAAGTTTTTAACACGCTGTGCTGATTGATTATAAATTGGCGTGTCTGTTCTTGAATAAAGAGAAGGACTTACCTCACCAAAAGCAAAGTTTGTAAGTGGTACTCTAACCTTCTGCATTATGTGCGCCTATTTACAATAAATCTATTGGTTGTGAGTTTCCGTGTTGTTTGTTGTTGTGCATCTAAGTTTCTTGCCCTCACCATAGAAACAGTTGCTTGTTGTGACATAAGTTGAGCAAGATTTTGATCTCTTGCCAAAGCAGCTGCAAACACAGATGCTAATTCATACTCAACAGCAACAGTAAAATATGAAGGCCAATCTTGCTCATTAGCACGATAGGTAAAATCTAACACAAGCTCAGAAGTTGATGATTGGTCGCAAAACAATTTATCACCATAAGTTTGATAATCTATTGGTGTGTCATTCACAGTAACAGTATGTGTCATTAGCCAACCGCTAGGAAGTTGATATGCAGCATCAAATCTTCCAGTAGGTGCAGCAGTTAATCTATTAAGAACAGCTTGGTTTGTAGCAAATCTCCATCTAGTATTTACAAGAGATGATCGAGCAATGTCTTCATACATGTTTGAAGCAATTAACGCCTCATTATTACCATCATCAAAAGATGTAATAGGCTCTGCACCAATTAATATAAGAGCGCGACTACATACATCTATTGGTGAGCTTGCTGGTGTGCTGGAAACTGCCATATAAAATCCTCAAAGAAAGGTGGGGCCGAAGCCCCAACCTATTAGTCGCCATCGGTTTCAGCTACTGCCGTACCATCAGATACGTCAACAACAGTACCAGTATTTGATAGAACAGTACAAAAGTTTGTTGTCGGAACATTAGTATCGCGAACGATAATTAAGTCACGAACATCAAGCATGTTTGCTGCACTATTAAAATACCCAGCAGTGTTTACTGTCGCAATAGCATCAGCAGATGTATACATCCACAAGCTACCGTTTGAATCACCACCGACCCGAGTTAGTCCACTTGAAGCAAAAGCCATTTTCTAACCCTCCTAGTTATTATCTAGCAGTTCGTATACACCGTTGTCATCAATGACAACAGAACCCATTGACATCATTGATGTCGCTAGGTGCGATACTTTTTCTGCTACATAGT
>Ga0098037_1000891_pt1 | contig 14178 bp, 18 predicted proteins | sample 5_EtaG_FD_75050 | JGI IMG/M metagenome (GOLD analysis project Ga0098037, IMG submission 75050) | Marine viral communities from the Subarctic Pacific Ocean - 5_ETSP_OMZ_AT15132 metaG | ecosystem: Environmental > Aquatic > Marine > Oceanic | place: Pacific Ocean | collected 2015-01-08 | reverse complement strand
TTAACTCATCAAACTTTTCTTGTGTGAAAGTGTTTTCAGAACTTGTTGGTATAGGTTCATCTACTTGGTCAGGATTGATAAATTCAGGAGTTCTACCTGTGGCATTAACGAAATTCATCTCAACTTCATTACTTTTTCCAAAACTATCAAATAGTTTGATGTCTGGATGTATTTTATATAATTCTTGAAGTCCTATTTTTTTGTATTTTCTTACAATCATCTTTAATCTTGAAGAGATAGTAGAAATACTATCACTTTCTTGAAAACCATACTCTCCCAATAAATCATTGGCTTTGTATGGGTTATTTGATGCTATATAATCGTATAATGTCATTCTTTTCTTTTTAATGTTAAAAAAAGGGGGTAAAAACATAAGCCTTTGCTAATGTCTAACCCCCATTTAATTTCAAATCTCTTTAAGGCTTATATTAGCCTCTTAATGCTCGTGCAACACCTTGACCAAGAACAATTTTATCTTGTCTTACTACATTCGGGTTTGAATATCCTCGAGCGATAGAACTTCCAGTTAAACTTCTACCGATAGTAGCAGTTTCACTTGGGAATAAGTAACACTTAAGGGTCTTACCATTTGTTATTTCATTAATAGTTAATGAAGTAAAACCATCAAACTTATAAGTATGTTTCAATACCGTGATGTCTGATTGGTTTTGGTAAGGGTCGATTGTAGGAACAAGAGTTTTTTGTTGTTGGTTACCGTTTGCATCTACAACTTTAACAACGATAGTTTGAAGAACTTGTGCTGATGTATCAGATTGTAAGTATGTTAAACCAACTACAAAAGGTTTTGTAGTAGTTTGCCATAACCATTCTAAATATGTAACACCAGAGATACCCATTGTGTAGGCTAAACCTGGAGTGTTACCAGCGTTAAGTGTTGTTCCGTTTCCTGTAATTGCGGAGTAAGCATTACCTACCTCTACATTATTAAGGTCTGCGGAAGCACCTGATGAGTTATATAAAGAAATGATGTAAGGCTGTGATGCTGAAGCATCAACGGCACTTGCGCCATTTGCGTTATAATACTCTTCTTCATTACCACCGAAGTCAAAAGCGTCATCCCACTCGTTTACGCCATTTGCTGACATATACTCGTTAGAGATGTTTTCTTCTGCATCAGAGAAATATTGGTCTAAATTATCCATTTTTTCTAATCTGTTTTTTTTCGGTTAATAACTCAACTAAATACTCTTTGTTCTTGACTTAAACTCAATTTAATTACTTTACTCTATTATTCATCTCAACCAGGAGCGAAGGCTCAACCAGGAGTAGAACTTTTCAAGTGAGAAACCCGTAGGATTTACTCTCTAATTAAACAGGGTCTTCTGTGGAATCTTTCATAAAGTTCTTTTTAACCGCTCCAGCAATCAGGATTCCTCCTGCTACTGCGATAGCGACCATAAAAGCACTCATAAACATTCCTTTCTTTTTACTTTCCATCATCTTACTAAAGATTTTTAATAAATTAAACAGCGCCAGCCATTTTTAACACGACAAATTTAGAAGATAGATGATAGTTATAGAATTATTTTCAAAAATATATCTTAAACAGAATTTGTTTAATTTAGATTGTATTATGAAGCCTTATCTAAAAAAGGTGTGAAAAAGTGTTTAAGTTATGTTGATATTATAAACTTTCCTTTACTTTATTGACAATATATCCATTTAGAATAGAAAAGGCACCAACTATCAAAGATAATTTTATAAGTTCATCTTTATCAGGGAGTTCAAATATTTTTCTTTGTCCTTCCTTATGTTTTTTATAGTTTTGACCCATATTGAAATGAATAACTGCTTCTGTCATAAATAAAGCAAAAGTAGTCGCACCAACAACAAGACCTAAATTCTTTTTCATTCGACAAAATTATAAAAATTATTTATTAACTATCGTTTCTATTGGAAGAAATGTTTTAACAGCATTAAAATCAGGGTCTACTACAAGATGATAATTCAAGTTTAATCCGACTGCTAAACAATGAACGACAGATGGATTGCAAAATATATTTTCAGCGTGTTTAATCATTATGGCCATATCATATACATCTTTTACTTTATCCCCATAATATATTAAATCATCTTTAACTTTGTAATCTTTTATTATTTCTTTATACTCTTCTTTTAGACCTATAAAATAGTTTGGTATTGATTGTTCTTTAATTAACTTTTTCCAATCGAAATCGCATCTGTGCCTTTGAGTAATATGAAATACATTATACTTATCATCTGGAATTTTCACTTTTTTATTTAATTCTTCGTTTTTGAAGTCAAAATCTTCATCTAATTTTAAAAAGGGTATTGGTAAATTATTTGGTGCTAATTTATAAGAAGTAAAATATGATGTGAGTAAATGTTCTTTATTTAGAAAAGGGGATAATCTAAAAAAATCTAAATCTATATCTATATCTATATCTGGATGATATCTTACTTTATCAGGATGGTTTATAACTCCTGTATTAACATCTATATCTTTATTTGCATAATTTATAGGGTATTTTATTACTTTTCTTATATAAGGTTGAGTTGTTAATATTCTGAACAATCCTTTGAACTGCATATTAGTAGCACTTATAACACTATGATTTCTTAAATACATATCTCCTCCTTTGTTTGCTATAACAAAAGGTAAAGACCATATCACATCTCCTAATCCTCCTGAATGTAAAAATGTCTGAACTCTTTTGTTTTCAAAATACTCTTCACCTATATCTAAAGTTATGTAATCAGTAGATACTATATTCATCCAGTATTTTTTATTTTCTACATAATTATTCCAATCTAAATTTAACTTACCTTTGATAGCAGGTTCTGGTAGACATTCTTCTTTATTCAAGAGTTTAATAATCCCTACTCCTGTGTCGGTATCAACAACACACATTTCAACATCTTTTCTCTCGTTTCTAACTCTAACATAGGATTTCCATACATCTCCATTCCAATGGTCAGAAACTCGTGGGACCTGTTGATGTATTTCTTTTTCAGGCAAACAATCGTGCATAAGGATAGTTCCTCCTTTATTCAAACAATTTAATGAGTTTTGTATATCTCGATAAACTTGTTCGTTTTCGTGTAAGCCATCAATAAATATAATATCATACTTAATATTATATTTTTCAAAATAATCGTCAGATGTCATTCTGTATTTAACAGGAACTTTTGAACTATCCCAACCTGTGGATTTTCCTTTTTCTATTTCCCATTCATCTTTCATAGGGTCCACACCACTTTTGTCTTTTATCTTAATCTTATCAAAACATCTATTATCTCGAACTCCTATTTCAAGATAATTCTTGTAGTTGTGTTTTTTTATTAATGCGTTTATTAAATCGTATCTTTTCATATTAATCTATTACAAAATATTGTTTTTTTAATCTTTCTCTAACTTCTCTTATTGCCTCTTCTTTATTAATTTTACCTCCGTCAGTTAGGTTTTTCTTGTTTATAGCAGGTTTTACTATTGAATTATAATTTTTAGATAAATAATCATCAATAGCATTTTCTCTCATTTGAGGTGTTATCTTTCCTCTAATTTTCTCTTCATCTAAATCTATATATATAAAATATCTTGGATTGTCATTAAAATACTGACTATTTACAATATTTTCTGCGATACTAAATAATTGATACTTGTCAGGAAATTTGTTTTTATGCCTTTCTACACTATCAGAGTTTTTGTGAAATCTTAACCAATTAGCATTTTGCCATATTTTTGTTGTAATTCTTCCAATACTTTGAAAGTGCATAATTATATCTAAATCTGTATGTCTATTAGAACAAATTGCTCCGACTAAATCATTAGGAAGAAAATCAGATACATATTTGTTTATATCTTCAATTAAAAGCATACCTCCTCTAAAGTAATGTAGTATATTCCACAAACAATCTGCTATTTCATTTAGTGTTAATCTTATGCCTGTTTCTTCATCAAAAGGTCTTACTCTTCTTATTTCTGCGTGAGGCATTACTGAAAACTTAACTAAATCATTCATTGATATAGCCTTGTAATCTGTAAATTCATCATTAACATCCAATATGAGAACTTTTCTTGCCTTAACGCCTTTTGCAGGATTTCCGTAAACATAACTTTCTAAAAGCATTTTGGTTTGATATGTCTTACCAATACCTTTTTTACCTACGGCCATTCCTAATTTTGGTTCTCTCATTGTTTTTGTTTTATTAAATGTTTATACTTTTGTAAATTATCTAAAATATATTTAGGGTAATTCACAAAGTTTTTTTCCATAGAAACTAATTTCATCTTAATATCTCTGTCATAAAGGTCTATTCCATTATTTAATTTTTGCTCTATATTTTTTAATGTCTTTTCTGTGTTGTATTGTTGGTGTGCCGTATTTTCAAGTTTGATTTTTATTTTTTCTTCACCACCCAAATATGAAAAATGCCATCCAGCATTAGGAAAAACTTTCATTTTACCAAGTTGAAACCTAATTTCTTGAGGAGTGTAAGTTTCAAGCAGTTTTTTTCTAAATATTTTAGGGGTATATTCTCGTTCATTTCTTATATAATTTAAGTAATAATAAAAAACATACATCTGTAATCCTACCAATTCATTTTCTTTTATAGCAGGATTTATTATTTTAGGGTTAATTATCTCATCTAAATCAGATAATATTATTACATCATTATCTTTTGCCTTTTCCAAACCCCTGACTATTTGATTTCTTTGATAACAATCATATTCCCATATATCTCCTACTGAATTTTTTTCTGCCTTGTAAGAGGGGTGTTCATCTATTATTATATGAATAATTTTTTCTGAAAAATCTTTATATCTTTCTTTTTTTTCTTTGTAATATAAAGGTTTGTCTTTATTTGTAAAGGTCTTTGTTGCTTCTACCAATACAAAATAATCTACATAATCTTTAAGAACATTTAATCTTATTTCTAATAAATCTAATTCATTAAAAAACAAAAAACAATCATATATTTTAGGATTATTATTCATTTTTCAGTCGTTCTATATCATTCTCAACCATTTTTTTAATCATATTTTCAAAATTTGTTATAGGCTTCCAACCAAGAACATCTTTTGCTTTTTGAGAATTTCCTTTTAAGTAATTAACTTCTGCGGGCCTCATATACTTTTCATCTTGTTTTATATATTTTTTCCAATCTTTAATTCCTATCTGACTAAACGCTATCTCAATAAAATCACTCAAACTATGTGTTTTGCCTGTTGATATGACAAAATCCTCTGGCTTATCTTGTTGTAGCATCATCCACATAGAAGATATATAGTCCGGAGAATATCCCCAATCTCTGTGAGTGTCAAGATTTCCTAATGTTATATGAGTATCTAAACCTAAATGTATTCTGGCAACACCATCAGTTATTTTTCTACTTACAAACTCTACACCTCTTCTTTCGCTCTCGTGATTAAATAGTATGCCAGAAACATTAAACATATTATAGGATTCTCGATAATTTTTAGTAATCCAATGCCCGTAAAGTTTTGCTACTCCATATGGACTTCTCGGGTAAAACATTGTTTTTTCATCAGCCACTCCAGTCATTTTACCAAACATTTCTGAAGTTGAGGCTTGATAAAATCTTATAGGTTGTCCGTATTCTCTTATCGCCTCTAACATTCTTAAAACTCCTAAACCTGTAATATTTCCTGTGTTTTCAGGCGTGTTCCAACTCTCTCCTACGAAAGATTGCGCTCCTAAATTATATATCTCATCAGGCTGACAATCTCTAATAACACGAAGTAGTGAATTTTGGTCGGAAAGGTCTCCATTTACAAACTTGAAATTTGAATTATTTTGAAAAGTTTTAGTATTCGTTCTATTTTTAGAAGATGACCTTCTTTCCATACCATAAACTTTATAATTTTTTTCAAGTAAAAAGTCAGTTAAATGGCTTCCATCCATACCTGTTACTCCTGTTATAAGTGCTTTTTTCATTTTTTATTTTTTATAAATACACTTTGTTTTTTTCCTTTGTCATTTTCATATCTATTTAAAAAATCTTCTTTATAATATATATAAGTGTCTAAAAAAACATTTTTTTGTGCTATAACTTCTATATCTAAATTATGTTTATCTACTGCCGCAGACCTATAAAAAAGTTCTTCTTTGGTTTCTTTGTTGGGCTTTCTTAAATAATCTTTTAACGCTTTTTGTTTTTGCTCTAATAAACTAACATAATCCTTTCTTACTTCCAACTGCTCTTCTAATCTACTTTTAATCCCTTCCATTGATTTATCAAAACCTTTACTCTTTGAGTATTCTTTTATGTTTTGAGGTAATTGAAAATATTTATCTCTATCTCCTTTCGATATATTAGTTATGTTTTTTTTGAAATCAGCCATAATTCTATCTTTTTGTATTTCTTTTAAGTTGTATTAAAATTTTTTTTAATAAATCTACTATTGTATTAAATTGTTCTCCTGTCATTACTTTATATTTTATGTATAATCTTTTCCAAAAACACCCCAAAATGAATTTTTATGTCTGCATATAATACCTGTGTGGGCAAAATAAGGTATTCCTGCTCTATATAAATCATTTATCCAAACAACATCAGGGAACCAACTGGCTCCTTCTATATGTCTAAAATTAAACTTCGTAAATATCTTTCTTTTTATCAAAACACACCCTAAACCTGCTGATAGTGTCTGTGTAGGCTTTCCGTTTATCATAAAGTTATTATATCCTCCATACATAGCCACTCTATATTCATCACGATTAGATGAAATTCTGTTTAACATAGGAATTCTACAATCATCATCACTCAACTGGTATATTGCTCCAATAATAGATTTTCCTTCAAATAAAAGTTTTTCTATTATATCAATAGGAGGGAAAACATCAGTTTCTAAATGAAGAATATATTGATATTTATTCTTTACTGCATATTGCCTACAAAGTTCGTGGCTTAATGCTACTCTTTTGAGAACAGAGTTCTTGTTTTCTTCATTAGTTATGTGAATACATTTAAACCCTTTTGTTTTTATATACTCACAAAAATCTTTCGTTAAAGAATTGTCTGCTAAAAAAACATCATAATTAGGATAAGTAAAATTATTGACATTTTCTGCCCACTCATCAAAACAATATTTTTTAACATCAGATTGAGGACCACAAACAAGAACCCTCGGTAACCTACTTTTCATATTTTATGCTCTCTTACAAAATCTACCACGACTATCTCTATCAACATTTCTGTTAATGACAGGATGAAGATTTTTTTGAGCCCTTTTGATACCTTCTGCTCTTTTATCTTTTGGTTTTTTAGTGCATTTCTCTTCTTTACATTGAGCAAAATAACACACTAAAGTAGTTAAGAATAAAAGTGTCAAAAAGATAATTACAAATGTTTTCATTTTATCTGTTTTTGGTTAATATTTATTTTAATTATTTTTCTTCTGTTTCTTTAGCATCTTCAATATCAAAACCCTTATTTAAGTCAATATCATTTGGAGTAACTTCTATTATGGTAGGCTTGTCTTTTTCATCAACTTCAGTAGGAGCAACTCTCATTTTCTTTTTAGGTCTACCTCTTCTTCTTTTTGGTTTTATTGATATTTCATCTTCCATTTGTTCGTGCATAGTAGGTTCTACCATCATTTGTTCTTCTTCCATTACTCTCGGGTCTTCTTGAACTTCATTCTTTTCCATTTCTTGATTTTTCTTTATAGCCTCCATTACTTCTTGAGTGGTATTTACATCTTCTGTTGGAGGAGGTCCTTGTGGCTCTTGAGCAGTAGGACCAGGTGGCGGTCCTGAAGGTGGTGGAGGTGGTGGAGCCTGTGTGTTGTATGCGGCTTGAACTTGTTGATTATACATTTCAGTCATCATTTTAAGTGATTGTGCTAATGATTTTTTGAAAGTGTATAATTGAGCACCTTTCTGAACGATATCTTTACCAAAAGCAAACATCAAATATTGCTCATCCGACATACCGTATCCTCTTTTTGAAAATACCCTAATCATTACAGGTCTAACTCTTTCTACAAACTCATCATCAACAACCAAAACTTCATTTACTTGATTGTTATATTCTCCTATAAATTGTCGAACTGATAAAGTTTCGGTTTGTGAGATAGGTATTCTCATATCAGGATTTATTTCACCTTTGATAGCCTTTTTAACTATTTCTTCTTCAGACATTGAGAAATATCTGCCAGCAAATGTGTGCGCTACTTTATATCCATCTAAAAAGGTATCTACAAGTTGAGCAGACGCTTCATCTTTTTCTTTACTACTATAATCTTCTAAATCATTATTAACAAAAGGGTCATCACTACCAAATCCTTTTTTCGGCTTTTCTTTCTCTTCTTCCTCATAATCTTCATCTTGAAGAACATCTAAATTAGGTTGTTGATAGGTTGGCTCTGGTATTCCTTGTATTGTATTAGGGTCATAAGACACTTGAGGTTTAGTATATTCTCTTTCAACTACCGGTTCATCAAACGGATTAAAGTTATCAGGTGTAGATAATTGTGAGTAATCTGGTGTGTTTTTTTCTTCTGACATATTATTTATTATTTTCTACAAAAAGTTCTATTTCTTTGTTGATTTTATATTTAAGATTTAATTGTTTTTTTTCTTCAGGAAATTTAACATTAAGAGTTTCCATATATTTAATATCTCGAGATATGGTAGCCTTATTTATATTAAATATTTTTGATATTTTCGATTGACTAATTTTTAAGTGCTGATAAAACATATATATCAACATAGCCCTCGCTTTCGTTCTTGTTCCAAATTTTCTACTCCTGCCTAAAAACAATTCACTCTCTGATATTGTGAAGTTTTTACAAGTAGTTTTTATGATGAAAGACATTAAACGGTCTCCTGTTTCGTAACCGTCTTCAATTCCTTTTTTAAGTATTTTTTTTGTTTTTTCTACACCTTTTTCATTAACGGCTTGCATTAATAAGTTTATCAATTCAACAGAGTGTGTGTTTTTCACAAAAATTATTTTAGAAATTATATTTTAATGGCAACAATATTAACAAAAATAAATTGAAATTACAATTGGTTGACTTGAAAAATTATTTTTGCTTCTCCTTTTTGGTAGAAATAATGTATTTGCCTGATGTAATCTACACTATCATCATCTATTTTTCCCATTTTTTGAAGTAAGTCGCAAATCACTTTTTGCCAAAAAAACGCTTTATTGTCTAAATCAAATTTAGTTTTTTTAGGGGATTGATAGCCTATTGATATACTAATGTTCTTGCCTAAAGGTGGACAATCCATTAAATAAGGCTTAAGAAATATTTTTGCTTTATCTACAACTTGTTTTCTAACAGCATAATGAACACTACTATAAAAAAGATTTGCTGTTAAATAGTAAGTAGATTTTTTATTTTTACCAAGAATGATTTTTTCTATTGGTTCTTTTATTTCTTTGTGGTATATCATATAAAAAAAAATCGGGCACCAACCCGATAATAGAAAGTAGTCAAACCAGTTTAAGGCAAGAAAACTTCAACAAAAATACAAAATTATTTTATCTACCAAGGGTTTTTTGTTTTTTTTTACAAAAAATTTAATCCTCTTTCATTTATCTCTTGTATGGCTTCGAAATGAGCCATCGCTATTCTTTTACTTCCTTTATCACTCATCAACACTTCTGCCTCTTTTAGATTAGTCATAAATCCGTTTTCCGTTAAAACGGCTGGCATTTTAGTATATTTCAGAACATAAAAATTAGCATTTTTAACCCCTCTACTTCTCCACTTCATCTCTTCTACAATTCTACTTTGAAAAACACTCGCCAATCTAAATCCTTTTTCTGATTTTGGGAAGTGATATGTTGAAATACCGTGTGCGTTATTCCATCCTTTTCCATATGCGTTATGATGTATAGATAAATATATACAATTCTCTTTTTCCGTTGCTATTTGATTGGCTTTGATTACTCTTTCACTTAAAGGTATATCTCTCCATTCTTCTGAAACAACACTATAACTTATGTTTTGTTTTTTCAATAAAGGCTTAAGATATTCTAAAACTTTTCTATTTCTAACACCCTCGTATAAAACCTCTCCCTTATATTTACTTGCGGATGGGAATGTAGGACTTCTTTTTCCTCTTGTTTGATACTCATCTGTTTCAGGATGCAATCCTCCGTGTCCAGCGTCTATTATCCAATGATACTTACTTTCAGTCATATTATTATTTTTGTTGTTGTCTTGGTAACCCACCAAAAACTTGACTATCCGATAAATGATGGTCGATAGGGTTTTCTTCTTGAGGAAGACCTCCAAAAATTTGTTCTTCATTTGTTATAGGGTCTATCTCCATTGTTCTTCTATTCTGATTATTAAAACGGCCGTTAGGCTGTTGATTTGGAGAAATTTGTTGTTGTATATTAAAATCTTGATTTACTTGTTGTTGCTCTTGTTGTAAATGATTGTTTTCGGCATTTAACACTTTTTTTGTAAAGTATTTAGTTTGAAATCTCTCATCATTTGTTATACCTGCTGCCACCTGTAATCCAAAAACTTCATCTGAAGGGTAGTGAACTCCTAATATAATTCTTGAGTTAGAACACTTTTCAGCAAATTTATTCAAAATATCAGATTGGTCAGGATATTTATATGAAAGTATATCGGCAATTACTTTAGATTGAACGGTATGACCTGAAGGATATGCCGGTGAGTGTGAAGAAATGGTAGGCATAGGATTCAAAGGGTATTGATAAATATTAGCCAACTGAAAAGGTCTAATTCTATTGTAGAAGAATTTTAATTTCATAATGATACTATCAATATCTTTAAAAACACTATCTACAAATTTTTCAGGATTTCCAACACCACATTTTTCAGCCATTTGAACAGACATACCTTTCAAATCTTCATCAAACTTATAAGCCATTGATATAACATTGTCATATTCAAGTTTTTTCATTTGTTGAGTTATTTGTGTCAATTCATTTTGAGCATATTTACCATCATTGTTAGGATAAGGCTTGTCCATAAAATGCTGCGCTATATAATCAAAAGTTCCTTTTTTCTCAACTAATATACTTTGTTCGGCATTAGGATTACCGTAAGTCAAATTGTTTACAGGCAATAAACCGTATTTATGATTAGGTGTTGTCGGTTGAAATCTTTTTTCAATCACACTTTTTTTACTTCGTTTTCTCGCCATAATTAAAAGAAAAAGTTAAATAAATCACTATCTTGTTCTTGCTGTGCTTGTTCTTGCTGTTCTTGTTCTTTTCTCCTACTTTCTTCTTGTATTTTAATTTCTTGTTTTTCCTCCTCTTCTATTTTATCAGCCAAATCTTCTGCTTCTTTTATAGCGTCCTCTTCTATCTTTCTTTTTCTCGCCTCTAACTCTTCCTTGGCTTTAATCTCTTCTTCTTCTTGTTGTTTTTTTATTTTCAAAGCCTCCTCTTTTTGCCTAACTTCTTCTAATTTTTCATTTTTCTTTCTCTCAATATCTTCTTTCATTTCAGAATATATTTGAAAAACTACTGATTTAGACAATCTGTTAAGTTTAGCCATATCCTCTTCAGTAACTTCGGCCTCTTTGCCTTGTTTCTCTAATCTCTTAACTTTCATATTTACTGCGTTAAGTTTATGGTTAAAGTCGGTTACAAATCCTTGAGCCTCTTTGGATAGGTCTTTTTTTGTGAGGTCGTTTTCCTCCATTAAAACTTGGTGTGGATACATAATGTAAAGTTTTTTAGTTAATAATTACCCTTCGTATTCTATCTTTCCTGCTTTTATGTCAGATAGTAAAGATTGTAGATTACTGATTAAATCTCTAATAAGAAGTTCTGAATCCTTTTTAGTTTTTATCATTTTGACACATTCTGTCATTATCTTATCTACATTAACCCCTACTTTTTTTTGCTCTTTCTTATTCAGGGTTTGACCTTTCTCGGTTTTTTTTTCTATACTTTCTGCTTCGTTTTCTAAAGAAGCACTTGCTTTTAGAACTCCTGAACTATCTGCCCTACCGGATTCTATGTTTTCTTTTTTAGTTTTCAAACCCTGGTCTTTTGCTAAATTGTTAAGAAAATCAATACATTTTTCTTTTGACATAGAGCCAGATATTGAAGGACTTTTAGGCTTTGATGGTTTTTCACTCTTTTTTAGTTCAGCAATTTTCTTTTCGTTTCGTTCTATTTTTTCTTTAATTCTTGAAGCCATTTTATCATTTTTGGCCTTCTCGTATTTTTTTAGTAGAACTTTTGCTCCTTGTATATTTTTTTCTAAATCTTCAATCTTTTTCGACATTTTTATACTATTTTAATTTTACAAATATATTATTTTCTAAAATATAAATATACATTTTATAGTGATTTATTTTTTTTATCTAATAAAATTCACTATAAGTGCTTTCTTTTTCATTATATTCTTTCTGTTTTTTATCTATTAAAAGTTGAATTGCGGCTATTTTTTCAGCACTTTCATTCATCATTCTACCATATCTATTAGCGTCATCATCACTCCAATTTTCTCCTTTTTGACCTGCCTCTATATCTTGGTCTACAAACAAACTATCATAATATTTTTTTTCATCTTCTAATTTATATTTAAGTGTGTCTATATCTCCCTGTAAATCTTGAAGTTCTTCCATTCTTTGAAAATCTTTGAGTTCTCTTTTTCTTTCTCTTCTTCTTTCAGAAGGACTATAAGATTTTGAAACTCTTTTATCTCTATCAATAGGTATCTCAATAGGAACTAACTCTCCTGTATCTTCATCTACAAATTCCCTTACATCAAATTTCTTTTTAAGATAATCTTCTTTTGTCATACCTCCTTTTTCAAAAGAACTTCTTTGTTTTACTATACTTTCATATGCTACATCTAAATCTCCATTGAAGGCTGTTTCTGTTATTTCTTTACCTATATCTCTAAAATCTTCTTGTGTAAAGTATTTCCAATTCTCATCTTTCATTGAAAACTGACCTATATCTTCATAATCATAGTCATAATTAGGTGTTTTACCACCTTTTTCCATTTTTCTTAAATCATAAGGCTCATTATCTAAACCATACTCAAAAGTATATCCCTCTGCTTCCATTTTTTTAAGAAACTCTTTACTATCTTCATAATCGTAATTACCTTCTTCATATTTTTCCATATACTTATCTATAATGCTTTTTGGTTTAGATGGTAGTTTTTCATAGTTGTCGAATAAATCAACTTCACCTCCTTTTGCATAATTATACATTATCTCGTTCTCTAACTCTTCGATGGCTAACTTGGCTTGTTCTATATCTTCTTTATCTGTTGCAGTTTTAATAAACTCTTTCAGGTCCTTTATCTCTTTAATCTTTTCTTCTTTCATATCTATCTCACCTCCTTTTGCATATCTTCTCTCATCTACGATAATTAAGTCGTTTATGTTCATTAAACTTCCCTTTCCTATTTCTGATGTCTTGTTATAGTGAACTTTTACTCTGTAAGGTATTTTTCCTTTATCCAGATTTTCATCATTTATATATCCAAATCTCTTGTAGTAAGGATTATAAACATACAATCCGTTGGCCTTACTCTTATCTTTTGACTTTAATATGTATTGTCTAAAACTAACCCCTTTAATTGTTTCTCCTCCGTCTTTCATTTTTTCATTAGAAACTGCGTAAAAATATCTTCTTTGTTTGTCGGTTAATGGTTTTCCTTGGGCAGTTCCATCTTTTAATATTTTTTTTGCTTTAGCAGGTGTCAATCCTCCTTTCTTGAACATTTTTGTTTTAGTTAAATGTTGATACTCAATAAAATTCTCTATGAAAAGCCTCGATATTTCACTTCTTTCATAGTTAGATAAACTACTATAATTTTCTTTATATTCTTTCAACAATTCGGCAATATATTCTTTGAGTTCTTTTACTTTACCTCCATCTTTATACATAAAACCTCTTTCATAATCTAATTCATCTTGTAAAACTCCTGGATTTTCACAATGATAGTCAATATGTTCTGCATATTCTTCAAGAGTTACCTTGCCATCTTGGTCTAAATCAAAATGTTCGTGTAATTCATCTTTTGATATGTTGTCAGGATTTTTAGGAAAATCTTTCTCAACTCTTTCGTTTTCTGCTTTTATATTTCTTTTTTTCATATCTTATCTGTTAAGGTAATATGTATAAATCTTTTCCTTTATGAGTTCCTTTCTTCTTTAATTCTGAAATTTGAACGGGTTGAAAATTTGAATTATCATCAAACTT
>Ga0098037_1000888_pt1 | contig 14214 bp, 20 predicted proteins | sample 5_EtaG_FD_75050 | JGI IMG/M metagenome (GOLD analysis project Ga0098037, IMG submission 75050) | Marine viral communities from the Subarctic Pacific Ocean - 5_ETSP_OMZ_AT15132 metaG | ecosystem: Environmental > Aquatic > Marine > Oceanic | place: Pacific Ocean | collected 2015-01-08 | reverse complement strand
TAGATATTTAAAAGGCCCGCAGGATATGTACAAGCTGTATGAAAGTAAGTATAATGAAGAAGTACAGAATTTTGCTCTTCAACAAATGGGGAGAAGAAGACGTGCGGAATATGATGATGGGGTACCAAGAATTAAAGTGCCTTCACCATCACCAAATACGTAATTTTAAAGGAGAACAATTATGGCAATAACAACTAACGCAATTTGCGATTCATTCAAAAAGCAATTGTTGGGCGGTGAACACGATTTTGACAGCTCAGGTGGAGATACATATAAATTAGCAATGTACACACCATCCGGAACACTTGGTAAGTCAACAACAAACTACATTACAACACAAGAAGTATCTTCACCGTCTGGTTATGCAGCAGGTGGAAAAGCTCTTGTAAATCAAGGTGTAAAAGTTTCATCATCAGTGGCAATTACTGATTTTGCTGATTTATCTTTTACAGGTGTAACATTAACAGCTAGAGGTGCTTTAATTTATAATACAACTACTGACGGTGGCTCAAACACTACTGAAGCAGTTGCTGTGTTAGATTTTGGCGGAGATAAGACTGCAACTTCTGGAACATTTACAATCCAGTTTCCTGCATTCACAACATCTGCAGCAATTTTAAGAATTGCATAATAAATAGGAGTTAAAATGGCTTTGGTAGTAAACGATAGAGTAAAAGAAACCTCTACCACAACAGGTACAGGTACATTAGATTTAGCAGGGGCGGTTTCTGGTTTTGAAACGTTCGTTGCAGGTATTGGAAATTCTAATACTACATACTACGCTATCGTTAATGAAGACGGTGCGTTCGAAGTAGGACTTGGAACCGTAACCGATGCAGGCACAGATACTTTATCAAGAACTACAATTATTTCTTCATCAAATAGTGATTCTGCAGTAAATTTTGGTGCAGGAACAAAAAATGTTTTTTGTACTTTACCTGCTTCCAAAGCCGTTATCCTTGATGCAAGTGGAAACATTGTTGCAAACAATGGATCTAACTTAACAGCGTTAAACGCAACACAATTAACTTCAGGCACAATACCTGATGCAAGATTCCCAGCAACACTACCAGCATTAAATGGTTCTGCTTTAACAGCATTAAATGCAAGTAACCTTGCTAGCGGTACAGTTGCAAACGCTAGATTAGATGCACAATTACAAGATGTTGCAGGACTAGCAACAACAGCAGGAAAAATTATTCAAGGTGATGGATCAAACTTTGGTCTTTCAGCTTACACATTACCCACATCAGACGGATCTGCTTCTCAAGTTTTAACAACTGATGGATCAGGTGCAGTTACTTTTGCAACACCTACAGTTGGAGACATTACAGCTGTTACAGCGGGTACAAATTTAACAGGCGGTGGGTCATCAGGTGATGTTACAATTAATTTAGCTGATGCTTCTACATCCGCTAAAGGAGCTGCATCATTTAGTTCAGATAACTTTGCTGCTAGCTCTGGTGCAATAACAATTAAAGATTTAGGTGTAGCTACAGCAGAAATTCAAAACGATGCAGTGACTCAAGCTAAGATTGCAGATGATGCTGTTGGTGCTGATCAGTTAGCGGCAAACGCTGTTGTCACAGCATCTATAGTAGATGATAATGTGACTCAAGCTAAGATTGCCGATGATGCAGTAGGTGCAGACCAACTTGCAGCAAACGCTGTAGTAACTGCTTCAATTGTAGACGATGCAATTACTTTAGCTAAAATGGCACCAGGGACAGACGGTAATCTTATTTCTTATGATGCTTCAGGAAACCCAGTTGCAGTTGCTACTGGTAATGACGGACAGGTTTTAACTTCAGCAGGAGCAGGAGCACCTCCAGCATTTGAAACTCTTTCAGTAGCCATTTCTTCTACTGCTAATGGAGCAAATAATAGAATAGCAACTTACTCAGCTGCAGATGCCTTAAATGGTGAAGCTAATCTAACTTTCGATGGTTCTACCTTAACGGTAACTGGAGCCATAACAACTACAGGTAATATTACTACGGATCACGTTTTACCTACAGCAAACGATACTTTTGATTTAGGTGCATCAGATAATGTTTGGAGAAACGTATACACTGGAGACTTACATCTATCTAACGAAGCAAAAGAAGAGGGTAATGCTGTTGATGGCACAAAAGGCAACTGGACAATCCAAGAGGGTGCTGAACATTTATATATTTTAAATAACAAATCTGGTAAAAAATTCAGATTTAAATTAGAAGAAATGTAAGGAGCTTAATCTATGGCTCTAGGTGTATCGGCATTTTCTGAAGCCGCCTTTTCAACAGAACCAAATGATATTGTAGTACATCCTGTAGGTATTGCTCTTACTTCAACTATGGGAGAAGAGTCAAATGTTGCTGATGCAAATGTATCAGTTACAGGAACTCAACTCACTTTTACCAATGCAGGAGCTGTTGCAGGTTCTTCTGTATTATTTTCTGTAACTGGTTCTCAATTATCTACATCAATAGGAGAAGAAGACATAGATGTAGGTGTGCCTATTACAGGTATTGAATTATCTATTACAAACAAAACTTCTACGCAAGATACTTTAAATGCTTTTGGGGAATCTCCTTTTGCAACATTAAGTCCAAGCACTTTTAATATACCAAGCGTTGAAATCGAAGCAACCACAGGTGGTGGAACTCTTCCAAGCTTCTTACTTCAATCTACGTTAGGAACTTTTTCAGTTTCAGCAGGTGGTACTGTTTCAGTGGTGGTTACTGAACATACAATAAACACTTCTGTTGGAGATGTCAGTATTACAGGTATAGCAAACGTTCCAGTCACTGGAACTCAAATGACTATGTCACTAGGTTCGGAAGACGCTTCTGCAGACTTTACTGCTGTCGTAACTGGTCAACAGCTAGCAACGTCTATAGGAGATGAATCAATAACTGGAGACGCAAGTGTAACTTTATCTGGAATTTCATTAACAAGCTCAATAGGTTCAGTAGAACAAAGTAATGTATATCCTGTAACAGGTATATCTATGACAATGTCTATGGGTGAAGAAAGCCCTACAGCTAATGCAAATGTTGCTCTAACTGGTATTCAATTACAAACTAATACAGGAAGTCCAAATATTACTTCATGGCAAGAAATAGATCCTGGAGTGTCTAATGTTTGGACTGAGGTTGATCTAGCAGCATAGAGAGGATATAATAGCGACATGTCATCAACATATACTGATCTTGGAATAGAACTAATGGTTACGGGTGCCAACGATGGTACTTGGGGAACTAAAACAAATACAAATTTACAAATTATAAATCAAATACAAGGTTACGTAAATAAATCTATTGCAGGTGGTGCTCAAACAACTGCCTTACTAATAGCTGATGGATCTACATCTTCTTCAGATGCAAGAAATTTGATTATAGAATTATCTGGAACTATTACAGGAAATCAAATTGTTACAGTGCCTAATAGTATTGAAAAATCTTATGTTGTTTTTAACAATACATCTGGAGGACATACTGTGCAATTTAAAACAGCCAGTGGATCGGGACCTACCTTTTCAACTACCGATAAAGGAATTAAAATTGTTTATAGTAATGGAACTAATATTATCGATGTAACTGCAAACTTAGGAACTATTGCAACGGGTCAAATTACGGCTACAGGAGACATATTACCTGGTGCTAATGACACTTACGATCTAGGAGCTTCTGGTAATGTTTGGCAGAACATTTATACTGGAGATTTACACCTTAATAATGAACATAAAACTGAAGGAAATATTGTGGATGGTTCTAAGGGAAGCTGGACTTTACAGGAGGGTGCTGAAGATATATACTTAATCAATAATAAATCTAATGAAAAATTTAGATTAAAATTAGAAAAAATTTAAAGGAGATACAAATGGGTATTATTTCAAACGGAAATACAGTAATTGATAATGGTGCAATTGATGCGAATGAAGTTGATACTACGCAGATAGCTGATGATGCAGTTACAGCAGGCAAGTTAGCTGACACTGCAGTTACTGCAGGATCCTATACAACGGCTAACATTACTGTAGATGCTCAAGGAAGATTAACGGCTGCCGCAAGTGGAGCTGGTGGAGATGGAAGCTACTTTCCTAAATTATTTGCAGCGGGACCAGCTTCAGGAAATTTTACAACTGGTTCAAATGCAGGTAAATATTACGCTTACGCTCACTCTGGAGGAGGAGGCGGAGGTGGCGGGACAGCAAACCAAGGGGGAGGAGGCCAAGGTGGTGAAGGCGCTTTTGCTTTTTTTTCAGGTAACTGTCAAGCAAGTACGTCATACGCTTACGCTGTTGGAGGCCCTGGAAATGCTGGTGCCGGTCAACCGACAAACCCACCGTCAGGTGGCGCAGGAGGAGCAACTAGTGTAACTAATTTATTTACAGCTAACGGTGGAGCCGGAGGATCTGGAAGCCCAAGAAACAGCAACAGTGCAGGATCTCCAGGGGCTAACGGTAATGCACCAGGAGCAACTCATAATTTACCATTCAACACATTCCTTTCAGGTACAAATACATCTGCCAAAGGAAATGGAGGAGCAGGTGGTACCTCAGGCTCTGGAAATTCTGGTGGTGTAGGACAATTAGTTTTTTTTGATGATGGAGGACAATAATAATGGCATATTTAATAGTAGATAATCAAAATAATTTATACAAAGTAGCAGAAAATGAGGAAGCAAAAAATAATTTAAATTGTACTTTTCCTCCGTATACAACTATCGACATTTCTGATGATGATTTTTTAAAAATTACACAAGGTTTGGTAGAAGTAAATATTTCTGACGGAGTTGCGACTCTAACTGACTTATCAGCCGAATGGACTATTCCAGACGAGGACACTTTAAAAATTAGACATAATGAAATTAAAGAGACTTTAGATTCTTTTTTACGTGCAAACCCTTCTCACAATATGTATACAGAATATAAAAACTATTTTGATTACTTATCTACTTTTGATTATTCAAGTGTTAGTTACCCTATAAGTAAAACTTGGGAGTATTATTGTGAACAAAATTCAATACCATACTTTCACGCTTTACAAATACCATAGATTTGTTTAAAAAGATGTGTGTTTGAAAATATAATTACATTCAGAGCGAGTCCAAAATACATTAAGCATAATCAAAAATATTTACCTATTCCAACAAAAATTAATATTCCAGAGTGGTTTAAAAAATTAGATCATTCTTTAGGTAATAAGACAATTAAAGGCTGTATGCCGTTCCTTGATACTTTAACAACTGGCTATATTCTTAAAATGCCTACTGATTATGCTATAACACACAACACTCAAGAAGAAGGCCCTCCACAATCAGGAATGGCAAGCGGGTGGTTTCATTACAATGGACATCCGATTAATAGAGAAGTAAATTTAAATTACGGAAATCCAGAATTTCATCCTCCAAAACAATTGGAAGGAAGTCCTATGGTAGAAAAAAATAAAAATACTAATTTTCATAAAATTTTAAATCCTTGGCATATTGAAACACCACCTGGATACTCAACACTTTTTGTACCTCCCCTTAACAATACTGATGACAGATTTTCTATAATACCTGGAATAGTAGACACAGATAAATTTCCAGGGGAAATTAATTTTCCAATGGTTGTTAATGGAGATAAATATCCTAAACTTGAAGATATTATAGAGATAGGTACACCTTATGTACAATTAATCCCTTTTAAAAGAGAATCGTGGAAAATGGAAATAAAACCAATGGCGTTAGAAGAAAAAGAAGACAGATGGGTTCTTGCTTATAAACACATTTTGCATAATTATAAAAAAGTTTTTTGGTCAAAAAAATCGTGGAAATAAATTGTAATTTAATTAAGTACATTAAAATAATTGATAATGTTATGCCTAAACTTGTTTTAGAATCTTTATTAAAAGTTTGTAAAGACTCTCAAAGTTTTGGCCAAGGACATGTACTGAAAAAAAACGATTCTGTTGTAGACAAAGAAATGAGAAATACTTTTGTTTGGCCTATGAATAACTTAGGAGAAAAAAGTCTTACAACAGTTCATTGGGCAAATTATCTAAGTTTTTTATTTGGTAAAGCAATAACAGATTATAATAATATTTATAACATCTACGGTAGATTCAATATAAGCGAAATACAAATTTTAAAATATGTTGAAGGTGGTTTTTACAAATTTCATGTGGATCATGATTTAGAACTACCAAGAACATATAGTTGTATTTTATTTTTAAATGATAATTATGAAGGAGGAGATTTAATTTTTAAATTTCCAGGAGATAATAATGAACATAAGATAAAAACTAAAAAAAATTCTGTAGTAGTTTGGCCAAGTAATTTTTTATATCCACATTCAGTTTCACCAGTTGTTAAGGGAGAAAGATATTCGGTTGTATCATGGGCACGATAGGTAAAGATTTTAAATATAAAATAATAAAAAATTTTTTATCTAAAGATGAAATTGATTTATTGACTATTTTTTGTGAGATGAAACATAGAACAAATCTAACTCATTTTGATATAGTTCAATCTAACAACGGAGATACCATGTATTATGGAGATTCAATTTTTGATTCTTTGATGTTAAAAAAACAATCGTTAATAGAAAAAGAAACTGAAAAAAAACTACTGGCTACTTATTCTTTTTGGAGATGTTACACAAAATATTCCATACTAAAAAAACATACAGATAGACCTTCGTGTGAAATAAGTGTTACTGTAAATATAAAAGGAGATGGAACAGCTTGGCCAATATTTATAGAGGGTACCCCATTAAATTTAGAATCAGGAGATGCTGCTATTTATTTAGGTTGTGAATCAGATCATTGGAGGGAAGAATTTAAAGGAGACCATCAATTTCAAACATTTTTACATTACGTAGATGCAGAAGGAAAAAACAAAGAACATTACATGGATAAAAGAAATTTTTGGGGGCAAAAAAGTATTTATGATATTTAATCAAAAAGAAGACGGTTCTTGTGATATAGTTTTTTCTGAAAAAGAAATTGAAATAATTTTAAAGCATAAAAAACTTTGTCTTACTCCAGAATTTCTTAAACACTTTTCTAATAATTTAATTAAAATTGTTATAGAATTTGATAAAAAATTTGACGAAAATACAAAAAATCTAAGCACCACAAAAGACATAAATATAACGGGAACTCAACCTAAAAAAAATGATTGATGAAATAATTGATTTACCTGTTCCTCATAGAATGAATCAAGAAATAATTAATTATTTAGGAAAACAAAAATGGATGTACGTTAATGATAGTGACAAACAATATCAAAATTTATTCTCTGAAATCATAGGTAATCTTGAAATTAAAGATGCGGGACAAGCAATCGTTTCCTACAAAAAAAATGGAGAATTTGAAAAAAATGATAAACTAAATTTTTTTGCATATTTTATTTTTTGTTTAATACAAGAAAGATCTAAATTTAATTTAAAAGAACCAACTAGAATTTATTGGAATTTGTATTCACCAAATTCAGTTTGCCAACCACATTCTGATGATCAAAATTTAAATAAATTTGTGTCCGCGGTATACAGTCTTCATACCAATGATGGAGGAACTTTAGTTGAAAATCAATTTTATAAATCTAAAGAAGGTCAAGCTTTAATTTTTAAAAGTGAAAAGATACACAAAGGCATAGCTTCAAAAACAACCAATTTAAGGTTAAATTTAAACTTAGTCATGGAAATTTAAATTTATAGCCAATGTTTTATTATAGATTATAATGAGGTATAATACCCTATGCCATTAGCAAACATACAAATAGCACCAGGATTTAATAAACAAGTTACGGAGACAGGAGCAGAAGGTCAATGGACTGATGGGGATTTTGTTAGATTTAGGTATGGATCTCCTGAAAAAATTGGTGGCTGGGAACAAATTACATCTGATACTTTAGTTGGAGCTACTAGAGAACAACTGGTTTGGGCTGATTTAGATGGAAGAAGATATGCAGCTTTAGGAACTCATAAAGCCTTATTAATTTATTATGAGGGAGCTTTTTACGATATCACTCCACTAGATACTGCTCTAACAAGCTGTACTTTTGATACAACAAACACTTCAGCAACTGTGACTGTTAACAAAACATCACATGGTTTAGAAGCAGGAGATTTATTTACCTTCACCTCTGTGACACCTCCGAGTGGCGCAGGTTATGTAGCATCTGATTTTACAACAAATACATTTCAAGTTGTAACTTCAGCAATAAATAGTTTTACAATTACTATGGCTTCGGCTGCATCTGGAGCGTCCTCTGCAAGTGGTTCAGCAACCGTTAATCCATATGTTAGACCAGGACCACTTAATGCGACAGCGGGTTATGGTTGGGGAACCGGCACATGGGGACGAGGAACCTGGGGATCTGCCTCAACAACTAGTAACGTACTTGTCGATCCTGCTTCTTGGTCCATAGACAATTTTGGTCAAGTTATGATAGCAACTATTAAAAATGGAAAAACTTTTTCTTGGAATCCTATAAATGCAGATGCAAATGCTTTAACCACAAGGGCTGTAGTTGTAAGTGGAGCACCGACTAAATCAGTCATGTCTATTGTATCAGATAGAGACAGACATTTAGTTTTACTTGGGACAGAAACAACTGTTGGAGATAATAATACACAAGATAAAATGTTTATTAGATTTTCTGATCAAGAAAATTTATCGGAATACACACCGACATCAGTAAACACTGCAGGTACTTTTAGGTTAGATTCAGGAGTAAAAATTGTAGGGGCTGCAAAAGGTAAAGATTACATTTTAATTTTAACAGATACAGCCGCTTATGTTATGCAATTTGTTGGTCCACCTTTTACATTTTCTATTAGACAAGTTGGAAGTAACTGTGGGTTGATTGGTCAACACGCTTTACATTATGTTAATGGAAGAGTTTGGTGGATGGGACAAGCAGGAGGTTTTTTTGTATACGATGGAACAGTTAAATCAGTTCCATGTTTAGTTGAAGATTTTGTATTTACAAATACAGCGGATAATCTTGGAATTAATTATAGCGCGGGGGAACAAATTTATGCAGGACTTAATCATTTATATGAAGAAATAAATTGGTTTTATCCTAAAAGTGGATCTGAACAAATTGATAGAGTGGTAACATATAATTATACAGAGAATGCCTGGACTACAGGGTCTTTAGCCAGAACGTCCTTTCACGATGCGACCTTATTTGATAATCCTTACGCAACAGAGTTTGGTAGTACATCAATTCCTACATTTCCAACAATTCAAGGAGTCACAAATATAAATGGAGCATCAATTTATTATGCGCATGAAGTTGGTGTAGATCAGGTTGACAGTGTTGGTAATAAAACTGCAATTCCTGCATTTATACAATCAGGAGATTTTGATTTATCTGTAGGTGGTGATGGAGAGTTTTTTATGAGCATGAGAAGATTTATACCTGATTTTAAAAGACTTGTGGGCAATGCTCAAATTACAATTAACTTAAGAAATTATCCTACAAGCACAGCAGCAAGTTCACCTTTAGGGCCATTTACAATTACTAGCTCTACTGATAAAGTAGACACACGTGCCAGATCAAGATTTGCTAGTGTGAAAGTAGCTAATCTTTCAACAGATCAAAGTTGGAGATATGGTACTTTTAGAGCTGATGTACAACCAGATGGAATGAGAGGATAATGGACCCAATTACACAAAGAATACTAGATCAACAAAAAGCCATAGCACAAAACCCTGGTTTTACTGGGTATCAACCATCGGCTTCTTCTTTAGATCAAGATATTATGAATCTACAAACTCCTCCAAATGGTATTGCAGCTATTCAAGCTGCACCTGTTAATCAACCAATGATGATGCAAGATACGTTTGTAGAAGAAAAACCAATAGATATTAAAGAATATTCTAAAAATATTGGTAAAAAAATGGTGACGGATTACGCTATTAAAAAATTAGGATTCGATGGAATAAAAGGTAATTTACTTAAATCGGCAATGGGGTCAAATTTAATGGGTTTTTCTAACCCTCTCTCTGCAGCTTTTACAATTGGATCTTTCTTGCCCGACTCAGTAAAAGGAATTGCAGGTTTGTTGAGAGGTAAGAGAGCTGAAAAAGCAATTGCTAGAGATATTATTGCTGATAGCCAAGGATTTAAAGACAAAACTATTTCACCTAAAATTACCAATATGCAACCTACAAATAAAGATATTCAAATGGGAGATGGAGGAAAACCTACGGTAACCACTACATCACCGAAATCATACCAAGGTACAAATCCTTACGGTGGTGGACCGGGTGGACTACATTCAAATTTTTAATGGCTAGAGTTGATATAATAATACCTGAACCCGCTTCTCAGTACACGGAAGAAAATCAAAGACAAATTACTCAGTCTTTACGTACTATGCAAGATAAGTTAAATACATCTTATCAACAAGAACTTAAAAATGAACAAGATGCTTTTAATTATTTTTTATCATGACCATACGATATAAAAACCAAGGATTTAAACAAGCAAGTACAGGTAAGACTACAGCACTTACGTGTCCTGTTAATGCAACCATAATTGTAAAAAGTGTTTACTGTGCAAACAATGATGCTTCATCTGCTATTTTAGTAAACATGAATCTTGTAGATTCTTCTGACTCAAGCACAGAATATGAATTTTTTAGAGATGATTTAGCTGCAAAATCACAAATCAACGCTACACCACAAGGTTTGAATCTTGAAGCAGGTGATGCAATCACAGTGACAGCAGCCACGGGAAGTAATAAAATACAAGGTGCTATAAGTTATGCACTAATAGATAGATCGCAGGAGAATGGCTAGAAAATTTAAAGATTACGTAGAAAGAGATCAACCTAGAAAAAGGCCGGGTCGTCATAAAAAAAGTCTTAACAAAAATGAAAAAAGAGATTATAAACCATACAACAAACAAGGAAGAAAACAATGAGCGATCTCGTAAAGATACCTGCAGAAGCAAAAGAGATTATCAAACACAAAAGAACAGGACAGGTGTATGCTACTAAAGCTGATTTTGATGCTGATGTTGCTAACCCCAATACTGATACTTCTGTGGATGATTTTAGACAAGACCTTGAAATAAAGGTGACAAAAGTTTCTATGGGTGCTAAAACAAAAGAATAATGCAACCCAGAGGAGCCACCGAGCTACAAATGGAAATGCTTCACAAGCATGTTCCAAAAGAACTGCTTGATCAAGTTCAAATATGTACTTCAATTCCAGGCAAGGTTCCTATTGATCCAAACAAATTAAATATTCTTTGGCAAAAAAATTCTTACGATCAAGCAAATCTTTGTCACTGGTTTGCTGATCCTAACAATCATAAACAATATGATTGGTATGTTTTTAACAGTCATTGGACTTATGAAAAATTTAGATACTTCTTCCGTGTGCCCACCGAAAAATGTGTGGTAATTAAAAACGGTATTAATAATTTTCCTAAAAGAAAAGTTTATAAAAAAGGTGACCCAATTAAAATACTACATCACAATACTCCTTGGAGAGGATTGAATGTGTTGTTAGCTGCTATGCAATTAGTTAAAAACCCAAACATTACTTTAGATGTTTACAGCTCTGCTCAAGTATACGGTGATGCTTTCTCAAGTAAAAACGAAAAAGATTTTGAACCTTTATATGATCAAGCAAAACAAATGCCAAATGTAAATTATATTGGATACAAACCAAATGAATATATTTTAGAACATATAACAGATTATGATTTATATGTTTACCCTAGTAATTTTGAAGAAACATTTTGTGCTTCAGCATTAGAAGCTTTAGCTGCTGGTGTTCATGTAATAACAAATAATTTTGGTGCCTTATATGAAACTTGTGCTGAGTGGCCAGTATATGTGAATTATGATTCAAACAACGAAAGAATGGCTAAAGATACATCTGCAGCTATTGAAGTTGCTGCAACATATTTACATGAACCATTCATACAAGAACATCTTGAAGAACAACAAAAATTTTATAAACGATTTTATAATTGGACTAAAAAAGGATTGGAATGGGAAAGCTTTTTACGTGGAGCTTTGAGTGAAAGAAAATAAAACCTATATAAACGAAGATACTTACCAAACTTTAAAAGATGTAAAAGTAACACCATCAAATAACAAAGAAGTTGAGCTTACAGAATACGAAAAACGTATAAAGCCAATATGGATAAACAACACCGGACACCGGAAAAGTAAAATATCTTTATTTGTTGCAACACCTGTACATAGTGATTGTTCAATTCATTACGCACAAGGATTGTTAGAATTACAAAAAATGTGCATGGAAAAAAAAATAGAAGTACAATTTCAACTGTTAAAATCATCATTGGTAACACAAGGGAGGAACTTGTGCGTATCAGGATTTATTGAATCTGGAATGACTCACATGTTATTTGTTGATTCAGATATATTAATGAATGCAGAATCTATTTTTAAGATGATAGACAGAGATAAAGACATTATTTCAATTCCTTATCCACTTAAAACATTCAATTGGGATAAAGCTTTTGATGCAATGAAAAAAGGTCAAATCAAAAAACCTTCTGATATTCATAAATGGACTAACAGTTATCCAATGAGAGTGAAAGACACTAACGATATTGTTGTTACAGAAGGTGTAATAGAAGTAACTCACAGTCCGACAGGATGTATGCTTATCAAAAGAGAAGTGTTTGATAAAATGATTAAAAATTACCCAGACAAAGGTATAGTTCAAAAGACAGTCATCAACGGAGAATATGTAAACAGACCTTATATGTGGAACTTTTTTGATTGTATACATGACCCTGAAACTAAAACATATTTAGGTGAAGATTTTAGCTTTTGTAAACTATGGAAAGACATTGGTGGTAAATGCCATGCCTTTATTGATGATCCAATCATGCATATTGGAGAGCATCAATATAAGGGACGTTTTGCCGATGAGTTGATAATACCTAAGTAAAATGGTAATATTGGAAACTTAAGATCTTAAATAGGAGAATTAATTAATGTTACATCTTTTACCCTACGCACTAGCTGCTTATGGAGGAATTTCAGGTTACAAAAGCGCAAAAGAAGCAGGCGTAAGTGGATTAGGTTCACTTGTCCATGGTGCTCTAGGAGCATATGGTGGATATAGCATGGGTTCTGCAGGACTGGGAATGTTCCCTGGATCAGCAGCAGCAGGAAAATTTGCAGCAATGCCTTTGACAAAATCTTTAACAAAAATTCCAGGAATATCTCCTATACAAAATTCTGCTTTAAGCTCACGAACAATGTCAGCAGTGCCTGGAGGTGGAGACCCAAATATGTTTGTACCAACTGGATCTAGTAAAGGTGGTAGTTTATTAGATTTAATAAGAAAAGAACCCGGTGGTGATTATGATCCAATGAAAATTGCATTAGCTGCAGGAGGTATACCTCTTGTGTTAGGTGCGTTTGATCAAGGTGGACCTACTGATATTTACACTCCTGGCTACAATAAAAATTATTTAAAAACAAGAGCTGAGAGAAGTTTTTCATATATTGATCCTGTAACAGGAGAAGAAAAACAATATGAAAAAGTTTATGTGCCTGAACAAAATCCTAATGATCCAGGATCAGGAATGAATAAAACTACATTTAAAATTGGTGGCTTAGCAGAAATTAAAAAATTTAATGAAGGTGGTATAAATTATTTACCTTCTAAAACAACTCACGATCAAGACGATGCTAACAATTATGTTAGAGCATCAGGATATGTTGAGGACGGAGCAGGGGTAGGTGATAAAGACGAAGACACAATGTTAGCTCAATTAGCAGACGGAGAGTTTGTAACAAGAGCGGATGGTGTGCTAGGCGCGGGAATCATTGCGGGAGCTAATCCAAATAGCATGAAAGACATGAGAGAAAAAGGTGCTGCCTACTTTTATGAACAACAAAAAAGATATAAAAGAGTATTTGATTTATTGAAGGAGGCAAATGGCAACAGCAAACAAAAAACAAATTAAACCACTTGTAAGTGTGTTACCAATAGAGTTTAAAGAGGTAGAAAGATTTTGGCCTTTAGCGGAATTTATGGTAGCTGAAGCTTTGGCTTTTTCAGGAAAATTTGCTGATTCATCATATTTTTTAAAAGAATTAAAAGCAAACACAATGCAACTTTGGGTAATGTTTGGTTCTGATGAATTTGAAGAAAATAAAGTTTTTGGTATTTGTATTGGACAAATACAAGAACAACCTAATTACAAACAATATGAAATAATAATTTGCACAGG
>Ga0098037_1000887_pt1 | contig 14220 bp, 21 predicted proteins | sample 5_EtaG_FD_75050 | JGI IMG/M metagenome (GOLD analysis project Ga0098037, IMG submission 75050) | Marine viral communities from the Subarctic Pacific Ocean - 5_ETSP_OMZ_AT15132 metaG | ecosystem: Environmental > Aquatic > Marine > Oceanic | place: Pacific Ocean | collected 2015-01-08 | reverse complement strand
TCCCGTGACTCTTGGGTGGATGGATAATCAAACTTTGAATCGTCGAACACTGACATTATAAGAACCTCGGCGGCTCAAGCCGCGAATCCATGGTTGGTGAAGCAAATGGATCTTGCTCCTGTAGTGGAGGTGCGGGCATGGCGCTCTCAACTGCGTTGCTCACACCTTCATTTTTCTTCTTCTCGGCCTCAAGAGCGTTGGAGATCGACACGAAGCCGAGCTGCTTGATCTTCTGTTGGGCATCAACATTCATCTGAGCATTGAAGTCAATCAGTGGTTGAACGCCTGATTTGAAAGCTGCGGCAAAGCCGGCGCCACTCAAGCCCAGGCTTTCACGGCGTTTGCCCTCTGCCTCAAGACCAGCAGCTAACGCAGTGGCAAACGATGCACCGAACTTTTGACGCTCAAACTTCTTGTCTTTGCGTACAGCTCGCTGCGCCAGCTTTTGTTTGCGTTCATCAGTATCAGCCGCAGCAAACTTGTCAAGCAAATCCGGGGACACTTGACGCAGTTTTCGGCCTTCTTGTTTGGCTAGTTTCATTAACTCATTTATTTGTGATGCACTCATGATTATCCTCCTGGTGCGCCCATGCTGCTTGTGACGGCGCTGATACCAGCACTAACGATTTGTTCGCCTAAGTTGTAGCCCGTGCCGACGTTGGCTACGAGCGACTTACCTATGTCCAGACCTGCTTGTGCAACACCAGATTGAGACGCCAGTGTTTGGGAAGCCAGTTGCTGACCCAATCCAGAAATGGCTGCGGTATAGGATCGGCGGACATCACTGAGCTGGCCGGCTTGTTGACCAATCAAACCGATCTCTGCTTGACCAACGTTGGCCATCGTCTGGGCTCGGTTTAAGCCTAGTTGCATTTCGCGTTCTGCAAATCGCTCTTTGGACCGACGCTCCTCACGAGCACCTTCTCTGGAGATAGCCTCAGTCTGTGCCTGACCGAATGTCGTCATGCCAAGGCCGGACAATGCCCCCTGTGCAACAGACCGTAGAGATGCCGCCTCAGTAGCTCTGGAGATGTCTTCAAGCTCTTGACCGTATGTCTCCGACAACTTAGCAGCAGCTTGATCAAAGCCTTCTTCAAGTTGACTCGTGACTCGTTCGTCAAAAAGAGCACGTTGTTCTTGGAATGCAGCCTGCAATGACTCGACGTCCAAAGCCTGGTCAGCAGACACTTGGTCAATGATGCCCATCATCCGATTCTCAAAGAGAGGAAGATACTCATCAAGCATTTTTGCTTCAAAGCGACGACGCTCAGCTCGAAGCATGTCGGCTCTCTTGTCTTCATCTCCAAACATATCGTTTAGAAAACCCATTACGAAACACTCCTGACTGGTCCGCCATCTTCGACATCGACGGACAGATCCTCCAATGCCCACGCCCGTGAGTTTGCGCCAATCTTCACAAACACATCACTGGCTCTAATTCTTGTTCTCTTCGCCGTGGACCGACCACGAGAAAGCAAAACATTCGGGGTAGATTGTGAATCAGCAAACTGAGAATCTGCCAGTGTTGCTGTAATTGTTGATGGCAACAGGCCCGCCGCGTACTGAATAGTCGTAGGCGTTCCAGATACCTCACTGCTTGTCTGGTAGTAAACTACACCACCCTCTTTGACTTCCCATTTGTTCTGTGCATTTCGACTTACGGTGTAACCGCCTGGGCCACCGAAGATGGTGTCATTGACGAGAGTTCCTGTTGTTTGAGGAAGGTACTGTCCGTCAGGCTCGCCAGCTACACCGCCAAAGACCGTGCCGTCCGATTGAGAATCTGAGCCGCCGGCTTCGTTGCCACCATCACAGGCAACACCGAGCAAACTTGTGTCTTGTGCATCTGAGCCGCCAGCTTCATCACCACCATCCACGCTCGCGGTTGTGGTAGTAAGATTGAAACCGCTCTGGAAACCAACCGCCTGCTGGGCGGTGTCGCCTGAGAAAATTGATAAGAACGGTCCTGTCTCTACGGTATCAACGTCCGATTCAGACTTTTCACCAAGCAAAACTCGGGTGTCCTTCAGGAACACTCGACGTGAAGGGTCTGAGTTGATAGGACCCATCAAGATTTCACTGTCAAAGTCAACAGCGTCCGCAACCGGCGGATGAACCGAAGAGAACGCGGTGCTGCTCAACACTCCACCATCTTGGTGCTGAACAAACGACTCTGGTTGCGAGAGAAGGTGTCCGCTTTGTGTCCCAAGCAGGGGGGCTGTCCGGTCACCATCAACTGGTCTGAAGGATACTACAGCCTTCACGCCACGCATGGAGCTGTTGGCTATTTGCCAAAGCCACCACCCTCCGTTAGACATATCCAGTGCGAAAATTTCACTGGCAGTAGCGTCGTCTGTTTTCGTGACACACATCAATGCTGTGCTGCGGGCGTCGTCGTACCCCATGACAATGTCAGTGTTTTCAAAGTCCAAACGAGAAAAGAGATTGTCCAGTCTGTCCTTGGTAATCCTTGCACCTTTTTCAATGTCAAACGTGTTTGGGTCAATAGCAAACACACCCTCGGTTGATGCAATAAGACTGGACATCTCGCTGACAGGGGTGAAGGATCTAGGCCCAAGCACACCTACAGTCCGTGATATTTGCCTGAAGACAACATTGTCAAATGCTGGATCTCCAGTAAGCATGACCAGAGAACTGGTGCAACCAAAAACCAGACTGTTTGTACCGACTGGAATCAACGCTTTGATGTTGTCCCCAACAGTACCAAACTTAGTGCCGGCAGTGCCTGCCAAAGCCTCGACGCCAGCTGTCGTCCCAGCTCCTGGTGTCCAGTCAAATGGATCAGTGATTTTGCTAAAGAACCAGTTGGTTGGAGTTGCGTCCAATCCCGCCAAAACCAATCGAGCTCCAAACTGTTGAACCAGCTTGGCTCTGGAAACTGTTCCGCCTTGGGTAGCTTGAACTGTCTTGTATGGACCGATCCACTGGCTGATTATCGCTGGTGATTGTGAGACATCTACCTTCACATACTTTGTTCCATCAGTCATGTAAACATAGTTGTGCGGGGCTACGTCCGTACCTTGGGTAAATGTGGCCGTCCCGAACGATGCTTCTGATGAGGTCTCGGCTACCGTTGTGTTTCCTGCCAAACCAGCCACTCGTTGTGTGAACGTAACGGTTGCACCGCTGGCTTCTGCAATAATAGATCCGTTGTGTCCGTTGGAACTGTTGACCATGTTTGCAATGTTGGTTGCAGTCCCAGCTGCACTTCCTCCAATTTCAAACTCTTGGTTTGTTGCAGTAGCACCCTCTGCCGCCTTTGCCGTGTAGGTCTTAGTTACCTGTGAAGACACACCATTAAGCCCAGCAGTGTCTGTAAGCGTAAATGTGTCATCAGCGTTCATGACATCAGTCAGTGTCAGAACTACTGTTGCTCTCTGTTCTCCGCTGGCTACCTCATCTGCACGTCCAACATGCTTCATGACTGCCATTTCAACTTGTGCAGCATCAGCAAAAACTTTATTAGATCCCGAATCGCCACCTGCAAAATCTGGGATCGCTTCTACCACCTGGCTTGAAGGTGCTGCCTTACGAGGCTGCTTTGAATTATCTGTGCTCTCTGAATCGTAATCTGCACTAAAAGCGTTACGGCCTGTAGTGCCTACAGCTGCCGCCTGAACAGGGTCGCCAGTCAGATCGGTTACAAAAATCTTCCCGCCCGAGACATAAATGAGTTGTCTCTTTAAAGTTTCCTCTCCCGCTTTGGTAACAAAAGACTCGGTTGTAATCATGCCCTGAATGGCTGCGCCGGGCTTACCCATCTGCAAGAAGCCCTGCCTTGTACCCACCCGACGCCTGTTGTCGAATGAGTCAAACGGGAATACGTTCCTGCACCTCTTGGTGAATCCGTCAACCGATTGGCGGAAAGACAAGGAGTCGGTGAGACCTTGTATCGGGATGGGCAACCGGGAGTAGGCCATCAGAAACCCGATTTCCCGACAATCGTGATGTCCATATTTGAAGTTGCGCCACTGCTGCCATCCTCTGAGCCATTAGCCCTAAAACGGTTGTTTGAGCCGGCGTCGCCGTCGTTAACAATTTTCATCGCTACAGCCACGAACAAATCGGACCCAGTGCTGTTACTTATTGTTGTAGAATTTGATAGGTTTGCTGATGGATGAGTGCCGATATCAAGCCCTATACCACCGGAGCCACCAGAACTTTGTAAGCTTTTTTCACTTACCACTGATTTTCCAGTCAGCAAATCCTTGCTTGTGTATGTGAGAATCTGCGTGGTGAGAATAATGTCCTCGTCGCTAAGTCCATTTCCCGCCCTCTTCCCATGGGCAAGGACATCAAAAGTGACATCACATGCTTCGCCGTTTGGTAGTTTAAAAATTTGATACACACTGCCGGATGGCGCGGTATGCAAATCAGGATCAGGGTTGGTTGCGTTGACCGAGGTGGTTTGTTCTATAGTGTGAGTCAAAAGGTGGTCAAGCGAAGTCGAAGAAAAGCTCCCACTGTTTCCCACAAATTCTTGAATTTTCAAATCTACTGATTGCCTGCCGTCGACTGGGGTATCCAGAACAGAGAGTGTTCTGTGTCCGACTCTAAGACTCTTGAAATCTTTGAAAGTGATAACGTCTGAGTCAACTAGTGTTGCCACCCCTGGGCCATGGTGGCCATTTGAAGTAATTTTACCGCCAGCAGTGACCGCAAAGTTTTCAGTCCCACCGTCATCAACCGTGATCGCTTTTGCAGCGGCGTCGGTGGTTCCAACTAGAGTTACATTTGACGTGGCGTCTCCATCGGCTTGTACAATAAGTGGTGGCCCGTTTACCTCTGCCTTGTTGGTTGCAACGGAGAGCAAGTTGGTGTTGTTTGCTTTCTTAACCTGCAAAACACCGTTAGCCGTTTGATCACCAGCTGAACCTTGTACAAGCAAAGTCGGATCGTCAGCACTTTGGTTGTCCGTAGGCGTAAGGGTTACTAGCCCGTCTGGATCTACCGCGATTTGTGTAGCGTTACCAGACTCACCCGTTTGAACTTCGAGGATGTTCGCGGTACTACTAGCTTGTCCACGAATACGCATGAAGACTTCACCGGCGTCACCGTGGTCTTCAAGTCGAACGACCGGTCCTTCGTCGTCGTAGATTTCAAAGATGCTGTTGTCGTCCTGGTTGGTGACTTTTAGGATAGCAGCGGTCTGACTTGTGGCGCCTTTGACGGTTAGGGGTGTGGCGTCTACTGGTTGTTCACCACCCATAATGGTTTGAGAGTATGCGGGTTTGAAGTAGACACGACCATCGACATCGTTCTTAAGTTGCAACCAATCCTTGCTACCGTCGCCAATAACCAAATAGCCGCCAGACGTTCCAGATTCCTGAACGACAAGCACCTCACCATCAGCTGGCGTGATTGCAGAGTCACCATGAGCCGAGTCGTACTCCGCCTCTGTGCCTCTACGAAGTTGAATCTTTACTGCCATCAGTCAAGTTCCTTCAAGATTTTGGCTTTGAGCCAATCGACGATTGGTCGCCCAACCCACATTCCGGCGATGAAGGCCCCGGACACGACGAGCAGGGCGGCAAGAACATCAGAGAACGAATACGGCATAATTTCAAATCCTTCAGGTTGATTCCAAATACCAGCGTTGCCACTCCAACTGTCCCGATGATCAGCACCAGGGTCCACAGGTAGGTCAAGGCTTCCGCAAGCAATACATTCAGGACAATAAGTCCAACACCAGTCAGAAGAGGTATCCACCCCTTCACTCCCCGACTGATGAAGAGCAGGACCGCCCCACTCATCAAACACAAACCCCCCGCCCAGCGGAACGGTTCCAGAGCTGCTATCGCTGGGTCGGTGGCTGCTTCTGGGCTCGGCCCCAGTTGGGGCAAAGTAAAACCCAAGCCGCCACCACCAGTGGTCTGGCAACCGAGAAGCAGGAATATCCACCAGTAGCGGGTCATTTCTCTGTCTTTCCTTCTAGTCGTGCAATACGCTGCTCTACGCTTTGGGTTCGTGTTTCAAGCAATCTTACAGCCTGATCGAGTCGATCAACGGCATGTCGCAAAGATTCGATAGCAGCCTTGACTTGAGCCGCACCGAAGATGATGCCGATCAGAATGGAGGCTGGTGTAGCCCATGCGTCGATAGTTTCCATCACTTCTTCTTCTTCTTTCTTCGCCGGCCACTAGCGGTGACGGCGTACTCCACACGAGAGGGTCCGGTCTTTCGAGCAGCAGCTGAACGCTTCTCAGATGCCGTCATCTTGGCCGCGACCTTGGCTGGCCGGCACGCTGGGTAAGGACGCTTGCCCTTTTCTTTGCCCGAACGTCCGCACTTCTTGCCGGTCTTGATGTCCCGCCAATCTTCCTTGAACCACTTTGTCAAACCGCCTTGGGGCTTAGCCATTACGAACGCCTCCGTCTAGGAAATAATCCGACAATCCCAACAAGTGGCAAGACCCCTGCCTCGGGGATCGGCGTATACTCATCTCCCCACAAACCCCAATCCATAAGGAGCATCTCTTGTCCACCCTCATTGAAAGCAACGACTGGATCGAGGACGAGGTCATTCTGTTGGATGGCCTGGAGGATGCCCTGATCGGAATCGGTGAGCAGAATGGCGGCATCGGGCAGGTAGCTACCTACAGCATCAGAAAAATACTGGACATCCTGATGACGAGAGACGACATCTGTTGGGAATGCGCGTTCGAGTTCTTCAGCTTCAACATCGCTGGCCTCGGCTGTGGGGTTAAGACTCCCGTCCTCGTCCACGACCTCAAGTCCGACGACGCTATCCGGCACTCCGACACCTGTAGCTGCTGCGACGGAGCCAATTGTTGTTGAGAGGCCCAGTGCAAAGTCCAATGACTCTTTGCCGGCGAGCGTAGAAACGACAGTAAGAGCCAACGTCAAACGCTGGTTCTTGGCGCTGATCTCTTTGCATCGACCCTCACAATCGGAGAGCTGCTTCAGTTCTTCAGCCTGTCGTTTCTCGCACGCTGGACAAGTCATGCTCGGTATCCGCCGCCACGCTTCTTGTATGTGCGAACCAGCCACGCATTGGCATACGCAGATGGGTACACATCAAACTTACGCTTGGCCTCAGACTTCACCCGGCTGTACAAAGCTGGGTTGGTCGGCTTAGGACCTGACTTCTTTTTGGCCTTCTTCTTGGCCATTACTTCTTCTTCTTTTTGGCGAGAACCTTCTTGCCGAAAGCGGTGTTGCCGAACTTCTTGGCTCCAGCTTTCTTAGCTCCGACCTTCTTGCCCATTGCTTTTTTCTTTCCACGCATTACAAACCTCGTCTTTCTTTGACGTATTGCAAAAATTCAGGCCCCAACTTGTCGTAGTAGCCTGTTCTTTCAAGCACTTCGGAGACCCGATTTACATGGGTCAGCCGTTGTACAAACACCAACGAGTACGCCTCGTCGAGTAATTTTCCCCAGTGATCAGGTTCTAGGTCCGGGTCGTCTGGGTCTTCGTCGCCTGCGATGAAAGGCATCAGGACCAAGTCCCGTTTATCTTCCAGCAGTTCTTTGTTGATGTGGTTGCACCAGTCCTCCAAGCCATCGGTCTCGTCCTCACGCACGACAAACAAGACAACTTCGTGCTCGTCGTCCCATGAGTTGACGATGTCAATCAGCTCTGCTTCACCACCCAGGACAACCTTGCTCTTGTCTTTGGCCCAAGCTTCAGCTGCAAAAGGACATGGCTTCATACCGCTGTAGTGGTCGTTGGGTACATCGAGATAGTTCAAGACCCAGTTATGAATCTCTTTGGTGACGTTCTCAAGATTGAACTGGGCGATGGTCATATAACACCCGCCAACGTGTCTGAGACTACAGGGCCTGACACATCTAGTGCCGTCTCACCTATCAAGTCTTGGTTATGAACTCCATGCAAGCCAAAGGCTGGAGCGAAGGATTTATAGGAGTGAGTGGCTGGGAGATGCGAAGCAAGGCTGTACTTGTGTGCGGCGTAGCCCTCGATCTCTTCTATCTCCGATACAGATATCCCGGAGAGATAGATCATCTCTGCAATCTCGCCTTGCGCTCCTCCCGAAAAATACGAAGACCCAATCGCGTAATTTGTAGCACTAAGGTTAATGCTTGAAGCATCTGATTGGTCGGAAAGTTCGTTTCCTATGTACCTCATCATCAAATTACCGGCGTGCCGACCAAAAAGGAGTGAGCGGTAATCTGTGCCAGTTGTGCCAGATGGGAAGTTGCTACTGGAGGTAACGTGTACAGCAGTTCCGGCACTCACCTGAATACCAGCATCGTTGTTCTGGTAAAGAAGTTGAATTGATGCGGCTGAATTGTCTCCTCGTGTCAAAGACCCAAAGTTTAGAGAGGTGCTGTCGTTTGCGTTTCCGACAAAACAACACAGAAGAGATCCGCTTGTTCCGACGTTCATATCTGATTCGGTAAAGAGAAGGTGGTCGAAGTTTTTAGATGCCCCATCGAAAGCCAGAGCCGGTTTGCCGCTTACAGTGCTGGTCTCGACGAACAGGGGAAGTTTAGTCGCGGTCGATTGTGTAGCGGCAACGCTGTTCCCCTCCAAACTTGTCCAAGTTGTAAGCCCTGATCCATCAGGAATAGAAAGAGAGTCAGCACTAAACCAAGCGATACATTTCGTCGTTCCGAGATTTGAAGGGGTACGCCGTGCCATGATCAGTCCGAGATGATGTCAACCTTCATTTCAGTGCTGGAACCAACACTGGTAGCCGTGGCCTTCATGTGAGGAGCCAAAGCAATCGTGAATGCGGCCATATCGTTTGTCATGTCTGAAGCAGTCACCGATTTGATGGTGTAAAAGTTTGTGCCATCCGAGCTGCCGAACACTGTGAGTGTCGCGGTGCTGGTAGCAATCTTGAACACTGCAACCCCGGTGATACCAGGACCGTCACCGACGCTGTATTTGTTTTGCAACACCACAGAACTGGGTGTGACGTCGCCACTGCTAATTGCGTCTAATAGGTTATGTACTCTCATTCGTCGTCATCCTCGTCTTTGGGAAACTCGTCGTCTTTGAAAAGGTAGTCGATTGCCATTTCTTGCAGCACACCTGCAACCACCCATTTATTCATGTCAAACTCAATCGCGTAGTTCTCAACCTGACGCTCCAAAGTTTGCTTGAGATGTTGCGCTGCATTCAACATTTCATTGTCCTCAACTCGGCCTCCCATTCCTTCGCATTCAACCGCGAAGCTGTCTCCATCCTCGCTTCGATAATCGCCATACCCGTCCCCCAGTTGTTCGTGTCCTTCCGGCTCATGTAGTCCGGTTTCAGGGGTCCACACGTCCCAACATTCATAAACCACCAAGGCAGGGAAACCTTCCTGGTTCTCATCATCTGGGTGGGAGGGACCGGTCGATGTGTGTGACCCCTCACAAAAAGGCGGTACGGGTGGCATCCCGTCGAGTTGTTCATCTGCAAGCCTTCGAGTTCGTCCGATGTCAATCCGCAATCGAACCCGTGGTAGAACACGATCTGGCCCACCTTGTAGCAGCCCTTCGAGGACTTGATGTAGGGACGCCAGTGCCACTGCTTGAACTCGCTGGCGAACTCCGTATTCATCCAGTCGCACGTCTCCCTCAAACCCATGGGTATACGCCTCGGGTCCGCTCTCTTGATGTTGTCGTCGTGGTTCCCCTCGCAGATGATCAGCCGGCAACCCGTTGGCAGAGCCTCTCGAATACTCTTCAAGAAGGCTGCGGCATGCCGATACTCGTCCATCAAAGTATGATCGCTTTCGTCGGGATGCACGGAGGCTGCGGCGGCGTCGAACACGTCGCCACAATGCACGAAGTGAGTGAGACCCGGAGTATTTGTTATCGTTTCCAGTATCCATTGATGCGTCTCACTTGGGGTGTGTGGGGAGTGGGTGCAAGAAATAGCAGCAATTTTCGCAATCTCGTGGCCCATTTCAACATCTCCATCTCCGTCGGGCTGCACAGATTCTCTTCTTCGGAGTCTTGGAGCAGTTGATGCCGTGCATCTTCATCTGACCAGCGGAACGCGAGCAGTACGACTTACGTCGCTTTGCACGAGCTCCAGTGGGCTTACGTTCGGTTACGGCAGTCTTGAGTTTCGATCCAGGGTTACGACGACGGTATTCCGCAACTCCCTTCTTGGTCATACCCGCACCCTTGGCCGTAGACCTTTTATGGCCGCTACGAACACTCATGCCTTTCATGCCAGTCTTTCGCTTAGCCATTAGGGATTAGGGATATTGCCGTTGGGGAAAAATTGTAAGTTCTGATATGACGATCTTCCACGAACCGCCAACGGCAACGGCCCGTAGTTGGGGACAGTTGTCCCGTCACGTCTCAACGCTTGGTCATAGATTGGCCCCGCCTCGATTACGGCCACACGTTGGTTGGTGTCGCCGTTCTCACCGCCTTCAGCAAAAGCACGGATGTATTCGAGGAACAAACCCGTCGCGGACTCGTCAACCGGCAGCTCGAAAGCTAAACCACTGGCTGATGTGGCAACGTCTGTCGAGCGTACGGTAGGAAAGTTGCGGCGGTACTTGACGCCAATAACATTTGTTTCAGTGCTGCCTGGGGTTGGATAAACCTCCAGACGTAGGTCCTTCATGGTGTCTGTGCCGAAGGACGCATCCTCACGAGTTGCTGTGATGTAGAACAGACCCTCAGTGATATTTAGATTCCGAGCCTCGAACTCTGCAAACTTCTCTGGTGAGACGAAGATGAACTCACGGAAGTTGTTGTTGATGGCGAAGACCTTGATGATCGTGCCGGACAGAACCTCGCTCAGTGTTGAGTCCGCCGGCAAAGTAATATGCTTTTGGCCTGCGGTGAAATCCAAAGTCAAATCAGAAGATCGCTCACGCCAGGTCCAGTTGTGATGAAACAACTGTTGACCAGCCGAGTTGATGATCTCAGCAATACGCTCGTCCACCGTGAGGCCAGTGGCCGATGAGGGGTCGCCACCGCAAGCGAGGAGTACGGCAGCTTTTGCACGTTGTACGGTAATCGGCATGGGAAGAGGAGAAGGGGGCGGTAGCCCCCCTCTCCCGGTCTTGTATCAATCTTCTTAGTCGGCCTGAGCCTTAGAAGGAATGAAGGTTGCTGCGAGTCCATCGAACTGGACGACAGCTTTGCCGGAGCCTGCTGCTGCCGCACCATCGTCGGTCAGAGCAATACCCACGACGCGAGCGTACTCGGTCAGTTCGGCAGAACCAGTGCCAACAGCCATGATCTCGTGAAGAGACCCAACGACACCGTCATCAAGAGTCAACGCGTTACCAGCAGCCACAGCGCCAGATGCCTTGACTTTGAAAACGCCGCGAAGACCGATGCGGCCAGTGGCCCCAGCGGACACATCATCGAGTGATACACCAAATGCAGTTAAGACCACATCATCAGTCGCACCAGTTGATACGCAGGCAGAGTAAGTGCCGTCAGAAGCAAGGGTGAGTTTGACAACGTCACCCGCCGAAAAAGCGTTGGTGCAAGTAATAAGCACCGATTCGCTTGCGAATGCGACTTTTCCGTCGCCACCTTGAGTTGCAATTTTCATGGGAACAAATCCTCTCGATTAGGCGGTGACGTGCGGGGCAATGATGCCGTGACGCTGCCGCGAGTTTGCAATGATGTTGTACCAGCTGTCCGTGATTTGGACGTAGGTAAACGGTTGATTTGGGTGACGCATGACCTCGTGCTTCTCCATGTATCGGTTGGAGTGGATCACAGGAGTGAGGTAGTCACCGTTGACGAAGAAGTAACGTGGACCTTGATGGAACGTGGTTGCTCCATTTTCAGTACCACCAGCAGTGTTGCTAAGAGATTCGCCAGCGATTTCGCTGAGCTTCTGCTTACCACCTGTGCTAGAACCACCAGCAGGGTGGATGGCAGCAGTGTCGAGCTCAGAGATGTAGGTCAGCGGCACGCCAGCGTAGGTTGGCTGGTTGTAAGCTGCATCTTGAGCGGTGACAGTTCGGTCGTTCTCGGCCCGAAGAGCTGCCTTGTAAAGGTTGATACCTTCACGCGAGCAAAGAATCTTCTGACGGTTGAACACGATGTTCTCGAAGTAAGCCTCGAAGGTCGGGGGTGGTCGGAACTGAAGACGGAGATACATCTCGTCAAAAGATCCCAAGAAGCTAAAGACATCAATGTTGTCGAAGTTGTTGATTGGCATCGTGCCAACAGAAGCAACATCCTTCTTGACGCCATTGAAGCTGCGAGCTGAACCAGTACCGTCGTTGTTACCATCAGAGTCGATGGAGAACGTGGAGGTTGAATCGTAGAACACGATTTCGTTGGTCCATCGAGCACCTGCACCGCTGGTAGCTGGGGTGATTCCAAGAACGGCGCCAGTGCTGGCATCGACTGGAGCACCACCACGAATACCCTTAGCACCACCACCGTCGAGGTTGGTTCCGATACCGTTTTCGGTGATCAGAGCGGGCAAAGAGTACGGTTGCTTACCGCCTTCAGCTTCCATTTCAGTGACAAAGTTGCCCTGGGTTGGCTTGAACAGAGCCTCTTCCATACCGTTGACCATGGAGGTCACCATTCGCTGTTCCTTGGAACGCTTCAGGTTCTTGTACATGGCCTTGGTAGCTTCTCCGGTGAGACCAGCTCCACCTTGCAGTTCGATTTCTGCATCGGTGAAAGTCATGTGGTCCATCGAGAAACGCCAGTTGGCTTTGAGAGTGTCCATCACCTGCGGATTGCTGTAGGAGAAGGTCTCGTTTGGTTGATAGAATTGGAAAGATCGTGCGTCATCCAACATGAGGACGTCACGGATCTCGTTGCCACCTTGGATGGCTTGGTTTTTTTCTCGAATCAAATCACCGAAGAGGTAGTTACGCTTAACTGCTTCGTTGATGAGAACGTCAGGTCCGGTGAGATAAACCGGGCCAGTCGCCTCCATGAAATCGAGAAAGTTCTTAATGTGGGTTCCTGCCACGATAAAACTCCTTGAAAGGGACTAGCCCCTTGCGGGGCGGGATTTATCGCATTGTGGCTCGCCGTGCGTCTTCCTTTGAACCGCCGTTGAGGATGATGTCAAGTGCAAGATCATCTGCTTCTTCAGGGGTCAGTGGTCTTTCAGCTCGTACCGATGTGCCTCGCGGCGGGGTGGAAACCTTAGCTGGATCTACTGACGTTCCCCTATCTGATGCTTCAGACCTTGGAACTCCCATAACCTCTGTGACGGCACGTTGGGCGAGACCCTCAATGCCATTGAATTCACCTGGAGAAGATGAATAGAGCTCTGTCATCCGATCTGCAATTGTCGCTTTCTCACGCTCCGACACTTCGTCGTAGTTGGTGAGAGCCTGATCAATACGCAGCTTGGCGATTTCGCCTATCAACGTCTCCACAAGTAACTTCTGCTGCGGATCTTCTGGAGCAACAGGCGGGTTTGCCTCCGGCTCTTTGGTCTCCACTGCTTCAGTCTCGGCGACTTCCGTTGGTTCGGGGTCGTCAGGTGCGCTGCTTGGTTCCGCAGTCCGCGATTCGTCGCTTTCGGGTTGGTTGCCCTGAGCAGCGACCTGCTCTTCAAGATGACGCATCCTTTCGGAGTAGCCATCAACATTACCTTGCATCTCCAAGAGGGTATCGGCCCATTCTGCAAGCTGCTCTGGGTTGTCGGCCAGCTTGTTGAGCACTGCCTCTGGTACTTTCGCCCGTTTGAGAGCACGCTCTCGCTCAGGAGTCAGTGTGAGATCCTTCGGTTGTTTGTCTTGTACGGCAGGTTCTGGCGATTGTTCCCCAGAATCTTCCGTCTTTTTTGGTTCTTGTTGTGTGCGAGCCATGAGTTGCTCTTGTCGAGCAGACTTTTGCTCAATGATCCGGTCAAGGATCGCGTCTTCTTCGTCTGAGAACTCTGGTTTAGTGTCTTCCGACATCAATCTCGCTCCAATCCATAACGATTCATAATCTCTCGCTCGTGCCTTTGGGAAGAAATGATCGGTTGTCCATTCTTGTTGGTCTCACAACCGGGCAGATTTCTAGGCATCTTGCGACTTACATACGGATACTTGTGAGTCACAACCTCTACTTCCGCAGATACTTGCGAATCACTTACTAATCTTGTGAATCGTTCGCCATCACGTTCGATGAGCGAACCAATCGGCGGTGCATCGGCCATTCGGAAGTGGAACTCCACGATCTTTCCGTCCGATTCTCGGCTGAACTCGTACATCGGCATCAGAATCCACCTCTGCCGCGTGCTGATCGCTCTTGATTGCGCAATTCTTGCGCTGCATC
>Ga0098037_1000884_pt1 | contig 14255 bp, 9 predicted proteins | sample 5_EtaG_FD_75050 | JGI IMG/M metagenome (GOLD analysis project Ga0098037, IMG submission 75050) | Marine viral communities from the Subarctic Pacific Ocean - 5_ETSP_OMZ_AT15132 metaG | ecosystem: Environmental > Aquatic > Marine > Oceanic | place: Pacific Ocean | collected 2015-01-08 | reverse complement strand
GATTTGCGCCAGTAGGACCTGTTCCTACTCCAGTTTCTACAGTTGATCCACTTACTAAACTGTTATAATCTTCTAAACTAATACTTCCTAAAGCAAGACTATCAATAATATCAAGAGCGTCAGTAGCATTAAAACCAGCATCTCTTAGTTTTTGTAATTTTTCTACTTTATCTGATCCAGAAACATCTTCATCTACCGTTACTCTATTAGTGCCATCAGTAAATATATTGCCTCCGCCGATAAGATTGTCTAGCTCAGTAAAGTCTGAACCACCAATAACATTGTCATCAGGATTTAAATTATCATACAAATCTTCTTCAAATTTTGTTTCAATATTATCTTCAATTATAGGGTCTACTTTAGAATCTATTACACCAGTTAACGTATCGTTGAACTGATTTTGCAAATCTATTTGATTAGCGTCTATTTGTTCTTGAGTATTTTTAGTAGCTTTACGATCTTTTATTTTATCAATGATAGTTTCACCACCTGTTAAAGCAGCTATACCTTGATCGACAGCTAAACCAACGCCTGCTCCTAAAATAATATTTTTAAGTTGATCAGATGTACTAGGTCCTTTTGGAAGAGTTAAATCAACAGGGCCTCCGCCACCAGGTCCAGGTCCTGTAATAACTCCTCCGCCATTATTATTATCACCGCTGTTGTTTCCACCGCCATCACTACCGCTACCTCCGCCTATCGGACCGCCGGCTCCGCCGTCGCTACCGCTACCGCCACCAAAGGTTGGGTCACCTAAGTTAGGATTGCCTGAGCCTAGCCCAGGTCGCGCTACGCTTCCTTGGAAAGTTTGATTAAATGTGCCAGTACCAGAACCACCAAAGAATTGATCAGGGTTCATAGTTACATCAAAGATATCAATAGCAGGATTTTGTACTCTTTGACCTGTCATAAAATTAGTAGCTGGACGTCTTATAAAACGAGCATCTGTCGCTGTTTGATAAGGGCCGTAGCCACTTGAATATAATCCGCCAATGCCTCTTGTATTATCTGCCATTAACCTTGTCCTCTTGCTCTAAGTAATGCTTGCATAGTTGGATTGTTACCAGCTGCTCCAAGCGCAATATCTCTTTCTACATTAGCAGACATTTGCTGTGCAGGTCCATCTAAAGATATTTGTTGTGGGGTGGGTATAGTTCGTCTTGGCGCTGATACTGAAAATCTCTCTGCATTCTCATCAATAGTCGGACGTCGTGTTACTTTTTCTTCTACCTCTACTTCACTTGTTTCTGGAGGCGTAGCTAAAGATTGACTGGCTGCTTTTACAGTATCTGTTCCTGCATTAAAACCACCTCTAACAGCTCTATTTAAATTTTGAATAAAAACTTCTCTAATTGCTAATCTTGCTTTACCCATTTCTTTTACACTTTGAGGAGGTTTAAGAGCAAACTTCATATAAGGCTTAGATTGTATTGTTCTACTTAAAACAAAAGCTCTTGCTAACTTTGTTAAACCATTCCATGCTTGTCTTCTATTTCCTCCTAAAAAACCACCAGCAACATTTGTTCCAGCTGTGGCTGCTTGTAAGCCAACTTGTCTAACTTTATCTCCTCCAGCTTTTGAAGACGCTAAGTCAGCTATTTCTCCAAATCTTTTTAAAGCTTCACTAAAAGTTTTTACCTCTCTACCACCTATAACTGTAGGTTTAAAATTACCAAACAATAAATTAATTTCATCTTCTCCTAATCCTGCAACTTTACCTTCTGAATCTAATAATTTTGCTAGTTTTTTAGGATTTAAAACATCTAAAACATCATCAACGCCAGCGCCTCCACCAACATTTTGAATAAGATCAGCAAGCACCAAGTCAGACGCATCATTTCTAAATTTTATAGCTTCTTGTTTAGTAGGGCCGTCATCTAATTTACTTATATAATTGTCAACATCTTTAAAGTATTGAACTTTTTTACCTGGACTTGCTCCCATAATTTTACGCAAAGCTTGACTTCCTGATTCTTCTGCGGATATTTCAGCAACATCTCCAGATAAACTTCCAAGTGTTTGATCGGTAAATTGTTTAGCATCTTTTAGTGTAGCAATGACATCTTTAATATCTCTACTACCAGTGTTAGGAGTAGATTTTCTAGCAGCAATTTCACTTAAATTTATAGAAATATCATCTATATTATCTTTGCCAATATTTCTACTTAACTCTGAAATAGTTTCTATAAGATCGTCGCCTTGACCTTCAGGAAAAATCATATCAAAAAAACTTTTGTTTTCGAAAGCAGAATCGACAAAACCTCCAGCCGCTGTTCCCTCTTTTGTTCCTTTTGCTACTTTTGGTTTATTTTTAGCTTTATTTATAATTTGACCAAACTTTTTAATATTTAAACCTTTTTCGTCTGTTGATTTTTCTATGGCATCTTGCAGAAATTTTTTCTGAAACATTTCTATAGATCTGTCTTCTAGTTCAGGAAGAGTAATTTCTAAAGAATCACTAAATGCTTGAGCGTTTTCCACTCTTGTATTTTTTCTTTCAATAATATTTTTTATAGCTCTTTCTTTTACATCTACCGGCTGACCAGCAATAATTTTTTCTTCAACTTCTCTTATTAAAGTGTCTCCATCTTTACCTACAGTTTGTGCAATGCTTTCAATCGTTGATCTTTCTCCTTTTGAAAATACAGATCTACCTGTAACTTCTCCAGCTTCATTTAAAATATCAAAACCTGCATCTTTGTTTATTTTGATAGTAGAGTCTGCTTGACCTAAAGCACTTTTTGCCTTTCTTACAGCTGATAAAAATTTAGCCATTTGAGTAGGGTCTTCTATTAAACTTTGAGCTTGTTTTAAAGCAGTTGCATCTCCATTAACGACTGCTCTTACCATTGCTCTTATAGAGGCATCATCCTGATGTTCCATAAAATTTTTATAAATAACTTGAGCTTCATCTAAGTCATCTATGCTTTTTGTCATAATATCTAAAGCTTCTGCAATAGCTTTTGTTTCTGGTGCTGTAGGTTTTTTTGCCATAGAATTTCTTGCGTTTCTAATTCGTGCAGCACTATCAGCGATATCATTATCTAAAGCCCCTCTTAATTTTCCTAAAGAAAATGTAGAGGCTTCGCCTGCTAAAACTCTTTCTGCGTCAAAACTATTTACAAAAGTTCTAACCGCATTAACTTGTCTTAAACTTAATGCTTCTAAAGGTTCATCTTCATCAAGAATAGCCTTAACTATTCCTGATCCATCTCCTTCTATTTTACTGATATCTAGTTTTAATTCGTCTATATGATCTTTTAAAAATCTTTTAAATTCTATAGGTTTAATAAATCTAGGTCCTCTTGGGCCAGATCCTTTTGCTATATTTTGAATATTTAACTCATCTAAGTTAAGTCCTGCTTTATTTAAAGCTTGATTAAATTTCTTTCGATCACCTTTTTTCATTATGTCTAATAATTTTGCATTAGCCGCACCCATATCTAAATCAATAGCTTCGTAAGTATCGTCCATAGTTTTATGAAAAGATCTTTGTATATCACTTAAATCTTTTGCTGCTTGTGCAGGGTCTAATCCTTCGTTACCTACTTTTAATAAAATATTGTCGTAGGCCTGTGTTAAAACATCTTCAACTTCTTTTTGAGCTGCTTTTGTTATATCTTCTCCAAGCTTTAATTCTCCAGCTTGAAATTCTTTTATTACTTTTGCAAGTTCATTAGCATCAACAACTTCCGCACCATTAAAAAGTTCTTCTTGTATTTGTCGTCTTAATACTTGTGCATTTTCATCTAATCTTCCTGGCATAATAGTTTCAAATAATCTTACATTAATTCCTGTTATAGGCCTATCTGCTAAACCTTCGCCAGTAATATCTAATTTATAACCATCATCAACTAATGCTTGTAACTCTGCGGCTGTTTTTTTACCTGCATCACTTGTAGCTCTTCCAAGGAACACATCTTCAGCAAACCCTAATTTATTGGTCTTACCAACTCCGCCGGCTCCTTTAATAAGTCTTCTTGCTGTGTTTAAACCAGCACCTACAACAAACTCTCCCGCAGATGCTAAAACTGCTTCTGTAAGCGCTCTTGATGCAACAGATTTTGCGTCTTCATCAGCAACGCCACGCGCTGCTTGCTGTGCCTCATCAGCTAAACTTCCAATACCTGCTCCTAAACCAGCTAAACCTGAAGCTGCTAAAAGTGGTGCCGAAACTGGGGCTAAACCTATAGCTGCTACTGTTCCTAATACAGCTCCTGCCAAAGGAAGACCTGCTTCACCAATAAAATCAGTAACATCACTCCAACTTAATCCTTCTTCATCAATAGCTATTTTACCTTCACCAGCGTTACCTAGTTTTTGTCTTCCTTGAGTTGTTAATATAAATCTTCCGCCTTTGTCAGTATCCCAAAACTCTCCACGAGGGCCAAGTTTTTTATTTAGATACAGTTCTCTTTCTCTATCATTGTTTAAATTAGAAAATGCTAAACGAAATCCTTGATTTTTTATACCGCTAGAGTAGTCAACATCTTTATCATACGCTTCTCTGTCAGGAGACATTGCTATAAAAGAATCCTGATATTCTTCAGGTTGCGATGAAGAACCAGAGCTTGATCCAACTGATCCAAAAAAATTATCTAAATTTGTGTCATTAACAGATCTATTGGATCCAATGTAATTGTTAATTGCTAAAGACTCTTCCTGAGTTGGCTCATCTCCATCAATCTCAAAAGTTTGATTTTCACCTGATGGTAATGTTAAAGTAATACTTCCCATTTATTTACCCATGTATGCATTTTTTGAAATTACTTTTTTTTCAGATTTTTTATTAGCATTATGATTGGCTATAGCGTTTGCAATATCCGGATGTTTTTCTGAGTTTCTTCTTAAAAACCTTTTGTTTTCTTCAAGATTAGATTCTAATTTATTAATAACATTTGAAATTTTTGCTCTTAACTGAGCTGGTGTGGTAGTTCCTCCAGGCATCCCTAAAGCTTCACTTACCATTTTTCTTTCATTATCAGATATTGTTTTACCACCTTCGCCCAACAGTTCTTTTGCTAATTCTAATTGTAAAAATTGAACAGCAGCCGAAACATTAGTAAATCCACCGGCTGGAGGATTTAAACCAAATGCACCAGCTAAAGATTCTGCAAATGCTATTACTCTGTTAGGACCGCCGGTAGCTTCTTCAGCACTCTCATATATCCTTTTCATAGCTTCTAACTGTCGAGTTATTGTGTTAGTTCTGGTATACACATCACCTACAACAGCGTCGGCTGCACCTTCGGCAAACAAAGAATTATATTTTCCTGGATTTTTACTTTTATAAACTTGAGCAGTCATCTCAGTATCGCCTAGCTTTCCTAAAGGTAGTTGTCCAAAGTCGCCATATTTAGGAGCCGCTGCTAATTCCATTCTTTTCTTAGCAAGTGCGCCACCTATTTCTCTTTCATCGGCATCTATTTTTTGTTGTGTTGCCTCGGCGGCGGCCGCTCCGCGAGCCTCCGCTACACCAAATCCACCAACCTGTCCTGGTGAAATTTGCCCATACATTGATGCAACCTGTCCTGCTCTTTCAGCTTCAGGAGAATAAGAACCTTGATCTCTTATAGCTATTTCATCAGCAAATAATTGAAAGTCTGTTTTTTCTTTAGCTTGTTGTTCAGGTGGTGTCTCAGTTTCTTGATCACTTTGACCATCACCTTGTCCAGATTCTTCTGATATTACTTCCTCTGTCTTTGTTGATATTTCTTCAGGTTCTTTATTACCTTCTCTTGATTGTGCGATATTATTTTGAATTTCTTCTAAATTACTCTCAACAGTTCCTAAGTCAATACTACTAAATAATTTAGAATCATTTTCTGTTATATTTTCAGAATTAAGGTATTCAGCAAAATCATCAAAATTACCACCAAATCTTTCCATAACAGTTTCAACAGCTGTATTATTTAAAAATTCTTTTGCTTCTTCTCTTTTTTCATCAAATCTACTATTAACATTTCTAAGAGCATTATTTGTATTAACTATAGTATTTATATCAATAGGATCTGCTGAACGTTGCATGCTATATTTTTTTTTATTAATAGTATCGCGTCTTTCCTTTTCTTTTAGTTTTCTTTGATGAGTATTTATTATAGCATTTATTTGTCGATCATTCATAAATTGAAATTTAGCTGGATTGCGTGTAAAGGGGTCCATATATATTGTTTTATCTTCTGGATTAAAAGGATTAGCTCCAGGCACAAAACTTTTAACTTCTCCTCCTTGATTAAAACGTAAAGTTATATTTCCTTTAACGCCAGAGCCAGCGTAAGGATCATCTGTATACGCCTCTAAAGATGCTGGGCCTCTAGAATATTTTAAAGATTTTTTACCAGACTCTCTATCTTGTATAAGATCAAGAATACCATCTCTAACACCAAATCTGGCTCCTCTAGATTTCTTGTTTGAATAAAGTGGACCAAAGTCAACTCTTTCTTCTTGTAATCTTTTTGCAAGATCTATTAATGTTTCTTTATTTACAGAACCGCCAGACTTCATCATCATAGGTCTATTTTTCCAATTAGGCATTATACAGAACCTCCGCCAAACGGTCCTACTCCTGCAATTCCTGACGCCATTCCATAAGCATCACCTTGATTTGGTAAAGGTGTATTAATTGAATAAGTGTTGTTTGGTAGGCTTCCTGTTACGCCAGACATGTATCCTAATAACTGGAATGGTAACGATTGTTCAGCATAAAGATTAGACTGTCGTGTATCTAATAAATTTTGATTGTAGTCTCTTAATGACTGACCATAGGTTCTTGCTTGATTTAAATCACTTCCATACATATTTTGAGCAGCTTGTCCTAGTCCTGTAAAGTCTCCGGCTAAACTACTTAAACCAGACCCTACCTGACCATATCCTCCAGCTGTATTTGTAACTTGTTGTGCCATGTTTGCATAAGTACTACCAAGACCTGATATACCTTGTGCTGCTACTTGATCAGCTTGACGTTGATTTTGAAAGTTAGTGTTGTATAAATTAGCTAAAGAATTTGCTAAAGTTTCTGATGTGTTGTCTTGTATGTTAGCTCTTTCTACAGCGTATCGAGAACCACCTAAAGCACCTTTTCCTGCCGCTGATCTAGCTAAATTTGTTAACTGAACAGCTTCTTGTTCTCTTAATCTATCAGTTAATCTATCAGCAACTTCTTCTGTAAAAGGATTTCTATCTCTAAGCCCTTGATAAATAGGTAAGGTACTTTCTACTATATCCATACCTTTTCTAGTACCTAAAATTCCTTCTGTTATAAAAGGTGTTTGTTCTCTTTGTAATGCTCCAGCTTCACCATATAAGGATTTAGCATCTTGTAGATAAGGTTGAAATTGCCCTATACCTGCGCCTGCGGCTTGGTACGCTGATTCTTCTAAACCAGTTAATGGAGCTATATTTCTAGTAACAGCATCTTGACTAAATGGACGACCAATATATTCCATTTCTGGCATTGGATTACCTAAAGAATCTTTTCGTGTTGTGCTGTAAATAATATTACCAGCCTCATCTAACTTAGGTTGCATACCGCTAACTAAGTTCATAGACTCTTGAACTAAGAAGTTTAATAATTCCCTTTTAACAGGATCCATATAAGACTGAGTTGATTGTCCTATCTCTGCCATTACATTCTCCTTTCAAGGTTATTCATAAGGTCATACATTTTTTGTGTACCTTTTTCTCTTGAACCGTTACCCATATTCCTTACGGCTTCAGCAGTCATAACAAACTCACCATCTGATAATCGTGCCGGAATAGAATCGCTAGTACCAGTTCCTGGACCATTAGCTGCACCACCAGATCGTAAGTCAGCTATGCCTCCAGAAGCATAACGCCTTGCTCTCATAGTTCTTGAAAAACCACCTCTTGCAGGATCTAATGTTTCTCTTCTAAATTCATTTCTTAATCTTTTATCTCTATCCTCAGCTTCTTGTTGAAAGTCTCTTTTTTCAAAATAGTCAGGATTTAATTTTTTTAGAATTTCTTCACCTATTGCTATTTGAGGATATTTTTCTAACCTGTCTGCAAAATATCCTATCCCTTCTCCAAAACCTGGAGCTTTTTTTGTTGCTTGCGTTAAAACAGTTTTTGCTCCAGTACCTGCTTCAGAAAAAATTGTTAATCCAGTAGAAGAGTTGGTTAAAATTGTTCCACCCGGTACTTTTTCTGTAGTAAATTGTGTTCCCATTGGACCTTGTTGCTGCACAGATGCAATCCCTGTTGTTGGCGCCGAACTACCAAATAAACCAGCAGGATCATAATTTGTAACCTCAGCCACCTCGCTACCACCTGATATTGTTGTTTGACTAGCTGGACTAAAAGATGCGTTTTGCAATGAACCGCCATAAGGGTCTTGATTTTGATTAAATGGATCAGGATTCATAGGAGGAGGACCGCTTAATGCTGGTTTGTTACCATATACTTTTACATAATCTTCGTAAGACGTTCCCGAACCTTGACCTCCAAAAAGATTTTTATAATCATTAAATTGTTTTTCAGAAAGATTGCCAGACTCAAAATTACTTACATATTGTTGTTTTTGAGTAGGAGTTAATTGATTGTATTGTTGTAATAAACTTTTAGGTGTTGGTTTTTTACCTTTTCTTACTCCGCCAATAGTTCTTCCTAAGTTAGTCATTAAAAAGTTTCTTGCGAAATCATCACTGTTGCCACCAAATAAAGACATGACACCAGCTGTTCCTAAAGATTTAGCGAGATTTTCAGGGTCTATAAATTCTCTTCCGTATGTTCCTATGTCAGTAAATAAATCTGTTATCCAGCTCATGAAATCCTCACGTTATCTGCAATAATGATACAATAACATCTAGTGCTGTTCCTGTACCAGCATTAATTATTAATTTATCACCTGCTTCCAGGTTAATAACTTCTCCGTTTTGAAGAACTCCTTCTTGCGTTGTTGCAGCAACTGAACTCGTATCCCATATACCTGTCGTGTTTGTAGAACTGTCAAAGACACTTACAGTAGAATTAACAGCACCACCAGTGGTATTATATATATTTACTACTTTAATGATAGCTTGTCCACCAGTTGGACAAACATAAATATCCGTATTACCAGAACTTAAACCATTTTTAACAACATTTAAGTAAGCACTTGCCATTAATTAATAAACCAAGAAAAACTTTCAGATGATTCTCTTGCCTCCGTAGGTGTCTGTATACTGTTAAAAATTCTTTGAATATCACCAACTAACCTACGAAAATAAGACTGTTCGTATGCATCTCCTGGCAATGATAAGGTTGTTTTAGTAAGAACTTGTTCAGGTACTTGTGTCATCTTCTGCCGTCCGCTCTCATATCTAAACGTATTCCGCCAAGTCTCCACTGCTGTCCTAGTGTATTTGTTTCAAACTTAAAGATAGCTTGTCTACTCCTTATGCGTGAATATAATTCTTGGCTTCCAGTATCTCCAGTATTAGAAGCGTTTGTTTGAAAAGTAAATGTTTGGTCTGTTGTTGGTTGATTTAAACTAGAGCCAAAGTCTCTAACTTTTACCGTTAAATCTAAAGACTGAGTAGCATTTGTTCCGTAAAAAAATACATCAGGTAAAATACGTCTTATAAACATAATTTGATTACCAGCACCTATGTCAACATCACTTGATTCTATAAAGGCTATCATAGGTGATCCATCATCATCGTCACCTGTTTCTTGATTATATAAGTAGTTATTTGTGCCAGCAGCAATTGGATTAGTTACTGACGTTCCTACATCATCCCAAGCAGTTCTGTCTAAAGTTCCTACAACCCAAGTATTATCAACATAGTTAAATGTAACATAGCGATTTACTTCAGTAGAGTCAGCGCTTGGATAATACCAAGAAACTTCATTAAAGTTTTCATTACGACCAGCAAATATTTTATAACGTTGTGATATATTAATATCATCAAAAACATAATTTCTTACAGTACATGGAAGCGTACGAACACTGCCGTCATACACATAGAAGTTTTCATTGTCAGCAAAGTAAATAACGTTATTAGCGTTAACAGCAGCATTAGGACTAATAATAGAAGTACCTTCAGCTATTAAACTAAAACTAAACACAAAGTTAGTACCAGTATAAGACATGGCATATAAAGAAGTGTCGGTCCAAATAATAATTTCTTGTCTTGTTTTTATTGCTCCAATAATTTTACTGCCAGAAGATAATCTATAATCACCAGCGGAATTACCATTAAGAACTTCCCATGTAGATGGATCTTCTGTGTCAGACCATCTAATTAACATAGGGTCTTGCGTTGTTGAGCCAACAGGATTGGCCCCTAAACAAACAACATGTTTTCCTAATTCACTTACAAGAACTTGTGTAGCAAAAGTAGGTGCTTGAGAATCAGCACCCGGTATAGTAGACAAAGGTATTGCTCTTGATGTTACATTGGTTGATTTATCCCAATAATAAACACCACCATTTTGTACGTTAAAGACTAAATCTTCACCAAAATTATCTTTACCCCATAAACGTAATTGTTGACCATCAGTCAATGATGTTGCCGCATTACCCCATCCAATAAAAGTATCAGCTTGTTGTATAGTTGTACTTGCACTATGAGAAGCTGCTGTAGTTCCAGATTGACCTCGTGTACAACCTGTAAAACTTCCAGCTGTTTTTCCTGTGTAAGTTACTAATTCTTCTCCAATAAGTATTGTTCCGTTTGTTGTAAAACCAGTTGTAGATGATGCATTTATTGTAGTTGCAGAGTTAGATGTAGTTCCTGTAGAAACTGTTGTCGCAACACCTATTTGTGTTCCACCCCAAAAACCAGCTCCAAAACCTACACCAGCTGTATAATCTGTTGATCCTGTGTTTATTTGATACGTCGCTGTAACCGTTCCACCGCCAGGTCCAGCGTTAGAGCTAGCTGCATTATCTACATTTATTGTATAATTATCATTATCAATAACAGTTACAATTTGTTGTTCTTTGTTAAAATCAGCGGCAGCTATACCACCAACAGCACTTGACCCAGAAAAAGTAACAAAGTCATTAGCTTGAGCATTATGTCCCGTATCGGTAACATTTACTAAGGTTGATCCACTTGTTGTTGTAAAAGGATTGTTAATGTTTCCAGTTGATCGAATAGGTGTGATATCATTATAAGCTTCACCAACAGAAATATAAAATTTTAAATTAGTTCCAACACCAATAAACTGTGAACCATCAATAGCAGCCCACTGATTTAAACTACGGCAAATGCCTTGAAAAGTTGAGTTACCTCTTTTTTCCCATCCACCTATTTTTTCTGGAAAACCATAACGAAATCTTACTTTATCTGAATCGTACCAACCGCCTTTATTGGTGTAACGTGTGCCATCTTTTACAACACCTTGTTTAAACTGTATATTTTCTAACGCCATTAGTCACCTTATGATGGGAAAGATGCACCATAAACATCTACACGAGATCCTGATTTTAAAGTATTACCACCTTGTTGTGTAAATATTAAACCAAAAACAGCAGTAGAGTTTGCAGATGCTTCTTTAAAATAACTCTGAGTTGTTTGATCTATATTGCCAGAAGCACCACCGTCTTTTGTAGAAGTTGCTTGAGCATTTCCATAATAGTTTTGACCAGTGCTATATCCTGGCGCACGCACTAAATACACTGTACCTTCGACAACAACTTCTGTGCTTGAACTTGGAGCGGGTGATGAGGCAATAATAGCATCAGCAACACCAGAAACTTTAACAGCTGTAGAGCTAACAGTTCCAGCACTGGAAACATCTTGATAGATATAACTATTATTAAATATATTACTAGCAGAAACTCTTGTTCCCCCAGAATCTACTAAACCAACTCTAAAATCAGTGGCGATAGAAGTATCATAAAGAAGTCTAAATACAGCCCAATAAATATCATAACTTGTAGCACTAAAAACTGTCATAGAGTTTGCACCAGCACTAGTAGCTTTTCCTACAGTAGACCATGCACCAATACTACCAATATCAACAAATTGCATATTACCAGAACTGTTCATTTGTAAGATTTGACTAGTTGTTCCAGAACTACTTGGTAATTGATAACCACCAGTACCACCAATAGTTAAGTCATCCGTTATAGTTCTTCCAGAAACATGTAGTGAAGATGAAGGATTTTGTTGGCCTATACCTATACGATTATTTGCTTGATTTAAAACAAGAGTGTTTGTGTCAAAATTTAGACCATTAGGGGTAGTTATAGTGTTACTATTAATTGTTGTTACATCAGATGTATTATCACCAATTGTTGTGTTTCCGTTAAGAGTTGTTACTCCTGTTACTGTAAGGTTACTTGCAGCGTTTAAATTTTTACTTACATTTACGGTGCCATTACCATTAGGTTCAATAGCAATATTACCATTTGTATTAGTAGAACTAATTGTATTTCCTGTAATGCGTATATTACCCATATCAAAAGTATCTGCAAAATTAGAAGCTAAATTAACGTTTGACCCTGTACTATAAACAATACCTGTTTTTCCATTAGGAATAGCTACAGCAGACCCTGTAGGGCCAGCAACCTGTACATTTATATCGTGACCACCTGTTGTAGAATTTTTAACAATATATATTTTTTCTTGAGCAGGAATAAATATAGAAGCAGCAGAGCCTATTGACCCATTAACTTCTAAAACTGCATTTCTTGATTGATCTACTTGTCCGTTATTAGTTGAAAGAGTTGTATTTCCAGTAATTGTTATTGTTTCTACACCAGAAATTGCTTGTTCCAACAAAGTTCCTAAGTTTCTATTAGTAGTTGAACCCCAAGTACCAGCTTGTTCTCCGGTTGCCATAAGTTCTAATCGTAAAGAATTTGAATATGTACTTGCCATTATGCTGCTATCTCCGTCCATCCAGGCGTTTGTGAATCATTTATAACGGCCCAAACATTAACAGCTGGGTCACTCGAAGAAATAAATCCTGTAGCCGACACGCCTGTTGGACTTACTAATGCCGAACCAGAAACTATTATCGTTGATGCATCCGCTAGTTCAGCAAATGTATCTAAATCAGCATTTGTAACCTGAATAAATACTGATGATTGTATTATTACACTATTTAATTGAGTTGTTCCAATAATTTCAGCATTATAATCTTGATCAAGCTTAAAGCCCATTCCACTATGATTTTGACAATATATATACAGCTGTGGTGTATCATCTGCTAGTGTTATCTCTACATAAGCACCAGGATTTCCCGGCACACCGTTTTTAACAACTCCTGTTGTATACTCAACACCTGTTGTAATTGGAACACCAAAACCCATACCGCTATGATTAAGACAGTAAGTGTAAAGTTGAGAAGGAGCATTATTAGGTACAACAATTTGTGTATAAGATCCTGTCTGACCTGGAACTCCTACTACCGTAACTCCATTAGTATATTCTGATCCACCAGCCCAAGAACCATTATCTGTTGTAGAAAACCTTAATGGATGATTATTGTTGGTATTATCCGATTGATCAAATTTATAGGTTGAACCTTTTTTTAAGGCAATAGGCATTTGTTGTTGAACGCCATTAACAAAATATTTATTTCCACTAGCAGTGCTTTGTACTGTAATGGTAAATGTTTCATTACTTGAGTGTGTACCATCAGGTACTGTAGAAAATCTTAAAGGATGATTACCATTGCTAGAATCAGATTGATCAAATCTATATGTAAATGGAGGATGCAAGCTATCAACGGTAGTCTGCATAAAGTAATTCATGTAGTAAACATTGCCACTACCACCATTTGCAACGGTTACATTAAATGTTTCATCTTGTCTTGGTTTAGCTGTAACACTACCAGCAATAACTGTTTCTTGACCTAAATTAGCTGTTAAAGCACCTGGTGACGTAGCATTTATAAGAACAGGTAAATTGGCTTCAGCATTACCAAGTTCTGCTGTCATTAGAAGGTTTGTGTTATTTACATTAACAAACATTCCTGTAAAGACAGTAATGTTTCCAAGAGATGACTGTAAGGCATTTAAAGGTGTAATAGTTGCAGTGGTACCCTCGAATACAAGAGGAGTTCCCAGTGATGTTTGTAAATTAAATCCTGTAACATCAAACACCATGTCAAATGATGTTGTTTCATTTCCTAATGTAAGTGTGCCAACAACTCCAGTCGCATCAACGGTAACACTAACAGGACCTGACCCTGATGATGCAAAGGTATCTTGTGCAAATGAACTAAAACCAAACATTTTTTTATATTATCCTATTCTTTAAGAAAATACGAGTATTTGATTTTACTCCTCTTCTTCT
>Ga0098037_1000883_pt1 | contig 14262 bp, 19 predicted proteins | sample 5_EtaG_FD_75050 | JGI IMG/M metagenome (GOLD analysis project Ga0098037, IMG submission 75050) | Marine viral communities from the Subarctic Pacific Ocean - 5_ETSP_OMZ_AT15132 metaG | ecosystem: Environmental > Aquatic > Marine > Oceanic | place: Pacific Ocean | collected 2015-01-08 | reverse complement strand
TACCCATCTGAAGGGTCAAACGAGAACGACTCTTACGTTTCTTACAACTATATGGAAGGCCACTGGCAGGTAGGCACCCTGGCGCGCACTGCAGGGTTCGACACCGGCACCTTCGTTTATCCAAACTACGCCACCTCTGACGGCTACATCTATGAGCATGAGGTTGGCTACAGCTATGACGACGACAGCGTCGTCTTTGCCGAAACCGGCCCGATTCAATTGGGTGCCGGTGATCGTCTCGTGGTCGCACGCTCCTTGATCCCAGACGAGAAGACAGCGGGCGATGTGACGGCAACATTTAAGACCCGCCTTTATCCTAATGCGTCGGAGAGCAGCTTCGGGCCGTTCACTATGGCAAACCCGACAGACGTGCGCTTCCAAGGCCGCCAGGTGCAGATGCGCGTCACGGGCAACACAGCGTCCAGCTGGCGCGTTGGCACGATGCGGCTTGATGTAGTGGAGGGCAGCAGACGATGAGGCTACAAAACCCTCCAGCGCGCTACAGCGGCAGCTATCAGTCGTCGCTCAATCTGGACATCGAGCAGGCCGACCAGCTGAACCACAAAAAGAATCAGGACGTAGAAGTAGGCGCGGCGCGCTTAATTCTGCGCAGCCCGAATGGCACGCGCTTCAGCGTGACGGTCGATAACAGCGGAAATTTGAGCGCAGCATCAATATGAACACGGCGAAACAAACAGCGGCAGAGGTCATGGCACCGTACAGGTTCCTTATTGAGTCTGCGTTGGACTACGCCGGCGGCACGCACGACTACGCTGACATCGTCCAGGGCGTAGCAAATAGCGCTATGTTTTTTTGGCCAGCGCAGCGTAGCTGCCTGGTAACCGAGATCGTGCAGTACCCGAAAAAGCGGGCGCTGCATGTATTCCTGGCGGCAGGCGACTTAGACGAAATTAAAGACATGGAGCCGTCGCTGCAGGAGTTTGCAAAGAGTCTTAAATGCGACGCCATAAGCCTTACGGGCCGCAACGGCTGGAAGCGCGCACTAAACAGCATGGGCTACACGCCCGCGCACATCACAATGGTTAAAGAGTTATGAGTAAATCAGGCAACGGCGACATCGTAAGCGTAGACCCAGAGCAACTAGAGGCTGCGTTAGATTTCACTGAGGGCGGCATCATTCCAGCAGAGCAACTTATGCCTGTGGTCATTCCAGAGGTCGCACCGGCTGTGCCTGCACTTCAACCAGTTATACCAGCAGCGCCTACGATTCAACCGGCTATTCCTGCAGCGCCGGAGGTAGGCATTGCGCCGCCGGTGAGCATCCCTGCGGTGACAATACCAACGACAACGCCATTGGCGTCGCCAGCGGTGCAAGATTTCTATGGCAGCGGCGACAGAATTACTCAGCCAGACGCGGCGTACTACGAGCAGTTCCCGCTGCCTGGTGCGCAGACGCAGCAGGTCGTAAATAACCCAGCCATCCCAATTTATGACCCAGAAATCCCCCTAGAGGCGGGAGGTGGTGCGCCATTCGCGGTTGACGACTTGCAGCCTTATGTAGATTTTTTGCAGTCCGCGTTTCGACCAGACATGAGCCAGTTTTTGACGATTGACGACCTGGTACAAAACCCAACTTACGACCCGACAGAGCTAGAGGGCCAGATAAACGAATTTGCCTTGGGAGGGCAGGCAAACGGCTCGCAGTTTTTAACAGCCGCAGACCTGTCTGCGTTTAATCAATTTGACCCGACTTACTTGGAGGATCAACTAAACGAACTAGCCATGTCGCGCCCAATGGACACGAACCAGTTTCTGACAATGGCCGACTTGCCGACCTATGATACGAGTCAGTTTTTGACGGCCAACGACCTGCCGACTTACCAACAGTTCGACCCTACGCAACTGCAGACTCAAATTGACGAGTTGGCCATGGCTCAACCGATGGACACGTCACAGTTCCTGACATCAGCTGATTTGCCAACTTACCAACAGTTTGACCCCACTGCGTTGCAGCAAGAGATTGCAGATTTACAGTCGCAAATCGGGCTGCTTGGCCAAGCGCCGACACAAACACTTTCGCAAGCACAACCTTACGCGCCAATCTTAGATTTCGCGGTTCGATAGGAGAAACACATGAGCTTAGGAAAATCGAACAGCGGCTCAAGTCAGTCATTTGACCCAGAACTAAAGTCGCTACTCACTAGCACATTTAGGACAGGGCAGCAGCTTTCTCAAACGCCGTACCAGGCATATAACGCAGCGACCGTTGCGCCGTTAGCGCCGGCGCAGCTGGAAGGCATGAACATGACAGCCGACGCAGCGCGGGCCGGTCTTGGCCAGGCTGAGCTTGCCGACGCAATGGCAGCCGCGCGCGGCGTGGCCAGCTTTGCACCGACAAACGTCGCAGCTGGCACCGTTGGGATGCCTTCTGCCCCAAGCGCGGTAGGTGCAGGCAGTGTTGATACTGGTATTGGTTTTAACAACATACAGAACCAGCAGGTCGCAACGCCTGGGGCGATAACTGCAAGTCAGCTTGGCATGGATCGTATCGGCCCGCTGTCGGCGTTGTCGCCAGAGCGCGTAGCCGCCCAGGGCGTCACCGCTCAGCAGGTTGGCCCAGTAGACGCGGTTGCGACAAACCAGATCAACGTAGCGCCAATTACGAGCCGCGACGTTGCTGCGCAGACGGTAGGCGCTCAGAGCCTGGCAGACACAAACCTGTCGCCGTATCAGTCCCAGTACACCACCGGCGTGATCGACGCCGCGCTGGGTGACTTAGACCGCGCTCGGCAGATGACGCAGAACCAGAACGCAGCAAGCGCAGTGGCCGCAAACGCCTTTGGCGGCGACCGCCAGGGATTGGTCGAGGCAGAAACAAACCGCGCATTTGCAGACACAGCGGCACGTACGGCGGCAAACTTGCGCCAAGCTGGATTCCAGAACGCGCAGCAAATGGCGCAGACTGACTTGGGCCGCGCACAGCAAGCAGGATTGCAATCTGCGCAGCTTGGGTTGCAAGCCGACCTGGCAAACCAACAGTCGGGGCTTAACGCGGCAACCACCAGCGGGCAGCTGGGGCTGCAGGCAGCAACTGAGTCTGGACGCCAGGCACTGCAAAGCGGCTTAGCCGCGCAAGACGCCAACATGCGCGCTGCTTTAGCCAATCAACAAGCTGGTTTAACTGCAGGCACGACTACAGCAGACCAGGCGCTACGCGCCGGCCTGGCGAACCAGCAAGCCGGCCTCACAGCAGGCTCGCAGAACCTACAAAGCCAGCTAGACATTGCCCGCGCAAACCAAGCCGCGCGTCAGGCGATGGAGTCAACGCAAGGCGCTCAGAATCTGCAGGCTCAGCAGGCAACTGCCGCAAACCAATTACAGGCCAGCCAGCTTAACGCCGGAAACAACTTGGCCGCCCAGCGTGCCAACCTGGACGCGACCTTGGCTGCAGGTCAGGCCCGTAACCAGGGCATGTTGTCAAACCAAGACGCCGCGCTCAGGGCTGGGCTTGCAAACCAACAAGCCGGCCTGGCGACTAACCAGCTGGCGGCGCAGGTTGGGCAGGGCAACCAAGACGCAGGCCTGCGCGCAGCGCTGGCGAATCAGCAAAACGCGCTGGCTGCTGCGCAGCAGCAGCTGGCGGGGGCGGGCCAATTGGCGCAACTGGGCGGCACTGCCAGGGCGCAGGCATTCCAAGACGCAAGCCAGTTAACTGGCGTAGGCGCTCAGCAGCAGGCAGCGGCGCAGCAGCTGCTCAACGACAGACTGCGGCGCTTTGAAGAAGAGCGCGACTACCCGCTCCGCATGTTCGACGTGCTGCGTAGCGGTGCCGGCATCTTGCCTAACCCGCTCACTAGTCGCAGCAAAGGGTCGTCTACTAACGTAGGGTTGCCAGGTCAGTAATGTTTATAAGCTCAATAGGAAGGCTGGCGCAGAGCGTTGGCGGTGGTCTGATGACCGCAGCCAGGGGGGCAGCTGACGCTGTGATGAATCCGATTGACACAGTCGGCAACGCATTTAGCGGCAGCCGCGCTGCGCGCGCGCTGCAAGATCCTGCAAAGTTTTTTGACGATGAGATACAAGCGATTGCTCAAAAAATACAAGAGGGCAAGCCGCTCTCTGGTGGCGACATGGCAAAGATGCAGGCATTCCAGCAGCAAGCTCAGCAAGACTTTCAAAACGCGCAAGCCACGGTGCAGTTACCGACAGGCGGTTTTATGAACAGCGCACAGCAGAGGCTAATCTAATGCAAGTAAACCCACTTTTATTAACTGAAGAACAGAAGCAGTTAATGGCTGCCGCTCAATCCTCGCCTGTAGGCGCAGCGCCAACGCCACCGCCTACGCCAGTGGTGACGCAACAACAAGCAGCGGCAGCTCAGCCAATGATGGCAGCGGATCTGTTGGCTAAATATGCACAGCCGCAAGAATTCAAGGCCCCTAAAAATTTACGGGAGGGCGTCTCAAACGCCTTTAACAACCTGGTGCTCACGCCGATCCAACAGGCGCTGTTCTTAAAAGAAAGCCCGACGGCTCAATTCAATAGGCTGCGCAGTAACCAGGCGCGCTTAGATTACGCAACCTCGGTGCAAAACCTAACACGCGAAGGCCAAGCCCGCGCTTTAGCGATGGGCGTTGACCTAGCAACATATCCCGCGCAAATACAGCGTGCGTATCTGGCAAAGTCGATGACTGACCCTGCCGGCGCATTCGATGTTCTGAGCACTTACGATAATCGTTTTGCCACTGATAAAACAAAGAACTTCAGTTTCCGAGAGAACCTTCCTGACGAAAAGAAGAAGGTATTTGACGAGCAGGTACTTCTAGCGAGATCGCAGACAAACATAAACACAGCTGCTAATCAGGCAGGAACGCGCGCTTTAGATAGTTTTTATAAGCAGGGAGATGCATACAGAGACTCTTATAATACAGCCATTAGAACCAGCGACGCTGCGCAACAAATGATGAACTTACTCAATGCGGGCGTGGAGACTGGGTTTGGCGCTGAGACTCTTATGCAAGCGCGTAAAATTGGTCAGGCCTTGGGCATAGATGTAAAAGGCACGACAGGCGAGGAGGCTTTCCAGTCGCTGTCGGTTGGTCTTGTGTTGCCTCTTGTGAAACAGCTTGGTGTTAACCCAACGGACAAAGACCTAGATTTTGTTGTGAAAGGCACAGCGGCGTTAGACAAATCGCCAGCAGCAAACAGGCTAATGTTGCGCACTCTGCAATTCCAAAATAAACGCGCCCAAATTTTGTACAAAGCATCGCTTGAGTTCCAAGAAAAAGATGCATTCGGAGAAGAACTGCAAAAAAACAATCCAATTGCATTTAATCTGCGTTATGAGCAGCACATGATGGAGGCGCAAAATTCGCCGGATCTGTTGCGAGAGGTTCAGTCCTTGCGTGCGGAGTACAACAGATTGACCAAAGGAGCAAACACGGCACAAACGGGTGCCGGTGCAGCTGCCGCCAACGCGCTAGTCAACTAGGGAATTACTATGGGTGATCTGCAAAAAGAAATAATGGAGCTGCGAGCGGGTTTAAGAGCAAAAGAGCAAACGTTGCGTCGTCGGGTTGCGCAAGATCCAGCAACCCTGGCACCAGAAGACCGCTCCCGAAGAGATCGAGCAGTTCAAGGGCTGCAGATATTGGCGGCATTAGACGAGGGACAATTACCTCCGCAACTGCAGCTATACCTACAAGGCGCGTCGGCTAATTTTTCCGAGGAGATACAGGCGCTGTTTAGAGATCCGGCCTTTGATCTTATGGCAGATAAGCTTAACGCTAATATACAGGGACAAGATCCCGTCAGCGGCTATGACTTGGCCAGGGCGCGTATTAATCAGCCTATTGACCAATACAGGGACGAGAAACCACTACAGGCTATGGGTATAGAGGCAGCTGGAGCGGCGACAACAGCATTGGCTACCGGCGGCGCGGGTGCGCTTTTGCGCGGAGTGCCGGCAGCTGCGCGTGCTATAAGTGCAGCGCCGACTGTAAGTCGGGCGAAACAAGCAGCCGGAGCCGGAGCGTTGGCAGGTGTAGGCGCTGGTGACGGCTTAGAGGACAGGCTGTTCCAGGGCGGCTTAGGGGCGGGCGCTGGCATGGCGACGCAAAAGATTTTAGATATGGCGTCTGCGCCGGTTCGGCAGATGGCGCAAAACTTTAAGTCTACAAAGACAGCGACCAAGCAAGGTCGTGCCGAGGCACGCAAGCTACTGCGCGAGGCAATAGATGCAGACCTGACAACGCCGGAAGAGGCCATAACGTATGTCGGCAACATGCTTGGCAAGGACGTTACTCTGGCTGATATCGGCGACAACACGCGCGCTTTGATCGATGTGCTGTCGGTACTGCCTGGCCCTGGAAAGACAACGGCAAATAGATACCTAGAGCGCAGACAGCAAATGCGTCCAACGCGCCTGGGTACAATCTTGCAAGAGGCGTTCGGGCGTCGAGCAAACTTCTACAATGACTTTCAAGCGATAAAAGCAGCTAGAAAGAAAGGCGGCGATACTCTTTATGGGGTCGCGAACAAAGTAGACGTGCCTGTCAACGACGACCTGCGGGCCTTATTCCAAACAAATGCCGTGCAGAAGGCATACCAGCGAGCGCTGCGCATTGCGCAAAACAGCCCTGACAATCCTGGCATAGATAAATTTATGATTGCCGAATCAGGCGATATTTTAGATCGCGACGGCAATGCGGTTACTGAAATCAACAGCCGGTTTCTGCACTTTATAAAAATGGGGCTAGACGACGAGGCTTTCCCTGGCGGCGTGGATACTTCTGGTATTGGCGCGACGGAACGGCAAGGCGTGCGCGATGTCCGCAACGCTTTCTTAGAATTCTTTGACAACGCCAACCCGCAATACAAGCGTGCCAGAGACGCTTACGCTGGCGACTCGCGAATCATGGACAGCATGAAATCTGGGCGGGCGTTTACCAGCGAAGATCCCGACGAGGTCGAGGCGGTCATAGCCAAAATGTCTTCCTCAGAAAAAGAGGCTTGGCGGCTTGGTGTGCTGCAAAGACTGCAGGACGAAATAAACTCAACGGTGGAAAGCGCAAACACGGCTCGAAATATGATTAAGACGCCGCGCCGTAAAAGATTGCTGCGAATGACGTTCCCGCCAGGTCAAGCGGGCGACGACAAGTTTGCTGCGTTTATGGCAAACATGAATCGCGAGCAAAACATGGCCGTCACAGAGCGCGCCGGTGGAAACAGCTTAACCGCACAGCGGAGCGAGATGATGCAGCGGCTGCGAGATCAATCTGCCCCTGGCAATATGCCTAATTCATTGTTCGAGCTAATGCGTTCGCAGTTGCGTAATGAGGGGCTGCAACTGCAGCAGACTCAGTTGACTGCAACAGCCAATGAGCTTGCAAAGATGTTGACTGAAACTGATCCGGCTCGATTGAATCAAATCCTTAAAGAGTTGCAGACCAACACCCCGTTACGCGACGTGCTGCCTAAATTCTTTAGGCCGGAATCTATACCAGCGGTATTGCGAACGGCTACAAACCCGTTTGTTATAGGCACCAGTGTTGGCGGCTCAATTCCGTCACTGGAAAACACGCTAAATAGCGCGCAACAAAAGATGCTGGAGATGCGTCAGCAACAGTAAGTGGTGCCAGTTTGGTGACACTTTTAGCTGCCAATACGCCAATCTGTACACAAGCTGCACCAAGGGGGGCATGTAAGTCATTGATTTTATTGGTCTCAATTACGGCTGCATCAACCTGCGCCAATAGCGGTGAGAATTCAAATCTCTCTACCCCGACCACTTAACTTGCTGATTTACATAGATTTTTTATTCTGTAAATTATTTTGGTGCCAGTTTGGTGACAGTAAAAACAGTTTATTTAAGTGACCGCATGATTTCTTCTTGCGCTTTTGTCTCCTCTGCATCAACCCAATTTGCATAGGTTGTGAAGAACATTTGCAGCGAGTGGCCTAAAATTTTTGCGCAATAACCTGGCTTCATCCCCGCCGCTAACATCCTGCAAGCGGCACCGTGGCGCACGTTGTACGGGTTGCGGTATCGCACTCCCGCTTCCTTTAAGGCGCGCACAAATCGCTCGTTGAATACGCGCGGCTTTAAATATGGCTGGCCGTATTGCGTGAGCAGCAGGTGATCGTTTCGCATATCAGTAACGCGGCTTGATATGAGGGCCGAAACCTGGGGCGGCATTGGCACCTGGCGCTCAGAGCCTGTCTTCGTCGTGCCATCGTTGCCCTCTACGCGCGACTTATTGACGTGTATGTAGCCGCTGCGGATATCTTGGCGCGTCAGGGCAATGACCTCGCCAGGGCGCAGCCCGCAATACCAGCGCAGCGCAAAGAATAATTTGTCGTCTTGGCTGAGCAGCGGCATCACCGCGTCCATCTCTTCTTGCGTAAACGGATCGATCTGCACCTTGGTTTTTGACTTGCGGCTAAAAGCCCGCGACACAGCTTTCGTTGGGTTGTGGTCTATGTATTCGTTTTCAATGGCCATTTCCAGCACGCTGCTACCTGCGCTGATTACTTCTCGGATGTACTTAGGCGAACGCCCCTGGTCGCGCATGTCGTTTACAATTTCTTTGACGTGCTTCTGCTTTATCTGAGTCAGTAAATGCCGGCTAAGTTTTGGCATCCAATAAAGCTGCAGCCGGCTCTTAATCGCGCGGTGCGATGACGGCTTGCCGTGACGGATCTCGTCAAGTTTGTCTTGGGCCATTTCGCCAAATGTTGGCATGGGCTGCCATTCTGTGGCTTCTTCGCGGCCCTCTGCAAATGCTTGAATCTTGCGTGCGCGAATGCGCTGCGCCGATGCTATACCAGTTGGGTTATATGTGATCGGGAGCGTTTCTGTTCGCCTGACGCTGCCCTCCCACCATCGTATCTGGCACTTTCCGCGCTTGTTGTAGACGCCGGTTGCTCGCTCGTTTGCCATGTCGTTATTGCCTCCAGGTTGTAGACAGTCGTGTTGGCTGGGTCAGTGCAATAGTGAACACCTTGCTGCCAGCATTGCAAGCGGCGGTGTTTGATCTGATTCTTAGTGTAGCCGAGGGTTTCGGTTAGCTTTGCCTCGGTAATCATTTGCGCAGCCCCGACAGGGGTACGTCAGCTTCAAGCATGTTCTGCTCAACAACAGCACTGCGCGGACGTGTTTCCACTGGATCGATCTCATGCTCAATTAACATCTCCAGAAAGTGGGCTGCCTTGCGCAAATCTTCGACGCCGCCTTTGTCTCGCCAACGGCTGACGTACTTGATCACGCAGCCCTCGGCGAACCTAATGCCGTTTCGCATGATGTACTCCGCTGGCTGGATGGCCATATCGCGGTAGTGCTTGCCGCCAACCTGCCTATCAAGTGCTTTTGTCATCTTCTTGCCGCCTTACTAATTCGTACAGGTGATGCGCTGCCCACAACCGATCTGCCGGTATGCCAAACAGCAGCGCCTTGTTTTCGATCTCTTCCTCGGTCAAACGCGACGCGCGAAAGACAGGCTCCAGCCGGTCCAGTGCGTTACTGACTTCCCAGTTGCGGTTAACCATTGTTAGTGCTGCCTGCCAGGGCCGAGGGCAGCGCTCGGAAGGGCAAGGAGGGACGTGCCTGGCTCAGTGCTTTCAAAATGGAATCTCCTCGATGAAGTCGGCGCACGCGCCGTCTTTGGACATAAAATCTAACGGCGGCTTCTCGTCGTAAAACCCGCAAGTGCCGTCGCGGCGGTCGTGCCAGGTGCAGTGGAAGCAGTCGCGCGGCTTGTGCCTGCGCGCCTCGTCCTCGGCGTCTGCCTTGGCGCGTGCCTGGTCAAAGGCCCACTGCAGCAGCTTGTCTTTGTCTGCGTGGGCAGCTGTCACCCGACCAACTCAGCGCCAGGGAACTCTTCTTTAAGCATCTCGGTGGTGTCGTCGCCTATGATGCTCACGTCAACAACGGCGGCGATCTCGCTAGACTTATAGCCGCCTGGGCCGTTTACAAACGGCTTGCCGTTAAGCGTGTTGGTGTAGTGGACGTTGTTCTCGTCGCTATCGGTCGGCGTCGCCCAATGATCTAACATTGGCGGTATGAAGTTGTGGTCGTCGCAGCCCAGCTTCTGGTCTTCGCCGGACAGATCCTTGTCGTGCTTCTCGCACACCCACCTGGCGTTGCCGTCCATCCTCGGCGTGCTGTGGACGCAGGTGCGGCAGTTCATCGCCGGCGCTTTGCGGCCGTGGCACACGGGGTGGAAGTCGCAAAACTTGCACTGGTACCAAGACGGGTCATGGCTGATCCGCTCGCGCGGGCGGTCGCTGGTAATAATGCGCTCAGCCTTTTTAATTAACCGCTCGGCGTATTCTTTGTCGTAATTGACGCGCTCAAAATAAAGCTCGTCGTTGTTCTTATTGATGGCCTGATACAGCGCACGCTGCAGCTCCATCTTGTGCATATAGACCTGCATCTGAGCGTAGTGCTGGGGCTTGCTCTCTTTGACGCCTTTCTTCTCTACGTCTTTGAATGACTTGTCGTTGTGTGTTTTCTGCTCGCTGACGTGCGGCTTGCTCGGCGCTTCGGGCAGGCCCATGACGACGCCGTCCAGGCTGCCGCCAAAGTGGCCGCCTATATCCTCGATGCGCCACTGGTCATTAGTGTCGGGGTCAACGTCCCAAACCTGGAACCCTGCCGACTTCAGCCAGTAGTTAAATCGGTTCTCCTCCAGCTGGCCACGGTTGAAAAGACGCAGCAGCCGTGCGTCGTGCAGCACCGCGTGCGCCCATCTAAACGTGTAACCGAGCTTGCGTTCGCACTCGTCGCCAACGAGGGACGCACCGAGATGGTAACGCCCTGGCGCGCGCGACTGCTCTGCCTCAATCGCCGCGTTAACGGCGTTGAGTGCAGTGTTGCTTGGCTCTGGGATTGCGACCATTACTTCGCTAAGGCCCACACGCGGATCTTGCCAGGGCGCACTGAGCGGCTCGCGGCCTTAAATCCGCGCCGCTCTATGGCCTTGCGCAGCGGGTGCGTCACGGCGTGCGACGCCCGCCACAGGTCGCGCGATGTCGCATTCCTCGAAACCGGATAGCTCATAAGCACGCTGTCGCCGGCGTTCATCTTCGCAGCCAGGGCATCGACCTCGGCGCTTTTGTTGGCCGTCAGCGACCCGCGTCGGCGGGCAGGTAACGGGATGTTTTTCTCAATTTTTAGTTGTGCGGTCATCACTACCCCCAGGGCCGTTGGCCAGCGGGGGCAGCTGTCGCGACAGCCTCAGCGACGCTCTGCGGCGGTGGCGCTGAAGGCGGCGGCGTAGCCGCGCCGGCAGGCGCTGCGTAACCCCTGATCTCGTTGCTGGCGTCGTAGCCGTTCTCTGGCGGGCGCACGACAACCTTGATGTCTACGTCTTTCCAATGCAGCTCTTCGCTGTCTGCGCAGCCTGGCAAGCCCATCGCCATGCAAATAGATGCCAGGTCTTGCTTGGCGATCGACTCGGCTTTCGGGTTTTTGTTCACCATATTAAGGCGATCCCAAATGCGGCGGCCGGTGTGCTCGCCTTCTTTAATCTCCCAGGTCAGCACCAGCATCTGGCCGTCGCCGGCTTTTGTCGGCCTAATCTCAGACTCAAAAATCACGGCCTTATAAGTGCCTTCTGGTATTGGCGAGAAGTCTTTACCGCCAGAGGTTTCATTTACTGGCACGTCGGCCACTGCAAAATTAAGTTGTGCCATTGTTATTTCTCCTTGGATGGCTGAATTGCTTGCATAAACGCGGCCCAATCAAGCGGGATCTCCGCAGGCATGCCGTATCTGTTTTTTGCTAGGAATGCGGGGGTTTCGACGGTGGCCAGCACGCGCTGACCTGTCGCAATGCCGCGTGTTCTTGTGTTGCCAAAGCCCAGCTGCTCGGTCTTGGTCGATACCTTGTGCTTTGCGAACAGCACCGCGTCGACCGACTCCTGCACTAACCCGCTGGCCTTTTGGTGCAGCTTGATCTCGTAGCGATCTAGGGTTTCTAGCTCGGGGTCTTTGAATGGCTTAATCTGGTGGTGGGCAAGCAAGATGATGGCCATGCTCTTTTGGTCACGCAGGCCATTGAGTGCCGCCATAGCCTCGCGCCAGTAGTCCAGCGCCATAACGTAGCCCTTGCCGTAGCCCAGCTTCTCGATGTTCTCGACGCTGTTGTCGGCGCAGACGCGCTTCCAGATCAGCGGCTCTAAGTGGTCGAGGCTGTCTACGACGACCGATGCGTACTTATGCTCGCCATATAGTGCGGTGATGCACTGCATGAAGTCTTCAAACGTAGAGACTACGGGGAAGCTGCTTAGCTCCAACGTACCTGCGCCGTCTTCAGTCATAATGAAAACAGGGTCAGGCGCCTGCGCTGCGAACGTGGTCTTGCCAACGCCGGCGGTGCCGTACACCAAGATGCGCGGCGCGCCTATGCCTTTAGATTTGCTTACGCTAGATAAATCAAACGCCATCGTTCGCCTCCTTCACCGTGATATTCGGCTTCTGCTCGGTGGTGGTGATGGCGACGGCCAATTGCTGCCAGGTATCTGGCTCGTTGTTGATGAGGTACTTGACCCTTGCATCGTCAAGCATTTCGACCATCTTGACGGGGTGTAGGTCTTTCGGGATTTTGTCTTTAATCCGACGCCACTCGTCCTGGCTTAGCTTGCGGCTGAAGCCGCGCTTTACCGTGATCTTGGTGCCGGAGTCAGTAGTGGTGGTGCGTGCTCCTTCCGTTTTCTGTTCTAGGAAGGGCAGCATGTCTTGCTCGATGCCGACGCGCGCATCGCGCGCGGCGGCTTCGGCGGCTTTGTGTTTCAGCCATTGCTGAGCCAGGTACTCAACGTCAGGTTCGTTGTGAGTGGATTGTAAATCGTTCAATTTGTCACCTCCTAAATGGACAGGAGGTGATATTGAACTAACTTGTAATTGGCGTCAACCTACAGGTGGACATAATTTTCTAGGTATACAACCTTTGAGTGATGCTTGTCGAAGGCTTCGATCTCATCGTCGGTGTACAGAGCGCGCGAGTGGTACACCTTGCCTTCGCTTTTACAGTAGGCGATGACGCTGTCGCGCTTCGGCCCATCCAGCCCGATCACAATCGCGTGAGGCATGTACCAGATGAACAACAGCGAAAGGGCGGGGTGCTCGCTGATGGCGTAACCCACGGGCGTCCTCCACATCCACTGGTCGTGCGGGTCTGAGTTGTCGATGATTTGCTGCCCGCGCGGGCTTGTCCAAACGCGCTTGTGCATCGCCTGGTATTGTGTGGGGACGCGGGCATATTTGGCGTAAATCGCCGGCTCTGTGTCAGTCACATAATCAGCTGTAAAGCTATCATTCAATACGCTGTCGTAGAATCGGTCTACTTCAATTTTTACGAACCGCGCGCCTTCGCACTCTAAATCATTGGCTTCGTCCATATCCCTCCCATATTCTTGTTATCTCTTTTTCCCGTTGCCGTTTCCGTTTGTCACAGTCCTTGGAGACAGGAATTTGTTTACAACCTGCAGCACTAAATCTGCCTCGGTGTCGTTAAGTAAATTCACTGCCTCGGTCAGCTTCTGATGCGTCGGGCGGTGCTTCACCACCCCGAACGCCAGATACGCTGGCTCAACATCCAAGAACTCAGCAACTTTTGCCAGGCTTTGAGCCTGCGGAACCATCACGTCTTGCTCCCATTTGTGAATGGTGTTTTTTGCAAAACCTGTGGCTTCAGCAACCTTTGCGAGTGAATAGCCGCTGCCCTCGCGTAGCGCGCGCAGCCTGCTCCCCAGTGTTTCCATCATTTTTGTCGTCCCTTGTTTTACTCCTTGTACCTTAACCCTTCGGGCCATCCCTTCCAACCATTGGTTGACAGTTAGAGCAAATCACAGAATCGTTCCAGCCGTCAACTTTTAATTAACAAATTTTTGCATCCGGCGTTATAATTGTTGTTGCCGTCACCCTACGGGTGTACGCTTCGCGAAATTTTCACAACAAGGCCGGCCATGACCCCCGAACACATCTGGATCGAGATCAACATCACGCAGCTGAGCCAGGCCCTCAAGATTTCACGCAACAGCATTTATAAATGGCGCGCCAAGGGGGTGATCCCAGCGGAGCGTGTCGTCCAGGTTGAGGCGGCGACCGACATATCGCGGCGTGAGCTGCGGCCTGATCTTTTTGAAGTGGCCAGTGTCTGAGGCGCTTGCGATGCACGACCCGCGCGAGGAGGCGCGTCGGCTTATCGAGGAGGGGCTGACGGTGGTGCCGGCGCACCGGCTGCAGAAGCACCCGTTGGTGAACTGGCGCAAGTACCAGGACACTGACCCTGTTGATGGC
>Ga0098037_1000879_pt1 | contig 14305 bp, 9 predicted proteins | sample 5_EtaG_FD_75050 | JGI IMG/M metagenome (GOLD analysis project Ga0098037, IMG submission 75050) | Marine viral communities from the Subarctic Pacific Ocean - 5_ETSP_OMZ_AT15132 metaG | ecosystem: Environmental > Aquatic > Marine > Oceanic | place: Pacific Ocean | collected 2015-01-08 | reverse complement strand
TTTAATGGCCAGATAAATACAAGCGGTATTAAAGTAAAAGTGTTAGGTGATAATTCTAATGACTTCAAATTTAGAATTAAAAACAAAAAATAACAATTTAAAATTACAAAATTATGGCAATTACAAACGGACCTAATTTGAATGTTGTTCCAGCTACGGGGCAACAGACATTGTCCACCAATTACTTAGACCTTAACGGCTCAGGTGGTTGGGCACAACAATACGTACCAGATCTTATGGAGAAAGAAGCTGAAGTTTTCGGACCGAGAACTATTTCAGGTTTCTTAGCACAAGTAGGAGCTGAAGAAGCGATGACTGCTGACCAAGTTATTTGGTCTGAGCAAGGTCGTTTACATTTATCTTATAAAGGTGATATAGACACTAACAACATTATAACTATTCAACAAGATATTGATGGTAATACAATATCAGCAGGTACAGACCATGGTATTAGAATAAACGATACGGTTATTGTATCTGCTCCAACAGGAATTTTTAAAGCTATTGTAACTACTGTTAGTACTTTAGATATTACTGTTGCAACTTATGATGGTTCTACAATACCAACTTCTGGAAACACTGCTGATTTTGCAACTACTATATTAGTTTATGGTTCTGAATTTGCAAAAGGTGTTGGTTACAATGCTGCTGGAGCTGCTGTTACAGAAACAAGAGGAGCTAACGAGCCTTCGTTCAAAACTTTTTCTAACAAACCAATTATAATGAAAGACTACTACGAAGTATCAGGATCTGACGCTTCTAGAATTGGTTGGGTAGAAGTTTCTGCTGAAAGCGGACAGTCAGGTTACTTATGGTATTTAAAGGCTGAAGCTGATACTAGAGCTAGATTTACTGATTATATTGAAATGGCGATGTTAGAAAGTGAAATTGGTTCTGATAACGCTCATACGTTAGGAGCTGGTGCTTCTGGTGCTGCTCATGGTGTTGACGCGCATCTTGGTAACGCAACAGGTTCTAACACTGGTACTGAAGGTTTATTCGCTGCTGTTACTGATAGAGGTAACGTTACTACTGGTGTAACTGGTGTTAATGCTGCTACTGATTTAGCTGAGTTCGATGCTATTTTAGCTGAGTTTGATAAGCAAGGTGCTATTGAAGAGTACATGATGTTTGTTAACAGATCAACTAGTTTAGCTATTGACGATATGTTAGCTTCAATGAACTCTTACGGAGCTGGTGGTACATCTTATGGTGTATTTAACAACTCTGAAGACATGGCATTAAATTTAGGTTTCTCTGGTTTCAGAAGAGGTTCTTATGACTTCTACAAATCTGACTTTAGATACTTAAATGATAAAGCTACTAGAGGTGGTATTAACTTAACAGCTGGTGCTAATGCACTTAGAGGAGTTATGATACCTGCTGGTACTTCTACTGTTTATGATCAAAATGTTGGTGCTAGTATGAGACGTCCTTTCTTACACGTAAGATATAGAGCTTCGCAAACTGATGACAGAAGAATGAAGACTTGGGTTACTGGTTCGGTTGGTGCTGCTACATCTGCTTTAGATGCAATGCAATTACACTTCTTATCAGAAAGATGTTTAATTACTCAAGGTGCTAATAACTTCATGTTATTAAAATAAACACTTTTTAAAAGACCGGGGCTTCGGCCTCGGCCTTTTATTTTATTAATTTTATTATATATTATATTATGGCAAAAAAACAAAAAACAGAAAAAGCAGAGGTGCCTGTTGTTGAAACACCAGTTGTTGAAACACCAAAACCTAAAAAAGTTGAACCTAAAAAATCAAAGTGGGAAATAAGAGATAGAGTATATAAATTAAAAGGAAACAAAAGACCTTTAAGCTATATGTTAAAAACTTCTAATGTTTACTATTTTGACGCTGAAAAAGGTTATGAAAGAGAATTAAAGTACTGCCAAAACCAAAGAACACCTTTTATAGATGAAATGGTTGGTGATCAAAGATTAGAGCACGTTATATTTAGAAGTGGTAATCTTTTTGTTGAAAAAGAAAAAACAACTTTACAAAAATTACTTTCTTTATATCATCCACACAGAGATAAAATATACGAAGAGTATAATCCTGTAGCTATAGCTGAAAACCAAATAGAGTTTTTAGAATTAGAAGCAGACGCTATATTATTAGCTAGACAAATGGATATAGATATGGCTGAAGCTATCATGCGTGTAGAAAAAGGTTCTGAAGTATCTAGGATGAGTTCTAACGAGCTTAAAAGAGATTTACTAGTGTTTGCTCGTAATAATCCTGCTTTGTTAATAGAATTAGCATCTGATGATAATGTTCAACTTAGAAACTTTGGTATTAAAGCTGTAGAACTTGGTATTATTAAATTATCTTCTGATCAAAGAAACTTTTTATGGGGTTCTAACGATAGAAAAATAATGACAGTACCGTTTGACGAGCATCCATACACTGCTTTAGCGCATTGGTTTAAAACTGATGAAGGTATGGAAATATATACAAATATAGAAAAACGATTAAACTAATCAAACTGTAGAGCGGTCGCTCTTCGGGGCGATCGCAACTACAACAAAATATTTATATGAAGTCAAAGGGTTTAGGTGATACTGTAGAAAAGATAACAACAGCAACTGGTATAAAAAAGTTTATACATAAAATTACTGGTGGTGATTGTGGTTGTGATAAAAGAAAACAAATGTTAAACAAAGTATTTCCTTATAAAAAAAATAAATAATGGCAGTAAGTATAGATACAGTATATCAAAGAGTTCAAGCTTTAGTTAATAAAGAACAAAGAGGTTATTTAACACCTACAGAGTTTAATTTATTTGCTAACAAAGCTCAAATGGATATTTTTGAACAATATTTTTATGATTCACATCAGTTTAAAAGAAGACCTGGTAGTAAACAAAATAATATCGATCCTATCGAAATGCTTAATCAAAAAATACGTATTTTTAAAGAAAGATATGAAATTCTTCAACCAGCTTGGTCACCTATTTCTCAAAATCCTAATGGAGGTGTAGCTATTAATTTATTTTTACCAAACTTATATTCTTTAGATTCTGTAAGTGTTTTAGTAAAACAATATAATGGCCAAGACGTAGAAGTAATTTGTCCTAAAATAGAATTAGAAGATATTTCTATAATAAAAAGCTCTCCATTATTAAAACCAAGTTTTAATAGACCAGTTTATTATGTAGAAAATAACGATGGAGTAAATTCGTCCGTTGGACTTGGAGGTGAAGCTATAAAGTTTCTGCCAATAGGCGATGATTATTTAGCCGCAGGATTAGCTCTTCCATCAGGAATAGCTTATTACACAAGAACTCCTAACGCAGTGCAATGGAACGGTTATAACATAGGTGGTGCGTTTGCTTATAACGCTAGCAATAGTGTTGATTTTGAGTTACACTCTTCAGAACAAACAAACTTAGTTAACAATATATTAAAATCAGTAGGCATATCATTAAAAGATCCTAGTTTGTATCAAGCTGGTCAAGTAGAAGAAACTAAAGATATTAATCAAGAAAAACAATAATTAAATGGGTTTATTAGACAATCATACTCCACGACAACATTATCAAAACAACCATCCTAATAGAAACAATAGTTCTCATGGTAATACTGGTACGTATAACCATTATCAGTTTATATCTTTAGACAACATAATAAATCAATTTATAATTGGATATGTCGGTGAAGGAAAATTAATTAGTAAAGTTGATCGTATGCAAGTTATTTTTCATGCGCAAAGAGCTTTGGCTGAATTAAGCTTTGATACTTTTAAATCTATAAAATCTTTAGAATCACACGTTACTAATTCTTTAGTTTTACCATTACCTATAGATTATGTTAATTATACTAAAATATCTTGTGTAGATGGTGCTGGTATAAAAAAACCATTATATCCAACTTTAAGTAGAAGTTCAAATCCTCAAAAATATCAAACAGATGATGATTATGAGTATTTATTTACAAAAAATACTTTTGAAGATATTGATAAGATTAACAATGGATTTACAATTGAAAATTTTGATGGTAATTTTATACCTTCTGGAGAGCTAACAAGAAATGGTAGTTTTCATGGTGGTAATGCTCATTGGAGTTTAAACACAACTTCTAGCTCTACTGGTCAATTAAACTTACCAAATTCACCATCACAGCCAGTTGTTACAGCTACTGGTACTAATATATTAGGAGATCCACACCAAGGTTGGTTTTTTAAAAAAAATAAAATAATAGGTCTTAACTTAATACAAAATCAAGGTTTTATTCAAGAAAACGTAAATATATTAAGTGGAGAATCATACAAAGTATCTATTACTATAAGCGGATATACTTCTGGTACTTATAGACTTTCTATAGTAGATGATAGAGGAGATATAACTCATCTTACTGATATTACTGCTAACGGAACTTATACAGAAACTTTAGTTGCTGGAGGAACTACTGGTTCTTTTAGTGGTAAAATTATAATGCTTAAACAAGTACTAGCAGGAACTGGTACTACTGGATATGGTGTAACTGTAGATAACATTTCTGTTGTAAGAGTTGGTGATGAAGAAACATCTACTACTTGGAGTAATTATAAATCTAACAAACCTAATGAAAATAAACAACACGATTATGATTATGATGATCATATATTTGAAGCTAACGTTGGTAGAAGATATGGTATAGATCCTCAACATGCACAAGATAATGGTTCTTATTACATAGATGATTTAAGAGGTTTAATAAACTTTAGTTCTAATATTTCTGGAAAAACTGTGATAATAGATTATATAAGCGATAGTCTTGGTACAGATCAAGAGATGCAAGTTCATAAACTTGCTGAAGAAGCTATGTATAAAAGTATTTTTTATGCTATATTGTCTATGAGCTCTAACACTCCAGAATATGCTGTGCGTAGATATAAAAAAGAAAAGTCTGCCGCTATAAGAAAAGCTAAACTAAGATTATCTAATATCAAGCTAGAAGAAATAACTCAAATACTTAGAGGTAAATCAAAACAAATTAAACATTAATTAAATGCCAGAGATTAATACTACTTTTACACAAGGTCGTATGAACTTAGACCTTGAAGAAAAAATATTACCTAATGGTGAATATAGAGGTGCTTTAAATATACAGGTTTCTACTTCTGATGAAGATTCGGTTGGTAGTGTTCAACCTATAATGGGTAATCAAAAATTAACTACAGGTCTTTCTCAAAACTGGAATACTAGTTATGAGTGTATAGGTTCTATAGCAGATGAAAAAAATGATGTTGCTTATTGGTTTTTAGTTAAAGATGATAACACGCAAAGTGCTATATTAAGATGTTTTAAAAATAATAATGGTAATTTAGAAACTGGTATTGTATTATCTGACAATGAAAATAAAGTTTTAGAATTTACAATAGAAAATTATATAACTGGTATTAATGTTATAGATGATTTTTTATATTTTACTGACGGTGTTACAGAACCAAAAGTAATAAATGTAACACAATTTTTAAATAATACTGTTGATCTTTCAGGCACTAGTGATCTTTATATTAACGGAGAAAACAAAGGCACAGTAACTAAAAACGATATAACAGTTATAAAACCAAGGCCTTTAAATCCTATTAGTATTGAGTTAGTACCTGGAGATGAAAGAAACATAGTTTATAATAATACTTTTAATTTAAGCTTTGTAGGTAAAAGTGCTGGTAACAATATAGTTGTAACAATTAACTTACAAGAGTTTTTAGCTATTGGTGCTAATTCTATTTTTGATCCTCAAAACACTGGCGTTGCAAGAGATTATCTTGGTTTAAACGTAAATCCTCTTACTGGTAAATTTCAAGCTAAGTACGGTGGTGGAAATAATTTTCCAGCAAGTAATCAAAATTCAAACTACGAGTATTACGATGCTATTTCACCTGGTTTTGAGCCTGGTGATATTTTGCTTTTGAGTCCACAAAGTATTGCGGGAACGTTACCTTCTAACACGCAAGCAAGGATTAAAATAACAAGTATGGCTGTTAAGCCTATTCCTTATACGACACAAGTATTACAAAACCCTCCTCCTGGCTATATTAATAGAAACAATCCTTTTTATGCTGAGCTCACTTGTGAAATTATAGATGTGTCTAGTAATATTACAAACAAAGCATATAATTTTAATATAATGAAAGAAGACTTTTCAAAAATAATTTTTGAAAAAGTGTTTCCTAGGTTTTCTTATAGATACAAATACTCTGATAATCAATATTCTGCTTTTGCGCCATTTACTCAACCAGCTTTTTTACCAGGTAGGTTTAATATTCATCCAACAAAAGAACCTACAAATACTGGTATGGAAAACAATATTAATAAAATAATATTAACAGATTTTGTACATCAAGGTATTCCTAGCGACGTTGTAGAAATAGACTTGTTATATAAAGAAGATGGCTCACCAACAGTATATTTAATAGATACTATTAAATCTAAAAAATCTGATCAATCAGATGTTGAAGCTTGGCATACTTTTAACGGTAGCAACGAAGCATTTACTTTTATAGATGGAAGTACATCTAATTCTACTCAAACTAACAGTGGTTATTATGAATTAACTAAAGAAATACTTTATTCAGCTTTGCCAGAAAATCAAATGCTAAGAATATATGATAACGTTCCTAAAAAAGCAAAAGCACAAGATTTTACAGCAGGTAGAATAATATACGCAAATTACACTCAAAACTTAAATGTTAGAGATTATGAAAACGATTTAAAATTAAATATAGAAAATAGAAATTTTGGTTTTATAGAAAAAATATTTGACGAAGGCGCTTTGAAAACCGTAAAATCAGAAAGAACATATCAAGTTGGTATTAGCTTGTTAGATTATCAAGGTAGAGAAACGCCTGTTTTTACATCTGGTGAAAAAGGTTCTATTACAATACCTTTTAATCAATCTACAGATCCATACGGATTAATTGCTTTTGAAGGTAATGCTTCTAAAAGTAATAGATTAAAAGTTTTAGATATACCTAACGTACCTAGTCACATAAATACAGATTCAACATTTGGTCTTGGTGATAGCCCTAATTATGATCCTTATTATTTTAAATTATACGTAAAAGAAACATCTTCTGAATATTACAATTTAGTATTAGATAGAGTTTACAGGTCAAAAGAAGATAGTAATTTATGGCTGTCTTTTCCTTCTGCTGATAGAAATAAAATAAAAGAAGATGATTTCATAATACTTAAAAAACCATTAGAATCTGATACACAAGTTCAAGTACAAAACAAATTTAAAGTAATAGCAATAAGAAATGAATCACCTGATTTTATACGTGATAAATTTAGAAATTTAGGTGCAGTCGATGGAGATGGTGATTTAGATTCTTTATATCCAGACCCAGGTCTTCGCCCTGCTGCTGGTCAAAGAAAAATAGTTATTAATAAAACTCTTGTTGTAAACGAAAGAGTAAACGCTTTACAACAAATGTTTAATAGAAGTGAAGAGCTAGCTATAAAATTTAAAAAAGACCCTGTAGGTGGTGCTACGCTTAATTCTGAAATATATAATATTACTTCTTTAGAGTTAACAGCTGATGAATATATAATTACTTTTGACAAGCCTATAAGAGAAACTGATGGATGGGTTGAACAGTCTATTGGTGTTTTAGATCCAGATTTAAAAACATTATTTTTTAAAGTAGAGAATAAGCAGTGGCAAGAGTTTCAAGGTAGATTTTTTGTTAAAATAAGATCTAACATAATAACAGCGCAATATCTAGAACCTATGATAGGTGCTGGTGAAATTTTTAATGTTATTACTGCTAGGGCAAAGTTTTTTAGTCTTAGAGATGGAAATCTTTTTGATTCTTTAGATTCATTTGGCAGATACAGTGGTTCTCACAATTATGGACAAGACACTACTCAAAATACAAGTTCAGTAAGTAATAATAATCTTGATCGTACTCAAAATTTTGAAGAGTTTCAGTCTCTTTTTAATAATAATACTAGTAACGGTGGTACAGATGGTAGTGATTGGTTTATAGACGAACTGCACTATGTGTCACAGCAACCTTTAACTGTTCCAGACACAATTACTGGTAACTATGACATTTTTAAAGCTGAGGCTCAAGGAAATTCAGCAACAGAAATAACTTCAAGAAAAGATTTTGATGTTTCTATTAGTGGTAACTTACGTGGTATGAATTTTAATCCGCTTTACGGAAAAAGTCCTTTTACTGCTGGTAGTACGTTTACGTTTTCAAACACACAAGAAATTGTAATTCTTGATGGATTAAGTACTGTATTTAGAGAAGGTCCTTTAACTGTTGAAGTTGCAGATAGTTTTAAAAGGTCTGCTATGGGTTCGCCTATGAACGGTATGCAAGGTATAGTTAAAACTATTACTGGTCATTTAGACAAAAATGCTTCAAGCGCTGCCGCACCTTGGCCACTTGTTTGGAAAAAACAATTAGATCATGTTAATGTTTCAGGAGTAGAAAATTATAGAAATGTTTATGGTGATTCAACAAATAGACATTTTATACATTTATCTTTTTCTGGTGTAGGTGTAGATTTAGTAGATGAAGATAGTTTTGTTTTATTTGATGAAACTGGTGATGGTATTAATTTTAACTTATTAGATCAATATGTGGGTAATGACTTCTGGCAAGAAGGAGTTCCAGAAGATCCTAGTGATCCAAACGTTGTTCCAGAACCTAATAGAATACCAGGTGGTACTATGGATCTTCAAGGTATAGTTAATGGTAATAGACAAAAAACTATTGGTGATGATGGTATAGGTAAAATATTACCTTTTCCTCAAAGGCCTAACTCTACTCTTAACGATCCAAATTTAGGCGCAATTATAGAAAACCAATGGAATCCTGTAGGAAATGAAGCGATTGGTAATTTTAGTGCTGGAAACGAAGCTTTTGTTAACAAGTTGCAGCCAGGTCAGTTTTTTAGATTTACCAATGATGCTAATTTAACTCAATTTGAAATATTAAGAGTAGAAAAAGTAAGGGTATATAATCATACACCTTGGAATCGATGTGTTATAGTTGACGATACAAACTCTACAAATAGCGAGTGGGTTGAAAATACAAACTCAGTAGGATATGCTTATGATAGATGGATTTCAAAAGCTTATTCTAGCAACAACGCGCAAAATAGATTTGAGTTAGATCAACGTTTTGAAGAGTTAGAAGATGCTATAATAAGATTTGGTAGAGCAGATAATAGAAGAATTTGTTATATAATAGAAGTAGATAAAGACGCTACATCTGTTTGTTCTACAAATCCTGAATCTTTAAATTTTGATTCAAACCCTAGTGATGACTTTAGTTTTATAGAGTTTTTTGAACAAGATTTTTCTGATGGAGAAAATCCAATAAAAGAAAATCCAGCTATATTTGAAACAGAACCAAAAGAAAAAGTAGATTTAGATTTATATTATGAAGCATCACCTATATATCCTTTAAGGCTTGATATTAATTCAAATCAATTAAACAGTGGTGATAGTAGTCCAAACAACTCAAAAGGTTATTTGTCTGCAAAAGTAGGAGCTAAAGTTAAAGTTACTGGTGTTGATATGAGTATAGCTAATACATATACGGCTAGTAGTAATCCTCATCAAGGAAGGCAAATTGATTGTAGAGTAAAAAGTTGGGATGGAAATATAGTTGAGCTAGCTGGTGGTATTAGCGCTCTTGGAGGTTCAGAAGGTTTTGATTATATAGACCCTAATACAAATGCAACCTCATCTGGGCAACGTAGCAATATAACCCACCAGAGTCAATTTTTTAAAGATAAGTTTTTAGAGTTTTACGATGATGAAGAAAATGGTTATATTAAATATAAAATAGATACGGTTATTGACATTGGTATAACAAGCCCTACTACCTCGGCTACAGCTTATGAAAGTATAAAAAAAATAAGACTACATCCTAAACCAGAAGAAGTTGGATTACCTTATTTTAACGCTTTTAGTTTTGGTAATGGTGTAGAGTCAAATAGAGTAAGAGATGATTTTAATCAAACTTTTATAAAAAACGGCGCAAGAGTATCAACTACATTAGATACAAAATATAAACAAGATACTAGAACTAATGGTTTAATATTTTCTGGTATATATAACAAAAGTACTAGTTTAAATGATTTAAATCAATTTATTCAAGCAGAAAATATAACTAAAGATCTAGATAACACTTATGGTAGTGTACAAAAATTATTTGCTAGAAACAGTGATTTAATAGCCTTATGTGAAGACAAGATAGTTCAAATATTTGCTGATAAAGATCTTATATTTAATGCGGATGGTAATACTCAATTAACTGCTTCTAATAAAGTCTTAGGACAGTCAAGACCTTTTGTTGGTGAGTATGGTATATCTAAAAATCCTGAAAGTTTTGCGTCTTCTTCTTATAGAGCATATTTTACAGATAAACAAAGAGGCGCGGTGTTAAGACTGTCAATGGATGGTTTAACGCCTATATCTGACACTGGTATGAGAGACTGGTTTAGAGATAAATTAAAAGGTGATTATTATCAAGATAGAATAATTGGTAGTTACGATAAAACTAAAAACGATTATAATTTAACATTTGATTCTGGTAGTAACTTTGAATATATTGACGAAACAGCATCGTTAGAAATACCGTTTCAATTTAATAACTCTAATAGCATATATAAAAATGAAAATCAATCTATAACTGTTACTTACAAAGAAAACGTAAAAGGTTGGTCTAGTTTTAAAGGTTTTATACAGGAATCAGGTTTTGTTATAAACAGTGAGTATATAACTTTAAGACATGGTAAAGCGTTTCATCATAATGAAAATGTTGGTGCTTGTCATTTTTACGATACTAATGATTCAACTACTAGAGTAGCTAGTGTTAATGCTATTTTTAACGACGCACCTTTGTCTATAAAAAACTTTAATACATTAAATTATGTTGGCAGCTTTAAAGGTGATCAAAACACAATTCCTGCCTGGACATGTAGTCGTTTAGAAACAGAAAGAGGCGTAGGAAGAATTTTATCAACACCTTTTGACGCTAATAGCATTATAGATAATCCAATTGTAGGCCAATTTGTTAGAAAAGAAGAAAAATCTTTTGCTTATATACAACATAGACATAACGAAACTGATGATACTACAGATTTTGAAAGTAATTCTAATTTAGGTATAGGCTCTGCAAGTTCTTTTGAAACTTTATAATAAAATAAGTTATGAAAAATATAAATAGTTTTAGAGTGTCAACTAGAAACGTAGATTCTAGTGCAAAAACAATAGAGTGCTTTGTAGTTGGTGAAGCTAATTCTTATTGTCATTTGCATATATTTGATAATTCTTCTCCAACTAAATACTATAATTTTAAAACAAAGTCTTTTACAAATAGTTTTATTTCTGAAAACAGTTTAGATATTATTTTACAATCTAACAGCTTTGGCTTTACAATAAAACTACCAGCCTCTTCTGGAGGTAATGGATATACTTTTTTATTAATACCTAATTATCATTTTGAAACACAAGTTTTAAATGGTAGAAAAGGATTATTAAAACAAACTATAAATCAAGAAAAAGATGTTACAGTTAGATTTAGCACTTCTTCAGATCAAGCAGATACTAATTTTGTAGGTATAGGAGCTTTTATAGGTAGTACAAATGGTAGCTCAAACAGTAATTCATCACAAACAGTAAATATTTCAGAAGATTTAGCAGATTCAGGAGATGGTTTAGGTCTTGGTTATAAGTATAGTTTTGATACAACTGGCTTTGGAGGTGCTAGCACGCCTAGAAGAGCTTTTTTAGCAGATTCTTTACAACCAGTAAATACAGATTTTTTTACTAAATTAACAAAAGAAACTAATGGTTCTGGTAGTAGCGTAACATCTATGATTTTAAATGATGTAGATAATTTAGTTGTTGGTATGAGTTTAGTAGACATAGAAAGTAGTAGTGTTACTACAAGTGGTAGTTTAGGTGTTTTAACATATCCAACTATAACAGCTATTAATACACAGACTAAAACAGTAACTTTGTCTAGCAATCATAGCTGGGCAGATGCTAAAGACATTACGTTTAGAGCTTACGGCTCTAGATTAATAAAAAAATCAACTAATTTAGGTGTTAGTTTTAACTTAAGTGTAACGCCAACTGGTTTTTTAGGTACATCAAATTTTGGTGGTGGCAGTGTTACAGTAAACGGTGATCAAAGCAGTAACAGTATAAACATTGATGGTATTAGAGGTGTATCTGTTGGTAGTAAAATATTTGGCCCAGGTGTTAGTACTACTAATGGTGCTAATACTGTTACAGCAGTACACGCAAGCGGATCGCCAATAACGCTAGCTGACACACAGGTTTTATCAGACAATACAATATTAACAGTTTATGGTTCTTCTATAAACGCTAACATAAAAGGTATTATGAAAATTAATAGATTCCCTAGTATTAGCACAGATGTTTTTTATGATATAGACAGAGCCTTTATATTAGCAACAAATAGTTAAATTATGCCAACAAAAATATCATTTTCAAACAAAATAAACGAATCAGTGTCAGTAGGTGATCTATTATACGTTATAGTACCGCAAATACCTTATGATGGCTTAGCTGGTAAAGTTCCAGATAGAGCCGCTAATAGTGTTATTACTGAAATAAATCGTACACAAAATTTTGTTATAATTCCTGATGGAAGAAACTTTAACCCAGCTCTTGTACCTCATTTTTTTTATGCAAAAAAACCTGTAGATAATAATACTAGCTTAAAAGGTTACGTTTTGCAGGCTCGTTTAAATTGTGACGTTTCTGCTTTTGACTCGTACGATAGTTCAAATAAAAAACTTTTTTCATTAGGCTCTGAAGTAACACAAAGTAGTAAATAATTTATAAATAGTGTAATTATAAACACATAAATAAAAGAATATGAATATAGTAGGTTATAAATCTCCGTTTAAAAAAAGATCACCAATGAGGCTTGAGCCACTTACCATGTTAGCTTTAACGGCTGCACCAGGTATAATTAAAGGTGTTGGTAGTTTATTTGGTATGGGTGCTAGAAGAGAAGAGCAAGAGAAAGCTAATGAAGCTTATAACGCAGCTAAATCTAGTTTTGACGCTATGATGCGAAGACCAATTACAAATCCATATGAAAATCTTGAAAATCCTTATGCTGGTTTACAAAATCCTTATCAAGGCTTACAAAATCCTTATACTGAAAACATATATGAAGATCTAGGTGTTAACACAAGATCAGCTGATTATTTAAGAGAACAACAGCAACAATCACAAGCAAATATAATGCAACAAATGAGAGGTGCTGCAGGTGGATCTGGCGTTGCTGGTTTAGCTCAAGCAATGGCTAGTTTGTCAGATAAACAAGCTAGAGAAGCTTCTGCTAGAATATCTGACCAAGAAACAGCTAATGAAAAACTTAGATTAAAAGGTGCTGATCAAAGAAGAACCGCTGATTTTAGTCTAGATAAATTAAAAAGAGAAAGTGCTTTTGATATTGATAAATTACAAAGAACTACTGATTTTGAAATACAACAAGCTAAAATACAAGGTGATATGTTTGCTCAGCAACAACGAGATGATCGTACTGAAAGATTATTTGGCATGAGTATAGATAGAAAATCTGCTGCAGATCAAGCTAGAGCAGATGCTAGATCGCAACAGTTTAGCGCTTTTGGAGATCTTGCTGGTTCTGTTGGCGGGCTGTTTATGCCAAAAGGAGCATTGTATGGTAAAACATTTAAAGATATATTTAAGAGATAAATTATGGCAGAAAACGAAAAAGATATAATTACAGGTGAAAAAGAAAAAGATCTTTTAGACATGTTTAAAAGTAATCTTGATAGTATGACTACACCTAAAGTAAATACTTCGGCTATAGATGAACAAATAAAAAATTTATCTACACCAAAAGACTCTAGTGTTGATGAAAAATTAGCAGCTTTATATAGAATGCAAGGTTCAGGCCGTGTATTAGAAATACAAAAAAATATTGCTTTAGCAATAACACCTGCTTTTGAGCTTTATAAAACAAGAAAAGCTGCGTCTGATGCAGAGTTTCAAAAGCGTACTGAAAACATGCCAGATTATGACGATACTAACATATTTGGTGAAATAAACGGTACAACCATACCTTTATCTGATAATATAAAAAATATTAGTAATTCACTAAAAGAAGATTATCGTTTAATATCTAATTTAAATATTAACGATCCTAGATATGAAGAAGCTAGAAAAAGAATAGAACAGAACGAAAATATTATAGTTAATTACGATGCTGTAAATAAAAAACTATTTGATATTAGAAATGGTAGAGATAGAGACACTGGAGAAGTTATA
>Ga0098037_1000877_pt1 | contig 14316 bp, 15 predicted proteins | sample 5_EtaG_FD_75050 | JGI IMG/M metagenome (GOLD analysis project Ga0098037, IMG submission 75050) | Marine viral communities from the Subarctic Pacific Ocean - 5_ETSP_OMZ_AT15132 metaG | ecosystem: Environmental > Aquatic > Marine > Oceanic | place: Pacific Ocean | collected 2015-01-08 | reverse complement strand
GCTTATGAAACTGGTAATGGTAACAAGACTGAAGCAGTGAAGGATACCTTTAGAACGTTACTCTCTACAGAGTATCAAGAGTAGGCATCTGTGCTAGGTTATGTACCACTGAGAGGTGACATCCTTGAGAAGTCTCGTGCTGCTGTTGACAAGATTGGTAATTAGTGTTATGATATCATTATGGAAAAAATGAAACTGATAGGGATAGGACTAGGAGGAATTCTAGGTGTATCCCACTTTGCTATGATAGGTATGCTTGCTACTCGTAGCAACCTACCAACGTTGAATGTACCAGTTAATGAGTATACTTCTTACAGAGCAAGAGTTACTAAGGATGGATACGATATAGAATACAGAGCAAATGATCCTAAGACTGTTGTGATAACTGAGGAGGTCAAGGAAAAAGGTGGCTTTCTGGGACTTGCTAACGAAAATAAAACTATCGTTAAAGAAGTACCTGTTGATGGGTCACTCTATCCTAAGACACAAGGATATCAAAGAGACGAGATTGGAGCAAGATCTGAAGCCTGTATCAAGGCAATTGGTGGAGGAGAACAAACAGGTAGAATGGTCGGTGGGAGCGTTGGTGCTGCTGTTGCTACTACTGGTGTTGCCTCTATTCCTTTTGTTGGTTGGGTACTTGCTGGTGCTGCTACTATGATCGGAATGGATCAAGGTGCAGAGATAGGTGGTAACATGGCAGAAGATCTTAATAAGGAATGTTGAATAGTGAAGAGAACATTAATTGGTTAAATATTAAGTAATGTTACAACACCCCTACTAATGCAAACTTTTAAAATGGTTTTGATGATACTTGGTACTGTTATACCATTTACATTTATGTGGTTAACAATGATGAATTATATGATGGATGATTAATCTGCTATATAATACACAACTAAAGAGACCTTGAGGGGTCTCTTTTTATATGGAGACTTAAATGAATGTCTATTTGAATTTAAAACCAAATAATTATGGAGGTGAATGTGACCTCTTGACAGTTGATGTACCTTCAAGTTATACTGAAGAACTACTAAAGTATGTCAGACCTCTTGCTGAGGAAAAAGACGTACCAGAAACTAAAATCCTTAAGGATATCATTACCCAATCTATTAACGAAATACAACAGAGAAGTTATGAGCGTAAGAATCGTAAGACTAAGAAACGGTGAAGACGTTATTTGTGATCTTTATGAAGTTACTACTAAGGAAGATCCCGAAAAAGCGATTGCCTTTCAATTGAAAGATCCGTATTCAGTTTATACTGAAGTAGATCCTATACTTGATACATCAAGTGAAGGAGAAATACAAAAGGTCAGTTCACCTCAACTTTCCTTTGTCCCTTGGGCACCTTTATCACGACATAATACCATTATGTTAAAGTTGGAAGAAGTCATAAGTGCTTATGAAACTTTCGATGAGGTTATTAACAAATACAACGAATTAACTGGAGCAACTAATGGAAGAGGAGATGGTACAAGTACCGCAGGAAGCACCGATGCCTCTGGAGGGGGATCAAATGATGCAAGAGGCATTGAAAGTGATTTTGTTGAGGCAAAGATCGGAGTACCTGTTGGGGAAAGTGACGGAGCTGGACGAGGAGCCAAGCCTGTTAATTGAATCGTGTTATAAAATTGTGGAAGATGGGAACCAACCTATGCTGGTACCATTTCCATCATTCTCTTCACAACGTGACATGTTCTTGACATCCGAAGTAGTTTTGACTATACTGGATCCAAGTCCCGAAGTAGAAAAACTCTACAACGCTATACACAAAACTTAGATGAGTCAGTTCTACACCAACATCCAACTTGCTGGTGACACGATACTATATCGTGGATATGATAATGGAGAACCTGTGCAGTTTAGGTCACAGTTCTCCCCTACATTATACGTTTCCTCTAATAAGAGGGAGAAATATAAAACTCTAACTGGTCAAAATGTAAAACCTATAGAGTTTATGAATGCGAGAGCAGCACGTGAATTTATCAAAACCTATGATGGTGTAGAAGGATTTGAAGTGCATGGGTATGAACGTTTTGTATATCAGTATATGAGACGTGAGTTTCCTGGTGAGATTGATTACAATATCAATCAGATGAAGATCTTTGCATTGGACATTGAGGTTCAATGTGAGAATGGTTTCCCTGATGTAGAAGCAGCAGCAGAAGAAATGCTTTCGATTACCATTAAAGATATGGTGACGAAGCAATTTTATTGTTGGGCGGTTAGAGAATTTGAAGTACCTGATGGTGTCAAAGCATTTATATTTGACACTGAGAGAGATCTATTTACTAATTTTATAGAGTGGTGGGTTCATAATACACCAGACATTCTTACAGGATGGAACGTTAACCTATATGACGTACCTTATATTGCACGTCGTATCAATAGGATACTTGGTGAGAAGTGGATGAGGTCATTGTCACCTTGGAATAGGGCAAACGAAAGAGAAGTTTATGTGCAAGGAAGAAAGAACTATGCGTACGACATTAGTGGTATTAATGTCCTTGATTACCTTGATTTATATCGTAAGTTTACATATACAAATCAAGAATCTTACCGACTTGACCACATCGCTTTCGTCGAACTTGGTCAGCGAAAAGTTGATCACTCTGAATACGAAAACTTTAAGGACTTCTATACCTCTGACTGGCAGAAGTTCATAGAATATAACATCCAAGACGTTGAGTTGATCGACAAATTGGAAGACAAGATGAAGTTGCTTGAACTTGCCATAACAATGGCTTATGATGCTAAGGCAAACTTTGAGGATGTGTATTCTCAGGTACGCATGTGGGACACTATCATTTACAATTACTTAAGTGATAAGAACATAGTTGTACCACCCCGAAAGGGATCTAAAAAAGATGAAAAATACGCAGGTGCTTATGTCAAGGAACCGATTGCAGGAAAGTATGATTGGGTGGTCAGTTTTGACCTTAATAGTCTGTACCCTCATCTTATTATGCAGTACAATATATCACCAGAGACCCTCTGGGAGACTAGACATCCCCGTGCGAGCGTTGAAAGGATCTTAAATCAAGAGATTGATTTTGGTGATTGTAATTATTCCGTGTGTGCCAATGGTGCTCAGTACCGTAAGGATATTCACGGGTTCCTACCAGAAATTATGCAGAAGATTTATGACGAACGTACGATTTATAAGAAGGCCATGCTCAAAGCGAAACGGGATAATGAAGTTTCGCCAAGTGCCAAACTACAAAGAGATATTAGTAAATTCAATAACATCCAAATGGCTCGAAAGATCCAGCTCAATTCGGCTTATGGTGCCATTGGAAACCAGTACTTTAGATACTACAACTTATCTAATGCTGAGGCGATTACTCTCAGTGGGCAGGTTAGCATCCGTTGGATTGAAGCAAAAATGAACAAGTATCTTAATACGATACTAAAAACAGAAGGAGAAGATTATGTTATTGCTAGTGATACTGATAGTATCTACCTCAACCTTGGTCCTTTGGTCGAGAGTGTATACAAGGGCAGAGAGAAAACTGATGAGAGCGTTGCTAGGTTCCTTGACAAGGTGTGTCAAACTAAATTTGAACCTTATATTGAAAGTTCTTACGAAGAACTGGCCAAGTACGTTGGAGCATACGAACAGAAGATGATCATGAAGAGGGAGAACATTGCCAACAAAGGTATATGGACTGCCAAGAAGAGATACATTCTTAACGTATTCAATAGTGAAGGTGTTCAGTACGCTGAACCTCAGTTAAAGGTTATGGGTATAGAGTGTGTTAAATCATCTACACCAGGTGCCTGTAGGGACAAGATTAAGGAGTGTTTGAAGGTTATTATGAATGAAGGTGAGGAAGAAGCACAAGCGTTCATCAAAAATTTTAGAGATAAGTTTGATCAGTTGCCAGTTGAAGATGTTTCATTTCCGAGAGGTTGCAATGGGATAAATAAGTGGGCAAACCCATCCAGTATATACAGTAAAGGCACACCCATACATGTGCGTGGTGCCCTATTGTATAATCATTACAACAAGAAGAACAAGTTAACACACAAGTATCCTTTAATACAGGATGGTGAGAAGATTAAATTTGTTTATCTTAAGACCCCTAATAAATTTGGGGAGAATGTCATATCTTTTTTACAAACACTACCCAAAGAGTTTAACCTTGACAAACAGGTAGACTATGATCTACAATTCAGCAAGAGTTTTCTTGAACCTATTAGGGTTATTATGGATAAGATTGGATGGAAACCAGAGAAAATCGCTAGTTTGGAGTTCCTATTCGGATGACCACATACATTGTTGAATATCAGAAAGCTTTCAGTGCTGGTAGAATGCCAGAGGAGAAAGAATTTTTTGATGAAGACGAAGCCAAATGGTTTGAACGTGCCTTAAAACGTTCTAATCATATTACCAAATTATTTAAAAAAAGTTGATGAATTTTTTAGAAGATGTAGTAAAAGAGATAGGCAATGAATATGCTTCTCTAGTTAGTGATGGTGTTGCTGCTGGTGACACTAGTTCGTTTATCAATACAGGTTCACACATCTTTAACGGACTTGTATCAGGAAGTATCTACGGAGGTATACCAGGTAATAAGATTACTGCAATTGCAGGTGAGAGTTCTACTGGTAAGACATTCTTCTGTCTTGGTATTGTACAACATTTCCTTGAATCTAATCCTGATGCTGGCGTTATTTACTTCGAGTCTGAAAGTGCGTTAAGCAAAGACCAGATTGAAGAGAGGGGTATTGATTCATCTCGTATGTTGATTGTACCTGTTACTACAGTGCAAGAGTTTAGAACACAATCCATTAGAATATTAGACAAGTATTTACAACAACCTGTTGACAAAAGACAACCCTTAATGTTTGTTCTTGATAGTCTTGGTATGTTATCTACAACTAAGGAAGTTGAGGATGCTGAAGCAGGTAAAGAAACTCGTGACATGACTAGAGCACAGATTGTTAAGTCAATCTTTAGAGTTCTAACATTGAAGTTAGGTAAAGCAAACGTCCCAATGTTAGTTACCAATCATACATATGATGTAGTTGGTGCATACATTCCTACAAAGGAAATGGGAGGTGGAAGTGGACTTAAATACGCAGCAAGCACAATCATATATCTTACAAAAAAGAAAGAGAAGGATGGTAAAGAGGTTGTGGGAAATATTATTAAATGTAAAACAGCTAAAGCTAGATTAACTAAAGAGAATAATCAAGTGGAGGTTAGATTGTACTACGATAAAGGTTTGGATAAACACTATGGTTTGTTAGAACTAGGTGAGAAGTATGGACTATGGAAGAATGTAGCAGGTAGATATGAGTTTAATGGAAAGAAAATATATGCTAAACAAATTTTATCAGATCCAGATACATATTTTACACCAGAGGTAATGCAAGCATTGGATGAGTGTGCTTCTAAAGAGTTTAAATATGGTAACTGAATTAAAAGATTACATTAAATGCTACGATGGTTTAGTAGAAGATAGTTTTTGTAAATCAATAGTAAAACTTTTTGATGAAACAGATCATAGTTATGTTGATAGGCAACAGAGACCATCTTTCCATGAGTTAAATATTACACAGAAGTATAAGGCAAAAGACGAAGCATGGATGAAAATTCAGGTTAATTTACAGAAACTCTTTACTGATGCTGTTCAATTATATCTGGAAGATCTTGATGTTGCTGCTGATTTTCCTGCCAAGTATGCTTTTGAAGAATATCGTTTAAAGATGTATGGAAATAATACCTACGATCAATTTAAAAATCATGTTGATGTTCAGGATTATAGTTCTGCTCGTAGATTTGTTGTCTCTTTTCTCTATCTTAATGACGTTCTTGCTGGAGGACAGACAGACTTTCCTAGATTAGACTATGCAATTGAACCTAAATGTGGTAGGATACTTATGTTCCCTGCTAACTGGCAATACAGACACGCAGGACTTCCACCTATTTCTGATAGGAAATATATTATAGGCACTTACCTACACTACCTATGACTTTAGAACCTACTATTCTAAGTAATCTCGTTTACAACGAGAAGTATACTCGTAAGGTTTTGCCTTTTCTTAAACAAGAGTATTTTACTGTTAAAGCACATAAGGTAATCTTCTTAGAAGCACATGAATACATAAGTAATTATAATGCTTGTCCAGCATTAAATGCTTTATCTATTGAGTGCCAAGAAAGAGATGATCTTACAGAAGAACAATTCAAAGATGTTATTGAGACACTAAATGGTTTATCGAAAGAGGAGCATGAGTTGGATTGGCTCGTTGACACAACTGAGAAGTGGTGTCAGGAGAGAGCAATTTATCTCTCACTTATGGAGAGTGTCAAGATCGCTGACGGTCAGGATCAGAAGAGAGATAAGGGAGCAATTCCACAAATATTAAGTGATGCATTAGGTGTATCATTCGACTCACATGTAGGACATGACTACTTACAGAACGCACAAGAACGATTTGACTTCTATCACAAGAAAGAAGACAAGATACCATTCGACTTGGAATTCTTTAATAAGATTACCAAGGGTGGTATTCCAAATAAAACACTCAATATTGCTCTCGCTGGCACTGGTGTTGGTAAGTCTTTGTTTATGTGTCATGTCGCAAGCAGTATGCTACTCCAAGGCAAGAACGTATTATACATCACGCTTGAGATGGCTGAGGAGAAAATTGCTGAAAGAATTGATGCTAATCTTTTGAATGTTCCTATTCAGAAACTAGCAGAACTTCCCAAAGTAATGTTTGAGAATAAGATTAATAAATTATCCAAGAAGACACAAGGTAAACTTATTATTAAAGAGTACCCTACAGCATCAGCACATGTGGGTCACTTTAAATCTCTATTGGGTGAGTTAGAATTGAAGAGAACTATTAAACCTGATATAATATTCATTGATTACCTAAACATATGTGCCTCACAAAGGTACAAAGGATCTATAGTAAACAGTTACACTTATGTTAAAGCGATTGCGGAAGAGCTTAGGGGTCTTGCTGTGGAACATAACGTACCGATTGTTAGTGCTACTCAAACTACTCGCTCTGGTTTTGGGTCTACTGATGTTGACCTTACTGACACTTCGGAATCCTTTGGACTCCCTGCTACTGCTGACCTTATGTTCGCTCTCATATCTACTGAGGAGTTGGAAGAACAAAACCAAATCTTAGTAAAGCAATTAAAGAATAGGTATTATGATCCTACTCTTAACAAAAGATTTGTTGTTGGTATTGACAGATCTAAGATGAGGCTGTATGATGTTGATAATGCTCAAAAAGATCTAGTAGATGCTGGTGCTGAAGAGCAAGTCGTTAAAAAAGTTCAAGGCAAAAAATCATTTGCCGATTTAAAATATGATTGAAACGGTTACCATACCAATCTTTTCAACACCAATTCTTGTAACTGATTTTGAAAAACATAACGACTACAAATTTGTAGACGTTCCTCGATCAGATAGGAGACCAGAAGGTTGGACAGCACCTGTCAATACTAGTTTTCCACGTATTGATCCTACTGATCCTGTATTACCTTCTGGTCTTAAAGAAGATCTTCTTGAAAACATTAAGAGTATGATGCTCTTTAATGGAATGCCACAAGAAATTGAGTATAAAAATTTCTGGTATAACATTTATTATGAGGGTCAAGGTCAAGAAAGACATGACCATTTAAATCCAAAAAATAAAAATCCTTTTTGGTCTGGGATATACTTTGCTAAAAATTGTTTTCCTGGTTCTTTCTTTATAGATAAGAGTGATCCTACATTAAGAACACAATCTTGGTGTGACTGGTCTAAAACTAGATTGAAAGATTATTATACTGATCGTATCTATCCTAACATAGAGGACGGTCAAATTATATTATTCCCTCCATCTGTTATACATTCTGTTAAAGCTGATGAGCGTAACAAAGACGCTATGAGGCTAACCTTCTCATTCAATATACTATTAAAATGATTGACTTTAAACGCTACGAAGATTTTGTCGATGCTGTTACATCAGACAGTTCTAAAGATTTTGTTTCTCTTGCTGACCGTATGGGTGAGCTCGATAGACAAGGTGCTAATATTGAACGTCTCTTAACTGCTGCTGTTGGTATTAGTGCTGAAGGTGGTGAGTTCACAGAGATAGTAAAGAAGATGGTATTCCAAGGCAAGCCATGGAATGAAGATAACAGAGAGCATCTTAAGATAGAACTTGGTGATGTGTTATGGTATGTTGCACAAGCATGTATGGCATTAGAGATTGATTTTGATGATGTTGTTAAAACTAATATCAAGAAATTAGAAAAGAGATATCCTGGTGGTAGTTTTAATATTGGGAACTCAGAAAATAGAGCAGCAGGAGATCGTTAGTGCTACACCTTCTTACATTATTCACCATCATTGCTATAGCATCTGCGATGATTATTCTTTATGTTTACAATCCTCACAAATGATAGAAGATAATATATCAGATGCTTGGTCTGAATCAAGAATTAATAAACCAAAGAATTATCCCATGCCTCTTTGGTTAACTGATGAAGAGTTTGAATATGTAGTGCAAGCATTATGGAAGTGTCGTAAGAATGAAGGTGAACCTCAATGTGGTAAACTATATGAAAGACTTAGGCAGATTTTAGAGGTTTCTAAATCTAAATAAGTTTGGAGACCTGCTAAGAACTAATGGCAAAGAACGAATCACTACAACTTTTTAAAGCATTACAAGAATTTCAAACTGCTAAAGATGTAGATGATCTTACTGAAACTATTGGAGTTAAAAAAGGTGGAAAAACAGTAGTAACATACGAAGTTAAATCTACAGATAGAGAAACAACTCGTGACCGTGTAGAAAAAGCACTTAAGAAACATTCAGTTGGTAGAGTAGAACGTAAACAAATGGCTGTATCATCTATGGCTGTGACTGAGTGTAATGGTAAAGATATGAGATACTTGTTTGTGTACAAACCTACAAAGGGTGGTATGTCACAGACAACATTAAATGCTTCTATTACAGAATTGTTTCCTTGTATAGCATTTGAGACTGATATAAGAGGAGATAGATCAGATAGAAATTCGGTGAAACCATTCTATAATAAAATCATAGAAAACTATAGTCCTACTTTGAATTGTTTTTTAAATGATAGAGATGCTCAAGCAGGTAAGGAATTTATTGATAAGGCAGAGCAAGGTAAGTTTGATGAGAAAGTTAGAAATGCAATTAATATATTGAGATGGATCCGTCGGGTAGACAATAAACATCCTATCAAAAATATTTACTGGGGTTATCGTGCTAAACCTCGTGGAGTAATGAGTAATCATCCTGGTGATATATTTTTACAATTTAAGAACGATAAGATGTTAGGTGTATCACTTAAAGCAGGTGGTGCAAAGACTGATGAACCTAAACTCAACACATATGTAAAACCAATTTTTGATTTTTATAATAAGTCTAATGATTATGAAAAGATAAAAGATCGTTTGTGGCCACAGTATATGGAGATACCAGGTATTGTGGACAATGATAAGAATGATTGGGGTAAGTCTGCTTTAGCAATGAAAACATATGAGTTTGAGAAGATGAATGAACCAAAGTATAATGAACTATATGATATAAATCTTGCTATTATTAAAGAAGAATTGATTAAACTTATAGGTAACCCTAAGAATTTTGCAAAGACAAAGCAATGGTTACTTGAAAAGGTAGCACAGCAACAGCAAGATGTTCCTGTAGTTGTTGTAAAAGCAACTGAAGCATTTGCTCGGAGAGATAAGGCAAGTGACTTACTTGTAGAGGCAGTTGCTTCTGTTAAAACAATAAAAGCTAGTGCTCCTACAGGTGGTAGATCAAAACAAGCATTTAATGTTATGTTGGCAGATGGATCTAACGTGACTATGGATTTTACAACACGTACTAACAAGGTAGGTGCAGCACATAAACTAGGACAGTTCACTAACCTTGCAGTCAAATTCAATAAAGTAAAACTGACGTAGACAGTCAACAAACTGGCACACTACTGGTACACAACACCCTAAAATGGGTTATAATACAGAGGTATTCGAGACACACACATGCCAAACAAGCACCTCCGTCACCCAGAAGATTCAGTTCTTCATGGTAGAAAGGTAGTTTGGGATACACTAAAGGAATTAGTTAAGGCAACTAAGTTGTCAGTCAAATGGGACGGTGCCCCTGCTATAGTATGGGGTACTAATCCTGCCAATGGTTTGTTCTTTGTTGGCACTAAGTCAGTCTTTAATAAGAGACAGGTTAAAATTAATTATACTGTTGATGATATAACATCAAATCATAAAGGTCCAGTAGCAGATATTCTTAAGTTATGCTTGGAGTATCTTCCTCGTACTGACCGTATTATTCAGGGAGACTGGATAGGTGTTGGTATGTCAGGTAGATTGTACCAACCTAATACTGTTGAGTATCTCTTCCCAGAGGAGATTGAACAGAAGATAGTTGTTGCACCTCATACAGAGTATACTGAGGTCAGTCCTGAAGCGGAAGCAAAGATTGGTGTCACCTTAGAATCAACTGAGGATTGTTTCTTTGTTGATACTAACAATGCAACTATCAAGCCACCACTAGGATGGAGACACTTGATACCATTCATCATTCCTGTCTGGAAGATGAAGGCACCTGTCCAGAAGAAGAGATATAATTATTATGTGATGGAAATATCTAAGCATATAAACAGTTATGTTTCCGTGGGTTGGTGGCAAGATATGTCTCCTGAACAAATGTACTCTGAGTTAGATGATAAATATAAGAGTGAGGTTAATGTCCATACCTTCAAGGTGTGGTTTATGATCCTCGATTTGAAACGTCGTCTACTAGATGCAATCGTAGTAAATGGAAATGTTGAATGTTTTATTAATGGAGATCCCTCCAAGCATGAAGGGTTCGTGATTGTTTCTGAAAATCCATACAAGATTGTAGATCGTTGGGAATTTAGTAAAGCAAACTTTAATCTAGATAAAAATTGGTCCTATGAAGAAGTTTAGTGCATTCTTTGCAGAAGCACGAGATAGATCTCAAGCTGCTCAACAAGCGGAGAAGTTACAACTAACCCATGTAGGTTACGGAAAGTATGCTGATGTAAAAGGCAACGTAACTCATATGTCTCAAGGTGGAAAATTAATTCCACTGGATAAAGAACAAATAAAATCACAAGAACAAGGTGGACAAGAAGAAGAGGGAGGTGGCGAAGCTAAGGTCGATCAAGGTGCGATATCTATTACTTTCGGAAGATTTAATCCACCTACTACTGGACATGAAGCTTTAATAAAGAAGGTTGCTAATACTGCAAAGAATGGAGAGTATAGAATTTACCCTTCTAGATCACAGGATCCAAAGAAAAATCCATTAGATCCTAGTGAGAAGATTAAGTTCATGAAGAAGGCATACCCTGATCATTCTAATGCTATTCAAAATAGTGAAGACATGAGAACTATCTTTGATGTTCTTACTACTGTTGACACGGAAGGATATAGTGAGGTCAACTTAGTAGTTGGTGGAGATAGAGTTAGTGAGTTTACTTCACTAGCAAACAAGTATAACGGTAAGGCATATAATTTTGAGAAGATTAATGTAGTATCTGCAGGTGCTAGAGATCCTGATGCTGATGGTCTAGAGGGGATGTCAGCCTCGAAGTTAAGGAAAGCAGCAGCAGATGATGACTATGATGGATTTAGAAAGGGTTGTCCTAAAGGATTGAAACCAAAAGACTGTGAGCAATTATTTTCTTCACTACAATCGTCTATGTCTGTAGAAGTAGCAGAAGATTTTAGTGAAGTTTCGTATCAGTTGTATGAGATAGCACCTAAATTAGATGAGAAGGGTTTGCGTGAAGCATACTTTGAAAACCATATGTTTGGAGTAGGAACTTATGTCGAGAACTCAAACACAGGGATCGTTTCTAAGGTTGTTAGTCGTGGTAGCAATTACGTCATCTCTATTGATGAGCATGAGTATATTTTTCGTTCTTGGTTAAAGGATTTGTGTGAAGCAGATAACGATGGTTATGAAGATCCATCCACTCGTGAGTTTGGTACTGATAGTGTTGCTAACTATGCAAGGAAGATGACACCTGGAGAGTTTGCTAAGAAGATAAATAAAAAGGACAAGATAACGAAATGACAATGAACCTCAACACTACTGATCACTTTAAACTTCCTGATATGTCTGATGCCTATAAACAGGTTCAAGACTTAGATGAAAAGAAAACAGACAAACCAAAGCGTTGGCAAGACGATGACGGTGATGGAAAGTGGTATGAGAAAAGCGATGTAGATGGCAAGATTAGTAAGAGAGAAAAGAACTCAAGAAGTCATGACTGTGCCAAGAAGGTAAAGTCTGAAGAGTATGGTATTGGTACTCCTGTAAAAGGAATGCATGATCTTGATGAGAACGGTGTAGTACAACACTACGATGTAATGTTTGAGCATGGTATTGAAAAGAATGTTTCGGTTTCTTCTTTAGAAATTTTAGAAGGTGGTATGCATGATCATGTGATACATGACGAAGATAATGTTATTAACGAAATCTCTGCTGATACAGCACTAGCTGCATCAAAGAAAGCAGATATCGAACGTGGTAAGAAAGCAGTTGCTGGAGATAAGGAAGGTGCTGCGAAGAAATCTGCTCAAGCAGTAAGACTATACAAAGCACAAGCTAAGAAGAGACTTAACAAAGAAGAGACTGATATACTAAATGACTTATCAGAGTCAGGTTTATTTTCTGATGACGAGATCGAAACAATTTTAAACATGAACGAGGAGGACTAATGCTCACCTTCAAACAACTAGATGCTTTACCATTAAGCGAAAAGAAAACTAAGTGTAAGATCAATCCTAAACTTGCTGACCTTAAAGAGACAGAGAGTGATGAGACAGTAGCAGAAGGTAGCATGAAGCAAGCAAGAAAGAATGTCGGTGCATCTACTTGTTGGGATGGTTACAAAGCAAAAGGAACTAAGAAAAAAGGTGGTAAGGTAGTACCTAACTGCGTTAAGGAAGAAGAAATCGATGAGATGAATACTGAGTTATCTTCTATTAAGCAAAAGTATAAAGGTAAGATGACTAAATCATCTGTTGTTAAAAGATTGAAGGATAAAGGTGAGAGTAAGAGAGAATTTAGAAATTCTTATAAGAAAGATATTGATGGAGGATACGTAGGTCCACATAAACCTAGTAAGTCTAATTTAAAATCTGCTTTGAAAAAACAAAATGAAGAAGTAGTTGATGAGGGTTATGGAAGTTACGAGAAAGGTGGAGAAGTTAAGAGTAAGAAGGTATCATTATTAGATAAACTTTTAAAGAGAAAGAAACCAGAAAGGAAAGCACAGAAGGCAACTGATGCTGGTGCAAGAGCAAAGAGACTATTACAAAGAAAGATACATGCTAAGTATGTTTCTGGAAGTACAGAAAATGTTCCTGATAGTATGAGAGAAGGAGTGCTTGCTGCAATTAAACCATTAGCAAAAGCAGCAGCAGTAGGAGCAGCACAACAGGCAGGTGCTAATGCAGTTGCACCAAAGAAAAAGAAAAAGGAAGAAGGAGAGAGAAAGGATCCTGATGTAGCAACTGAAAGTGTAGTAAGAGAAGCAAAGGTAGATCAGAAGTTACCTGATTATAAGAGAGCAACTGCTAGGGACAAGAGATATGGTAATCCACATGGGTCACATGAATTAGGTGGTGGTATCAGAAAGGATAGAAGAGATGACCATGAAAAAAGAAGAGGTGTAAAAGAAGAAGCGAAGTTAGAAGAGGCAAAGAGAAGTCTTGCTGATAGAATGGATAGAAAAAGTAAACTGATGAAGAAAACAGTAAGAAAGGCAATGGATTTTGCTAGAGATGAGGGTGAAGCATCTGGTCATGCAAGATTTAATATGAGTAGACTTGGTAGAGAGAAAGATAAACTTGCTGCGAAAAGAAGAGAAACTAATGAGGCAAAGGTAGATCAAGGTCGTAGTGACTACGGTAAAGCATCTATCAGAAACTATAGAAGGAAAGGACCAGGACATGGTGAACCAGCAATGTTTGATCCAGATAATAAAAGAGGTAAGTTAATTGATAAGCGTAGAGAAGAGCATAAGGAAAGAAGAGGTGTTAAAGGTGCAAAGGTTCCTGCATATAAGAGAGAAGAGGTTATACATAGTACATCCAGCGATGACACTTATGCAAGTCAAGAAAAAATCTCAGAAAAAAGGACAGAAGAAAGCAGAACTGAGAACCTCTTGACATTTAAAGAAGCAACTCGCCTCAAGAAAGAGAAGGGTTATAATAAGGGTGGTAGTGATGATAAAGCACTTAACTTTGTTAAAACTAAGATCCGTAAGGAG
>Ga0098037_1000861_pt1 | contig 14464 bp, 24 predicted proteins | sample 5_EtaG_FD_75050 | JGI IMG/M metagenome (GOLD analysis project Ga0098037, IMG submission 75050) | Marine viral communities from the Subarctic Pacific Ocean - 5_ETSP_OMZ_AT15132 metaG | ecosystem: Environmental > Aquatic > Marine > Oceanic | place: Pacific Ocean | collected 2015-01-08 | reverse complement strand
TTATCTAATGGTTCTCCCAACTCACTATACCTACCATTTTGCAAATTATATTTAAACTGAGCTTCACCTAACTCCCCTATATGCCTAAATTTAACTTTCTGAACATAAACACTTGTCAATTCGTTTTTAAAATCCCTATAAACAGTTATACCGTTATCTACTTGATTGTAAAAATTAGCACTTCCTGCAACATCATATAGTGTTGGTATTTCATATTGCCCATTATCTTGTTTCTGCATTTTTCTTGGATGTGCTACCAGGAATATATGTATGTCATATTTCTGTTTAAATATAGTTAGCCTAGTTAAAAATTTATTTATGTAATTAGTTTCGTTTTCACCACTTATATTGGCATTTATTTTATTATAAGGGTCTATTATCAAAGCGTTAATACCATGCCTTCTGATTAATCCTTTAGCTGTTTCAAGTATTGAATCTATAGTATAAATATCCCCATCAGGTCTAATCCAATGATAGTGTTCTGAAATAAAATCTTTTGCACTTTTTAAATCTGTTTTACTCATCCTATTGTATCTTGTTATTTTCCTAAATGATTTGCCAATTAATTTCTCAGATAAAACAGAGAAGTGTAATTGCATAGGATAATGCTCAGGGCTAAACACTCCAAACTTCCATCCATGCTGACTAGATAACCTTAAAGCAATATGCTCTAAGAAATTACTTTTACCATGCGTAGGAACTCCTGTGACTACTGTTAGTTGAGATGTAGTAAAACTAAAAAGGTTGTCAAAGATATTGTGCCCTACAGTTAGTCCTCTTTGTAATCCATCTTCATATAGTTGGTCAATATCCATATTAAAGTCACGAACACTAATAACTCCTTCTAGTGGATAAACTTGAGCACCAGTTATACATTCTTTAACAACTCCTTTGTTGTGTTTTACTAACACATCATTTATATCCTTACACCCTTCAGGGTATAAAACTCTATAACATATATCTCTGCCTATTCTTCTTGACAATTCATCTTGAAGTTTTCTTCCTGGCTCATCATCATCAACAGCAAGATAGACTCTCTCTAAGTTATCAGGGAAATCTTTTAGATATTCCATTTTTAAATTACTAGCACCATTAGGAACTGAAACACAATTTTTAAATCCTGCCTCATAAAAAGCTAATTTATCCATCTCTCCCTCTACTACTATAACATCTTTTTTGCCAAGTAAATCATCCAATCCATACATTACTCTTTCAGCATCCTTTACTAATTTAAAATTCTTAGCCCCATCTCTATATTTTATATTAATTAACTGACTGTTTCTATAATATTTAAACTGAATTGTCGTTACCTCTTTATTTAATTGTGGCATATATTCTTTGCCTTCTCCAATCCTATTATCAATTATTGTTTGTTTAGATATACCTCTTCCTTTAAACCAAGAAATTAATTTTTCAGAATATTTATTGGTTTCAATTAATTTAGGTATAACATAATCTTTTTCTTTCATATAGTTGTTTTCTTTTTTTAGTCCTCCTGTCCAACCACAGTTGTGGCAATTCCATACTCCCTCATCTATATTTACAGATAAACAAGGGTCTGTTTTCTTTTTTCTATCATGAGAACATTTAGGGCATTTTGTTTTTACTTGCCCTGAATTTCTTTTAATTATTATGCCGTATTCGTGGAAACTCATTAAAATACCATTCCATCATATTTACCACCCTTTATCTTTCCATCATTTGAGGGTTTTTGTGTGATTTCATCATCCCAACAACCTTGATTTAACCAAGTTCCTGGATGCTTCTTAAAACTTAAATCTGTTATAGAATCTGAATATTCTTTAGCGGCAACTACACATTTCTTACAAATATCTAAACTTAAATTCATGAATTTTTCAAGACATAACTTTCTGCTTTTCTTAAAGTTATATGCCTCCCAAAACTTTTCAAACAAAACCTCTTTTTCCTTCTTAACATTACTCTTATTGCTCTTTATATTCTTCTTTTTATTATTCTTCTTAGTATTATAGTAATCATTTTTGACTACCCCCCCTAACGATTTTTGAGTAGGGGGTTTGATGTTTTTCATTACCCCTATTTCTTTAATTCTAATCAATCTCCTCTCAACATTATTACCATCTCTAATCATTGTTATTTTTATAAAATTAAAGTTTAAAAGATTATTTATAGACCTGCTAATTGTTCCTTTAGACCTACCATATAAATTTGAAAAATAATGGTTAGTAGCCCAGCAATATCCTTTGTAATTTGTTAGGCAAGTAATTTCACCATACATCAGCTTGTCTAATGAAGCTAGTTCTTTTGAGTACCTTACGCTAGCTGGTATTACTGCGTAGTAGTTTGGGTTATCTGTACTAGTATGCTTCATAATTATCATCTTCATATTTATTTAATAATGATTCTAATTGTTTTGTTTTAGAGTCAAGTTCTTTTTCAAGGTATTTAATAGAATGGTAGTTTGAAGAAAACATCCACAAAGCACCAAACAAAGAACCTACACTAAAAGATATAAATATCATTGTTAAGTGATTTATTGACTCCATAGTTAGCATATTTTTGTATTGTTTAATTTATACTTACCAAAACTAACTTTCTCTCCAAACCTATTAAGACTGCTTATCATTTCTGAATCTATATCATAACCATCTTCTTTTAGATTAAAAATAACTGCCGCTAATCTCATTATACCATAATCTCTAAAGGCATCTAATGGCGTTATAGTGCCATATTGATTTAGATGTCTCATTACTTTTTGTTTTTGATTTAATTTCATTTTTTTTGTTTTAAGATTTATAAAAAAGGGAGGGGGGAATTGTAATTATCCACAAAGTATAACCGCTAAATTATTAATTATGATTACTAACCCCCCAACCTATATTGTTTAAGATGGCCAAATAACCACCATATTAAAATGGCAAGTCATCATCACCAGCTTTAGTCTTAGGTGCTGAGTTTTGTTTAGTAGGCTTCCATGGGTCTACATAAGCATAGTGTGTTACTCCTGCATCAGAAGGTTCTTTTCTTCTAGCTACCACTAAATTAACCCAACCGTTATCATCAAGTTCTTTTAGTTGTCTTGTTAGTTCTTCAACCCTTAAACTTACTTTAAGTTGAGACCCACCATTATCAAATGTTTTTTCTTTGATAATCATTCCGTTTACATACTGTTTTTCTGTCATTTTGTTATTGTTTTTGATTAATATTTAATTTTTGTTTTTCTTGTTCTTTTAATATGTCAAGCTGTATTTGAAACTGAATCATTTGTTCTTCTAATATTTGTATTTTAGCACCCCTGAACCCAACAATATATTCTTGTCTTATTTTTAAATACATTGTTCTGTAATCCTGGAAGTACCTGTAATTTTTATCATGGTCTTTAACATATTTCAATACAGAAGCATGATTCCTGCCTAACAATTTTCCTGCCCTGACGGCTGTGCTACCAACTTCAGTCCTTAACATATAACCCAAAATATATCTTGGTATTGCTATTCTAGTAACCCTACAATTGCCTCTAATCAATTCTCTACTTACATTAGAAACATCTTCTACTATTTTAGTTAGAGCTTCTTCTTGGCTATTCAAATATAATTCATTTTTATTTGTCATATATATCCCTTTCATCACTAAGTTTTTTTGCTTTAATTAATATATTTTTTTGATTTTCTTTGTCTAAATTTTCTGAAACATAATAAAGGGCAGCTAAAAATCTTTTCTTTTCTGTTTTATAATGTGAAAACATTGGTATATCGTTATCTAAAACCCTTGTAATTCCTAGGCCAACATCCTTAAAACATAATTCCAAATATTTAGTTCTTACAGTTGAGTAATGCACCCTTTCCCCTAATAAACCCAAGGCATCCCATTGGTTTTGTTCATAATAAAATATAGGCCTATCACTATATACCTCATTTGGTATTGCATTTAAAAATTGAATATAATGTTTTATAGATATGCCGTTTGAATCTATAGGTATTATAATATTTCTATATTTTTTTGTTAAGCTATATATCTTTCTTATTTTTTCTAACTCACTCAAAGACTCCTTTTTTCTGCATAATTTTATATTGTTCTTTAGGGTCTCTAGGGATGTTGTTCTCGTAGAGAATTTTGATAATTTTGTCCGCATCTTCATAAGTTAATTCATTAAAATTTAGGTTTTGATATAAATAATTAGCAGCAGATGTAATTAATAACCCTTCAATAGTTCCTATTTGCCAACCATTACAAGGTTCATCTTTAAGAATATCATCTATCCAATCATTATCGCTTGAAGTCATCACTCTCATCTTCACCGAAAATCCCTAATTCATACAGACCACTTAGCATAAGTACAATTCTACTTTTTGCTCTCTTCTCGGCCATAGCAACAGGATAAGCGTTTTTATTATTTTTAGGAGTAGCCTCTCCAAAAGTTTGAATTATTTTATCACCTCTCTTGCCTAATGCTTTTATTAAGCAATGAGAATGGTCTTCTGATAAATTTACTAATTCATACTGAATCTCAATTCCAGAGTTGGCCATAATCTTGTCTACGCCTTGTCTAGTTATGATGGTATAATGAGCATGCTTAAATACATCTTCTTTAACTAAGTTGTTTTCAGTGAACAATCTTCTTAGTGTTTCTTTTTGAGTCTCCCCACTACTTTGTTTTTCTGACATTTGTTTGTTTTTTAGTTTTATTATTTGTTTTATTTTGTGATGTTACAGTGTATAGTTCATGAAAAAGTTTCTCTGTACCCATGTACTCTGCTATCTTATACATTTCATGATAATACGTTTCAAAATCATTCTGCTCTTGTTGGTGTTGAGCAAACACTTCTTTCATTTTTCCCATTTAAAAAATTTTAGTTAATATTAATTTATCTATCATCTCTCATCATTTCTTGATGATTCTCTTTTTGTATTGCTTCATACTCATAATCCTCAATCTCATCACAAATATCTCCACACTCTTGACAGCACATTTCATCTCTATCTGTGTGTTCTTTACATTCTCCGCATATATCAGTTTCTCCCCACATACTAGCACCACAACAGGTACTTACATCTCCTTCTCCAATCTCTGCTCCACAACAGGAACTCACCATATTATATCCAAACCCATCATCTATAGGATTACTTAATTTCCAATTATCGTAATTCATATATTAAAAGTTTACTGTTATTGTTTTAGTTTTTAAATCAACATATACACTTTGAGGACAAATCCCACCACCGAAACTCATTCCACTATCATCTGTATCAATGTGCCATCCCATATCATCAGAATCAATATCTATTCTGTCTTCATCTAAAACAGATTCATCATTTTTATATATAACTCCAGTAATTTTAGTGGCATGAACACCAATATCCTTAACACCCCATTCTCTCATTTCTGTATAGAACTCCCATTCTATACTAAAAGCCCCTTCCATATCTTCCCCTCCATACACAGAGACACTATATCCTGATAGTTTTGTAGTAAAATTCATATTGTTTTTTTTAGTTAAATCCATATTAATTATAGCAATATAACGACAAATATTTTAGACTACCAAATTATTTTTACTTTTTATTCCATAAGTTTCCACACTACATTAGATTTTATCCTTTATATTGTAGTTATGAATTGGTATAATATAAAAAATGTTGCCGAAAGTAATATTACTGAGGTAATGATATATGATGAGATTGGTATGTATGGGGTAGATGCCAAGTCTTTTATTGATGATGTTAAAAATCTACCTAACGACACATCTGTTCTGTTAAGGATAAATTCGCCTGGGGGTTCTGTTATAGATGGTTTGGCTATCTATGATGCTGTAAGCAGACTACCACAAAAGGTTACTTCTCGTATAGAGGGTATTGCTGCGTCTATGGCTAGTGTTATTGCACTTGCTGCTGATGAAGTAATTATGAGTGAAAACTCACTTTATATGATACACAATGTTTGGGGAGGAGAAGTAGGAGATTCAGATGATTTACGCAAGGCTGCTGACCTGATGGATAAAATGGGTGAGAGGCTAGTTAATATATATGTGTCAAAAAGTGGGCAAACTGAGGAGCAAATCCGTTCTTGGATGGATGAAGAAACTTGGTTTAATAGTTCTGAGGCAGTTGAAGCTGGTTTTGTAAACTTAGTTGAAGAACCTATTAAGATGGCTGCTAAATTTGACATTAACAAGTACGACTACAAGAACAAGAGTATTGTAGAAAATCTATTTAATAATAATAAAAAAGAAAATCAAATGGAAAAAGAATTTGAAAATTTAAAATCTTTTATTTCTGAAATGTTTAATAAAACAACAGAAGCAAAAGAAGTAAAAATTCTTGACAACGAAGAAGTGTCTGAGAAAATGAGTGCTATAGAAGAGTCTATTGAAGAGTCTAACAAAGCAATCGTTGAATTAAACGGTTCAATAGTTGAAAAGGATGGTTACATTGCAACACTAGAAGCAGAGATTGCTACTTATAAAGTTGCTAAAATGGAGGGAACTCCAAGTGATGTAGTGCCTAGCAAAGACCCTAACCCAACTCCAGAAGCTAAATCAGAATCTGCTTGGGATGTTTATGCTAATAACATTGCAAATGACAAGAAGATTTACTTCAGAAATTAATAATAATAATAAATAAAAAATAAAATAAAATGGCAAATGTAATTAATAGTGGTTTAACTTGGTCACAAGAAGATGCTCAAAAGTATTTCTTAGCACCGTTATTCTACGAAAACGACCACCTTAAAGGTATGGACGTTATAACAGATGTATCTGGAGGTTCTATTAAATTAGATAGATACACTTCAATTAAACAAATCACAAAATCAATAAACGAGGCATGTTTCTCTGCTGAAACTGACCAATCTGCAAACAGCAATATAACATTAACTTTAAGTAGATTAGAAGTTGAGCACGCACAACAAGCTCACGCTTTATTCTCTCATGTTAAATCTCAATTACTTAGCAAAGGAATTAACAGAGCTGATATGACTGGTACTATATTTCAAGAAATTGTTTCTCAAATAGTTATGCAAGGAATAATGAGAGACTTCTCTACAATCTTATGGTTTGGAGATGCTACTAATGGAGCAGGGGGAACACCACAAAAACTTGCTAATGGAGTTTGGAAGACATTAGATTTAGCAAAAGCAGCAGGAGATTTACCAGCAGGTCAATGTTTATTGCAAGGAGGTACAGCGACTATCACTCACTTAGAGGCTATGTTAGCTGCTCGTTCTACTGAATTAGCTACTGCTGATAATCAAATCATTTACTGTTCAAGAGCTTTTGCTGATTCTTATGCAAAAGAATTAAGAGCAAGTAATGGTTCTCATACAGCAGCTTATGCTGATTTACAAAATGGAGTTGGTAGTTTAATGTTCAACGGAGTTAAATTAGAAGTTAAAAATTCTTGGGATGTTGATATTGCAACTTATCATGCTGATTTATCAAACATGGCAACAGGAAATGCTCCTAACAGTGCTGATGATACTAAATGTGCTATCTGGACTGCTGAAAACAACATTACTGTTGGAACTGATTTCCAAGCACAAGATGTTGATATGTGGTATAATAAAGACTGTAAAGAAAATAGATTCAGAATGTTATACTCTATGGGTGTTGGTGTAAAAGAGCCTGGAATGGTTGTTACATCTTTGAATGATTAATAACAATTAATATATCTTAGGGGGGTGTCAAAACCCCCTAAAGATTAACAAATAAAAAAATAAAATAAAATGGCTTTAACAAAAGGACACGCAATTGAATGTTGCGACAGAAACCGTAGAGGTGGATTAAAACGAATCTGGCTAATGGAGCAGGGTGGATTAGGAAGTGTAGACTATGCTGCTGCTGGTACAGGCCCTGGAACTGACGCTGCTGGAGGTGAATTTAAAGAGTTCGTTGGTTCAACATGGTATGAATTTGAATTTGACAGAGGGACTGCTGGTTTCACTGCAAATGCAACAAGAGAGAATGGTTCTACTCTTGTAAATGTAGAATTAGAATTTTATATTCCTAAAATTACTGAAGAAATTAATGGACAATTAAGACAATTAACTGAATCTTGTGGGGTTTACGCTATATGTGAATCTTATGCTGATGACTGTGATGCTACTGCTCCAGAAACTTACTTCTTTATATTAGGATATGACAAAGTATTTGAGAAGAAAGCATATTTAGAATTTGCTTCTGGTGAGCAATCAACAGGTAAGGGACTTCAAGAAGCTAATGGTACGCTTATTAAACTAGCTGGTATTCACGCTGAATACCCAAGAGAGGCTATCATTGTTATATCAGCCGCTAACACAGACCCAGGAAACACTGGTTACATTGATATGTATCAAGCAGTAACAGGTGTTACAAAGGCTTGGATAACGGCATAGTAATTAATTTTTTATAAGAAAAGGGGTGAGATATTCCCCTTTTCTTTTATCTTTACAAAAAAAACCATGAATTTTAAATTTAATAAAGAATATTTTTTGTCTAATGATGATGATTCTCATAAGCATGGAAGGCATACTATTCATGTCTCTTTTGACTCAAACTTTGGCAGAAAGGTTTTATCTATCTTATATAACGCAGGCAAACCTTATGTTACATTAGAAGATGATAATGTTGAACCAGCTAAAGAAGCTGTCAAGGTATCTAAACCAAAAACAAAATCAAAGAAAAAAGCTAAAATAGATGAGCCGAAAGAATCAGAACCAACAATTAAAGACACCGAATCAAACGAAGAAGAGTCCTAAGATATTAGGATATTCTTTTTCTAAAGATGTATCTAAAGAAGCACCAAAAGAACCTAACTTATCTACTACTTTAAGAGATGAGTGGATTCCTTTTGGGGTTAATAACTTATTTCCACAAGAATTATCTGAACTTTCAAGGTCAGCGTCTACTCATAGGGCAATACTTAGCACTAAGACAACATTTAGTATAGGGGAAGGTTTAACAACAAAAAACAAAGCTCTAGCTTCATTGCTTGAGGATGTTAATATTTATGGCGAGTCTATGGATGATGTTGCCAGAAAAGTTATATCAGATTACTGGAAGTTAGGTAATGGTTATATGGAGGTTGTTGTAGGGCAAGGCTACCTAAACTTCTTCCATCAAGACGGTACTACAGCTAGAATACACAAAAAAGGAAAACACATATTATTACATCCAGATTGGGAAAATGCAAGAAGATTTCCTGATGAAATGAGAAAAGTACCTATATATCCTGACTTTAAAAAAGAGGATAACGGTAATGTATATCGTACAATGATTCATTTCTCTGACTATGAGAGTACATATTATTATTATGGCATGCCTGATTACTGTGCTGCTTTAGACCATATAAAGATAGCAAATCAGATAGGAGTATACAATCTTACTCGCTTCAAAAATGGATTTATGCCTAGTGCAATCGTTGAATTGAACGCTGATATGGGTGAAGATGAAGCTCAAGACTTTATAGATGATGCTGTAGAAAAATTAACTGGAGCAGGAGATAACTCAAAAATATTATTCATTGCTAAGAATGGTGATGGAGAAGCAACAAATGTTAATGTAATTAACGATACAAGTGATGGTTCTTTTATGGAACTACAAAAAATCACAAATGATAATATAATATCAGCACACAGATGGAATCCTGCATTATCAGGGATTCAGGTGGCAGGACAGTTGGGGAATAATCAACAAATACTTACTGCTTATGATATAGCAATGAGTACAGTAATTAAAGAACCTCAAAATATGTTCTTAAAGATATTAAAAAAGATATTAAAAACAGAGAGAGGTATAAGTGCAAGTGATTTGGCTTTTTACACAAAACCTCCTGTTTCTTTATTAGGAGCAATAGCTCCAACAGACTTTATTTCAATAGAAGAGGGTAGAGAGATATTCCATTTACCTAAACTTACTCCTGCTGAATTAGAAAAATTAAAAGAAGAAAAAGCTGCCTCTAAAAAAGAAGTTAAAGAAGAAGTTAAAGAAGAGGTTAAAGAAGTAGAGGTAGAAGAATCAACCGACAAAAAAGAATAATATGGCACTCATAACAACAGCAGAGGTAGTAGATAGAGCAATGACAAATGCTAATTTTGATTTGCATTTAATAAAATCAACCTTTATTGAGATTGCAGAATTAAATCATCTGAGACCATTTTTAGGTAAAGACCTTTATAATGCTTGTGTTGCTGGTTCTGGATTAGGGCTTAACGCTAGTTACACTACATTAAACAATAATTATGTGAAGGATTATTTAGCGTTTTGCATTAAGTTTGAAATTTTACCAGACATAACTTATAACACTACTTCACAGGGAGTTGTAGATAATATAGCCGATTTTACTAGTCCTGTAGACTCAAGTAAATTAAATTATTTAAGACAAGAGACTTACAAAAAAGCAGAGACATTTAAGAAAAAAATGCACAGATATTTAGATGACAACTCATCTTTATTCCCTGAGTGGGGTGGTTGCAATGGATGTAACTCTTGTAGTAATAATGGAAGTGTAAGTAAAAGACATGGAATAATAACTTATTAATATGAAGCATCACAATAATTTAACAGACGGACAGATACATAATGCTAAAGGTTTTGAGCCCGCTAGGAAAAGAAGTATATCTACAAAGAATAGTGTTGGTGAGGTAGAATGGACTAAAGCTAACTACACTAGTGTCGTTACATTAACTCCTGTAGCAGATGTTGAGGCTTATTTACATCATTCATATTTTTGTCTTTATAATAGTAATGATGTTGCTAAGTATGCGGTATATATTAATATATCAGGAGGCTCTGCAATGGCAACACCAACAGGATATGATGGGGTTATTGCTGCTGATGTAACAGCTTCAGGGGCAGGCTCTACAGCAGTACAAGTAGGGACTGCAATACAGGTTGCTTTAAATGCACATTCAAGTTTTACGGCATCAGTAAATGGTTCTACAGGAGTAGTAACTATAAGTGGATTAACAACTGCAAGCCCCGCTTTAGTAGCAACCAGTAGTTTTGGTATAACTATAGCTGACACTGAAGTTGCTGATGAGGTCTTAACAACAAATTCTTCTGGTAATATAAAATGGGTATCTAAGTCAGATTTTTCAACAGAGATAGAAAATGTAGAGGGTACAGAGGTTAAGTCTACAGGAGAAACAGGAGGTACAAAATTTCTAAGAGAAGATGGGGATGGTACTTGTTCTTGGCAAACTGTTGCAGGAGACATTACATCTGTATCAATAGCAGGGGGCACAGGAGAGAAAATATATGCCTCTGGAGTTGCAAGTTTTACAATAGCAGGAGGTACAGGCATTACAACATCAGTAAGTGGTTCTACAATTACAGTATCAGAAACAGAAGAGAAAAAAAAGAAGGAAGATATTGATGATTTAACAGGAGTAACTGAGACTGATTTAGGAACTTTTACAGGAGCTACTATTAGTGACTCTAGGAAAATTAAAGAAGCATTACAAGATTTAGAAACTAAAGCAGAAACAGAAGCGACAGATACTGTTAAAGGGATTGCTAAATTTAATTCGTCTGATTTTGGGACTCCTTCTGGAGAGGTTAGACTTGCAACTGCTTTTAGAGTACCTGCTGTATCTGAGTATCATAGAATGCAAGGATTTGTTTCTACTGGTACTAATAATTATAAACATGGAGAAGATATACAAGACTCTAAATCTCCTTACGAAATGGCTGTTGATTATGGGCATAATGCTGTAAATAGTGGTAGTTTAACTCCAACAAAGTTTACTAGAATTGGTCAAGCAGTATATATACATTCAGCATCTACATTGTATGATATTAAAGGGTTTCTAACTAGTAATGGAAGTAATAGTGTTACAGTAGCGATATGTAAGTTAAGCCCAGTGATGTATACTAGTAGTGGTGATGAAAATGCTGTACAACCTATTTTAATGGATGAGGTTTCGGCAACAGGATTAAGTAGTCACGAGAAAATAGTTGCTTTAGCAGATGATGGTGGTTTTGACAACACAGCATTAGCAGCAGGAGATATTATATTTCCTATGGTAAAAGAGGCTGGTGGAGCTGGCTCTATAATTCATTTTAATTTAGTGGTTCAAACACTAATAACAGCATAATAATAAAAAAACAACAATAATAAATAATAAATAATGGCAACAACAGTAAAAAACGCAAATTTAACAGTAACGATAACAGATAGTGTTACTCTTAATGGACAGGTTTATGGTAATACAAATACCTTAACTGTAGCAGAAATTGATGAGGTTTACAGTAGAGTGGTAGAAGTACCTATTGGTGCTTTCACTAATATACTTCAGCTTGGGACTACAGGGCAAGGACAAGTAACTGCTGCTAATGTGAAATACATCAGAGTAACAAATTTAGATGACACTAACTATATCAACTTGAAAATGTTAAGTAATGATGGTGATGCAATGGTTGTAAAGGTTAATCCAGGAAACTCTTTCATTATAGGGGGAGCTCAGTTTGATGCAGATAATGCAGATATATCTCAGGCAGCAGCATCTCATGGAAGTGCTTTTACAATGTCGGCAGAAGCAACAGTATCAGCTTGTGATATAGAAGTATTTGCAGCAACAATATAATGAAACTCAAGGTTCTTAGGTTTAGTAGCCAAGAGGATTGCACTAATGGATTGCTTTTTCAGGATTCTGATTTAGGATTAGTATTTCTTGGATATACACTAGAAGATGAGCATAGAGTTTTAAAAGTTAAGGGTGAGACGAGAATACCAGCAGGAATATATAATATAAAATTTAGAAAAGAAGGTGGATTTCATGAAAAATATTCTAAAAGATTCCCAGGAATACATAAAGGAATGTTGGAGGTATGTGATGTTCCTGATTTTAAATATGTTCTTATACACTGCGGTAATGATGATTCTCATACTGCTGGATGTTTACTTTTGGGTGATTCGCAAGAGAATAATGTCATCATCAAAGATGGCTTTATTGGAAAGTCATCTAACGCTTACAAAAGAATATATCCAAATATTGCAAAACAAATAGAGATGGGAAATCAAGTTACTATAGAGTATATTGATTTTGACAGTAAAGAATAATGGCTACAAACAAGGATATAATAAAAGAAATGGCTATAATGGAACATAGAATAGACTCAATGGAAGAGAAATTAGATAAAATGGATGAGAAGTTAGATATGCTAACTGAAAAATTGTTAGACCCTGATTATGGTGTTGTTGCCAGAGTAAACAGGAATACGTCTACAAGAAAAATAATAAGTAAAGCTGTTTGGATTCTTTATGCCGCTACTATTGGGTTGATTATTAAAATGTTTTTACGTTGAAATCAATAGTAAACTTTAAAGATTTTGCTTCTAACCCTATAGCTGGTGTGTTATTGTTGTCGCTAGTGGCTATAGGCTATTTGTATGTAGATAATAAAACAACTTTAACTAATCAGATTGAAGTTCTACAAGAAGAGGTTTTGACTCTTAGGGATGATTATAAGAAACTGAACGATAAGTTTATAGAAACATTAAAAAATATCAATGAATAATAAATGGATATATTTTTTGTTTTTATTTATATTTCTATCATGCTCGGAATCAGATGTTTATTTAGAAGAAGCAGGTTTAGTTAATAAAGACTTAGATTGTATGCTGGAGTCAGCAGACAGTGCTATAATAAAGTTACAGCAAAAAAGAGATAATCATGAGTCTTTACTTGATAGAATAGAAAGACAAAAAAGAAGTAACAGTAGGCTTCATAGTTATTATTCAGACAGTATAAACACCTTAACAGAATTAAATTTAATAAACAGAGATTCTGTTATGTATGAATATGAAATTGAGATTATAGAGGTTGTAGATACTGTAGAGGTGCATATAGCAGACTCGGTATGCCCTGTTTGTGTAAAAAGAAGTAATAGATTTAGAATATTTAAAAAGAAAAAATGACAGAAGAAATTTTTAAACTAATAGAAGGATATGGATTGCCATTAGTTCTATTGCTAGGGGCTCTATATGCTTTATATCGTTTTCTCGTTTTCTCGCTTTACGAGGTTAAGAATCAATTTTCAAGGCATCATGAGAGAGCTGCTGACAATATGAATGAGATTAAAAGAAAAATAGATATTATACTAGAATTTATAAAAAAACAATAAAATATGAAAAAATTTATTTGCAGAATGTTATGTTTAGTTACCTTTAAGAAAGTTTGTTTAGCTTGGTGTAGTGAAACTTGCTGTAAAAGATGAATATACTAAGCAAAATATTTTCAAGTGGAGCAAGTGAACTTGTTAAAGGTGTTGGTGGGGTTATAGATAACCTACATACATCTCAAGAAGAAAAATTAGAAGCAGAAAGAAAAATACAGGAAATAGTACATTCTTACGAGGCTAAAATGCAGGAGGAAGTGTCTGAAAGATGGAAGTCTGATATGGTTTCTGACTCTTGGTTGTCTAAAAATGTTAGACCAATGACTTTAATCTTCTTGGTTATCAGTACGGTTCTTTTGATTTTCATAGACGCTGGAGCTATAGAATTTCAGG
>Ga0098037_1000859_pt1 | contig 14489 bp, 16 predicted proteins | sample 5_EtaG_FD_75050 | JGI IMG/M metagenome (GOLD analysis project Ga0098037, IMG submission 75050) | Marine viral communities from the Subarctic Pacific Ocean - 5_ETSP_OMZ_AT15132 metaG | ecosystem: Environmental > Aquatic > Marine > Oceanic | place: Pacific Ocean | collected 2015-01-08 | reverse complement strand
AAAGGGGCTAATGCACCTTTTAAAAAACCTTTCTCATTTAAAGCTTTACCTTCAATAGCTGTCATAAGTGGCAAAGGTAAACCTTTTTCTTTTGCAATTTCAGATAATCTTACAGCTTTTTCACCTTTAACATTGAATAAATGTTTTGCAAGTTTTCCCAAAGGACCAAAAATAAAAGGTGTTAGTGCTGCTGCTCCCGCATTCCAATAAGCTGCAGTTCTTGTCGCTCTTAATGCATTTGCCATTATATCTTGATCTATTTCTTTATCAGGTAAATCTCTAAAATCGTCAGTGATTGCATTTGCAATTGTAATACCTGCTTGTTCATTTAACATATCATAAGTAATTGATCCTGTACCTGCACCTGCAGAACCACCTAATACAGAATAAATTTCTGCTTTACCTAGAGGACTTGCTACAACTTTTGCAGGAACATCTGCTGCTCTTGCTATTAATTTTAAAGCACCTCCAATTAATTTAAATCGTCCTGGTAATTTATCAGCTACCTTTGTTGCAGATTGTAAAAACTTACCCGGTCCTTTTTGCCAAAGTGTACCATTTTTGGTTGCGCCAAATATTTTTTTTCTCATTAACACGTAAGGTGTAATTGATCCTGTTAAGTCACCTGCAAGTTCTGCAGTTGGTCTACCTTTAAACATAGAGTCCTCAGCGGCTAAAGCACTACCTATTGGATCTGCATAAAACTGATCTGCTCTTGCAATTTTTTGTGCAGCTTCATCTCTTTGTCCTGATAAATTAGACATAGTAGGTCCCTTAAGTTCACCTCTTCTAATTAACTCATCGATAATTTGCCTTTGTTCCCTACTTAATTTGTTTGGATCTAGAGATTTATCATCAAGTTGTTTCTGTAAGTCTTTAAGAGAAGCCATGATTAATTAAATCCCTTATTAAATTTTTCTAATAAATCAATTGTTGAGTCATTTTGAAAACCAACATCAATTTGTTGACCTTCTGTTCCTGGTAATAATCCATATTTTCTTCTAAAGTTTTCAAGTGTTGCAGTATCTCCACCAAATTCAGAATAAATTAATTCAGATGCCTCAATATCTCCAAGTATTCTTTCATTAACAGCTTCTAACGATCTTATTACTTGGCCTTGACCTCTAAAGAATGGGAATACATTAACAAGTTCTTTTGCCATTTGAATATCTTTTTGTGTTAATCTGTCCTTATCTTTAAGTGAGTTTGCTAATGCATATGTTAAGACTGTTTCATTAATAGCTAATCTTTCTAATTCTGCAGCTGTTGTTTCATCTTTAAACACACCCATAGCTTTTAATGTCTTTTTAAATTGTGAATCTACTGAACCAAAGTTTTTATCTAAGAATGCATCAGCATCTTTCTCAGACATACCTTGATTCGTCATTAATTCTGATTTAAATGATTCTCTCATCTGATTGACTTTAGCCATACCTGCGTCTTTACTTTCAAACATTGAGAAGCCAAGATCTTCTAATGCACTACCTAAACGTGTTGTAACTAAATTAAATCTACCTACTGGACCACCAAGAGTTTCACCTTTGGCAGCAGCTTCCTGTAAAATTCTAATTGTTTCTTTACCAATACCTAAAGCTTTATATTTACCAGATAAATTTCTAATTGTTTTACCCTGTTCTTCTTCTCCAAATGATGAAGTAAAGTATTTAGAGAAAGCACCTGCTGGCACTGGAGTATATACTTGTCTTCCATTTGCATCAACTTGACCTAATGCTGCCATTACATAAGTACCATCTTTTAATAATCCACCAGTTCTATTTATAGCTTTGCCATTTTTATCTCTAAACTGTATATAACCAGTGCTTTCAAAATCTAAACCTGAACCCCCTTCAAGTAAATCATTTTTTGCTGCAAGTTCATCTTGTGCTAATTCTAATGCATCACTCATAAATTCGTTTTCCATTTCATTTTCTTTGAGTTTGACTGTTGCATAATTGTTTACTGCAGGTCCTAATGCCTTACCAAATACTTCTAGTGCACCACCTAGACCACCTTTTGTTGTTGTTCCTGATAACAGACCTGATGCAAGGTTAGCTAAAAATACAGTTTTAGCTTGTGATTTTTGACCTGCCATTAATTCTTTTCTATATTTTCTTGCAAGATCAATTACTTGATTATTGACCTCTGTACCATCAGCTGCTTTTATTTTTCCAGGTTTATCTAAATCATTAGTTCCAGCTTTTACAACATTAACATTTGCTTTTTCATCTGTCTCAACTTTTGTAGTTACTCCTGTTCCGGTGTCCGCTTTTGGTTTTTCTCTAAAACCTTTTTCTGCAACTGTATCATCACCACCAATTGTAACTGGTGATTTGTTAGGGTCATTGTTTTTTACAACTTTGTTTATATCAACTTCACCTTGTGCAACATCTGATTCATTATCTTTTTCTGTAAGTCTATCTGTTTGAACATTCTTACCACCTCTTGAGCCAGGTAAACCACTTCCTGGTCTAGCATTTTTAGATATTTTTACTTCTTCTTTTATTTCTTCATTAGTAGCTGGGTCAGGAAAGTTATCCATACTAGCTTCTCCAGATATATCTGGTAACACTTTTCTTTCACTTAGTGGTGTTGCTCTATATTTTTTAATATCTTCTCCAATTACTTCAGCTCCCAGACCTGCTAATTGTAAAGCTCTTAATCCAAGAACCCCACCTGCAACAACTCTTCCTGGAGGCGTAAAGCCAAAAGCTCCTGCACCTAATGATGCAATATATCTTTGTGTTGGAGTAATACCTTCAACATTTTTTAAAGCTTCGTTTGTTTCATAAAATAAATAACCTGGTGCACCAAACACTGTTCTAAATGCACCTTTACCAAATCTTTTTGCTCCTTGTTTAAATCTATCCAATTTACTTGGTTGATCAACCACCATTGGAACTCTATTTGGATTATAAACTCCAGTTATTCCTGGACTAGGATTACCAACCATTACACCTGGTCCACCTACACTTCTTCCAACACGTGCTTGAATTGGTTTTAAATCACCTTTTCTTAAAGCTTTGTGACGAAACATTGGTCTATTTAATACTTTGTTTAAAGACATGTTTCTCCTCTATTTTTGTGTGCCTGTGTAAGCTGCGAATGCTCCTATACCTGTTCCAACTGCTTGTGCTAATGGACTTGTTGTTGGTTGTGTGCCCATAGTGACACCTGATTGTGTCTTAGGTCCAGCAGCATAAAGGTTAGCCAAGAATTCTGCTCTTTGGTAAGGCTCGTATTGTTGTTGTAATGTAGTTGCTCTTTGTGCATCTAACGCTTGTTGTGCTAGTTGTCTTTGTACTCCACCTGCACCCATTAGTTGTTGTAGATCTGCTTGTGCCATTTGTTGTTGACCTGCACCCATAGCACCAAGTTGTTGACCTGCTGCTAATCCAACCTGTTGTTGTCTTTGTGCTGCACCTAATGCTGTGTTAAAACCTTGTGCTTGAGCTTGACCCATAGCTGATAAAGCTCTGCCTTGTAATTCTGCTTGTTGCACACCTTCTCTTCCACCACCAAATGCGCCTGCACCAATTGCTTGTGCACCTAATCTGTTTTGCATCATTTGACTTTGTCTTGCAATTTCATCAGTTACATATGATTGATATGGGTTTAAATATTGTGAAATTTGTTGTGCACCTATAGGAGCTGCTGCTCCTTGAATTTGTTGAATACCTTGTTGAACTGTACCTGCACCAACACCTGTCGTTGCTGCTTGTTGAAATCCTAATTGTTCTAAAGCACTTGGTCCGGCTGCTTGCACATCTGGAAGATTAATTGGGTTTTGCGCTACTTGACGCGCAATGTCCATCAACTCTATTTTTCGTTCTTCAATACCAGGTGCTTCTCTTACAAATGTTGTTTGTGACGCTGGTGCCGCTGGTGCTGATGATCTACCTCCTCCAAAAAAACTCATATTATATCCACTTCTCTAGTTGTACGTGTTTCTTTTGCCATCCCCATTTTTTTGAGACTTTCTCCCAACCTGGTCTAGCCATAATACACATTCGTTTACATTTATTTAATTTTGCAAAGTTAGTAATTTCTTTTACTAAATTGTCTTCCCAAAGTTCTCTTCTTTTTCCTGTACAAATAATAATTTCATATTGTGAATAGTTTGGAAGTTCTGCTATTCTTCCAATACAAACACCAAAGACTTTGTTTTCTTCTTGCTCATCAGAACCAAACATAATCCAACATTGTAATGTGTCTTTTTTAAGTTCATCAAAAAACCATTTTGAATCTGCATACTTGCCTGAAAAAGCTAATGCTTCAGTAATCATAAACTCCATTAATGGCCAAAACCTGTCGATATCTTTTGGCTCAATAGGTAATACGTTAACTAATGGTTTAATTCGTTTTTGTGCTGTCGCCATACTTATCCTTCAATAAATCAAATACACGCTTGTATCTTTTTTGTTGTTCGTAAAAGTATTGGGCACCTTTTGCTCTCATGTCTCTCATGCTGTTTGGGTTTGCTCCAGCTATGATTCCAGCACCTAATACTCCATCTGCTCTTGTTACAAACTCTCCGTCTGCTAATTGAGCTAACATTGTATCCTCGTCCTTATCACCTGCACCTGATCCGTCTTCTATATAACCATGTGCACGCACATAGTTATTTGCATCGTCTTCATCATGTTCAAGTTTTGATGGTAAATAATTTATACCACCTTCATTAAATTTTCTTATCTCTGCTAATCCACCTGTTCTTAATCTTGTTTTCTCCATAGCATATGGACCCATTCTCATACTACCTTGGTTTTTTGGATCTGCTTCTGGTATGTAAACTTTTTCGTATTCTTTCTCTTGTCCTGTTTGTGGATCTATGTATGTGTATCCAGGTCTTTGTGCTGCAAAGTCTGCGTAACCAACATTATAGGTTGGTTGATAGACATCCGTTGGCCCTTGATCAAAAGCACCCAACGCATATGGTATACCAGCTGCAAGTGCAGAAACTTTTAAAGGATCATATTTTGTAGGGTCGCTTTTTTGTCTTAATAATTTTTCCATAATTGTTCTCTTGCCAACTTCTTCCTTAGCTTTGTTCGCTGCTATTTCAGTTGCTGACATTCCATATTGAGACATTGACATATCAGGCACAGGTTTTGATGATGCAAATATTGATGCAGCAGGAATCTGTTGTACTCCTGGTGCAAATGTATTTAGTCCTGCAGTACCTAAAGTGTAACCACCATAAGCTCCTGCTGCTGTTCCTAATAATCTACCAATACCTGAAGCTCCTTGTTGCTTAGCTCCTTTGTAACCTTGATAACCACCGTAGGCTGCTAATGCGTAGGGTAAGAATTGTAACATTTAAATAATTTCTCCTTTAGATCTAAAAGGCTAATATTACCATTTTACTTGTCCTTTATCAACTCATCGCCAAATCTACCTGTAAAGGTGTGTTCTCCAACATGGCTAATTTCATCATCAATATAGGCAAAGCACTTACCACCAGTAGCTTTCCAAATCTTACAAAAGGCAAAATCTTCACCCATATATGTTTTATCTTCTGGGTTATGTAGGGTATCAAAGAAATTCCACAACTCCTTTGTTTTCTGTAGTTTGCCGTTAATTAGTGTATCTTGATATATTTCTTTGTCTGGATAATGTTTCTTCATCTTGTCGAATACTTCTCTTTTGATTAACATAAATCCAGTTGGTGAGTGAGTCACCTCTATACAATTTTTCTCAATCTTAATATCGTTTGCATCAGGGACACGCATGGGAAACCTGTAAAAGGCTCTTTTTTTAAGATCCTCAGCAGTTTTTATTCTACCCTCTTCTATAACTTGTAATCCTTTGTCCCAACACATATCTTTTAATGGATAGGGCACAGATATCACATCCTTATCTGCATCTAACAAATGTTGAAGACTATGTGGTTTAAATGCAATGTCTGAATCTATAAACAATAAATGTGTACATTTAGTCTGTAAAAAAGCTGACACACATAAATTTCTGCCTTGTGTCACAAGTGATGACTTAAATAATTGAAACATTAAATTTATTTTATTGTTCCAACAATATTTTTGTAATTCTAATACTGATTGTGTGTAGTGAATAGATACTTCTGAATGACAAGGAGTGCCAACAAATACTGAAAATTTTGGTTGATTAGAATTATCTTCTTTTTTATCAAACCATATCGGCTCATGATTTTGCATTTAAAACTCCTTCTAAGAAATTAGTCCACTCCAAACTTCTTTTGTTCCAAGAGTAAAACTTTTTGTAAAAATCTTGTTGCATCTGCAGGTGTTCTTGACATTTGTCATGATGTAGATAGTCAACCACAGAGTCTATTGCATAAGCAAAACACTCAGACATATTTTTATAGTTTGTATCATACTGTACATATACAGGCCATTCTGAACAAGTCTCAAATAAAGCTCCGTAGTTAGTAGTAATCATGTGCAGACCAGCCCCAAGTGCTTCAATGGCTGAAATGCAAGATGTTTCTTCCCAATTATTAGAGTAAGGAAAAATTTGATAATCAGTTATATGTTTACATATATAATCATTGCTGTGCCAACCTCTATAATTTACATTTTTAAGTTCTGCTGCTTGAGCATATAATGGTTTATAGGTATCATCATTGTTATTCATAAATTCATTCCCATATATTTTTGTAGAAGAAAAAACATCAAGAGTAATGTTTTCGTTCTTAATCAATTGCATAGCACCAAGTATAATATTCAAACCTCTCCAAGGCGTTGGGTGAAATAACATTCTTATAGGGTCACCTTTTTTGTGTATTTTTCTTTCAGGAAAATTTTCTATTGCATTTTTAATTACTGTACATTTCTCAGTAGGGACTTTGTAAACCATTCTAAATTTTTCGTAACACCAATGAGAGTTAAATACATACCAATCATACTTTTTGTGGTTGTCCTTATTTTTAAACCAAGGCGCAATATTTGGTTGATCGTAAGAATTTTGTTGCCAAAGAATATTAATCTTGTCTTTTGCTAAAGGTATCTTTTCAGGAACTGAAGTTGTAATTTGAAAATTATCTAGAAGTTTTGAATCAATATATTTTTCAAGTAACTTTTCCTGTAATTCTGTACCACCTATAGGATTCATTACTTGGTTTTACCAAATACTTGAAGAGATGCAACCTCAATTGCTACGTCCTGTTGAAGATCATCCACAACAGTATCAGTGTTGGAATCAGCAACATCACTATCAAAATGAGCTTTGCTATCATAAACTTTTCCAGTCCTTTTATTTTTAATTGTTTCTATAACCTTAGCGTTATATACAGGAACTTTTTTACCGTCTATAATAGTATAGTTTTTATCGTCTGCCATCTAACGTCCTTGTCTGTTGTAAGGTTTATAATCTCTTTTTTCAGACTTTGAAAGACTTTTTTTATGCCTTCGAGGTCTCTTCTTTGGCTTCGGCCTAGGTGTAAAATTTACAAATTTTTGCCTAGCCATTTTCCTGCGATCTGTCTATAAGTGCATAACTAATAACACCTGTAATTGCATTTGATGTATCGCTTTCCATTAGCAAAGTATCACCTGCTTCAAGATTAATAGTGTTAGATGCTAAGTTTACAAAACTTTTATTTAATTGTGCGTGAGCAACTACTCTAGCTGTACCTCCATTTTTTAAAACCAAAAGATCTACATCAGCATTTGATGATGACTTATGGACTGCCTGTACACTTTTTACGATACCAACTGCAGAAGTTGATATAGTCAACACAGTTGTTGATGTGTTTGTGCTTAATAAATATGTTTCGTTTTTATATTGTATTGTCATGACATAAAATAATTAAAGGTATCTTGTTCGTTTTTCAAGTCCTGTTGGAATGATGTATTTAATTGTGTTTTAACTGTATCAAGAGATTGCACAATTTGTCTTTGGTTTTCTTCTTCATATTGTTGTTTTGGTTCAGGAATAAATACTGTAATTTTAGCCATTAAAAACTACCCGCTTCATTTGATCCACCTGGTGCAGATGCATTTGCATTACTTGCATAACCACCTCCGCCACCACCTCCCCTACCTGCGTCTCTCGCAGAAACTTGCGATGATGGTCTTTGAGCCATTTGTTTTTGAATACCTCTTGCTTGTGCCATATTTGCTACTGATGCAGCGTTTCTTGCATCAATTCCGCCATAACTTTTTGCATCAAGATAATCTGCTAATGTTTTTGATCTTGCAAAATCAGTTGATTGTATTTTTTCATTAAGGTTACCTAAACCAGACAATAGCAAACCACCAATACCAATCGGGTTGAAACCTAAACCAGCTGATCTCGAAAGTTTATTTAAAATAAAACTTTTTCCAAGATCTTTCATTGTTGTCATATTTGATGAAACATTACTTAACACACCTGATACACCACTATTATCATTTGCTTGTGCAGGCATTTGACTCATTACAAAATCTCTATATGATGCAAAGTTTGGGTAGGTTGCTTGTAAAGCTCTATTAGTACTATATTCTTGGAACAATGCTTCTTCGTTCATTATCTCATTCCGTCCTGTGATACGTCTGCTCTAAATGTTCCAAATCTCCAATTGTCATTGAGTGCAGAGTTTTCTATTTTAATATTAGCAAGTCTCCCTCTTACTCTTGTATCTATTTTTGATGTCGCAGAATTTACCACAAATGATACTGTAGTGGTATTACCTGCAATTGGAAAGTCTTTAGTACCAAGAGTAATAGAAACACTACCTGATAAATTTTTAAAATCAGGTAAAAATCTTCTTATGTTTAAAAGAAATTGACCATCACCTTCTACAGGTAGATCAAAGTCTCCTGATTGTACAAAACAACTAATAGCTTCTTCTGAACCGTTTAAATTAATTTTATTCAAACCTGTTTCATGCTCAAAGTAAGTAGAAGCACCAGCTTTATTAGTAACGCCTTGAATAGTTGGAAATTGTGGAACAAAAGTAGCATCATATTCTGTTGCATAAGGATTCGCATAAGTTACAGAATCAGCGTAAGTTGTTCTAGCTAATGACATGGTTGACCATGTATTCTCAACGTAGTTGTAAGTAACAGACCTATCTACTTGCACAGATGGTCCGGTGGTCGGTGTCCCTTTTGGATAAAACCATAATATTTCGTTGTATAAAGAATTATGTGCACCAAACACAATTTGATTTGATGCATAATTAATTCCTAAATTATCTCCGTCAGTTGTGAACACAAAATCTTCAACTAATGATGGTAGTAGTTTTACTGTACCATCAAACACAAAGAAACCACCTGAGTTACCCATCCAAAAAACTTTACCATCTGCATAAACAGCAGCATGTGGCCCTATACATCCACAGTTAGTTCCTACTTGTCTTATTGAAAAAGTAAATGGTGGACCAACAAACTGCATTGTATAAGCTGCTTGATCAGTTAATATTAAAACATAGTCTTTACCATTTACAGCTGCAACGATTGTGTTTCCGGTGTCCAGTCTGAATGTTCCTGCGGTATTAGTTGATGTAGGATTATACAAATTAAAATTTTCTTGATCACTAAATCTTATAAACATTGGATCTTGTGTTGAACTATCTCCTACAGTTGTCTCTGTTCCAAAATGAATAAAATGTCTATCTCTATCAGATACGATTGTAGAAATAGATTTTGTTGGAGCACTTGCCATTTCAGTACATCTATTACTTAAAGGATTGCTAACTCTTGGATCCCAAGTAAATGTTTTACCATTTCTTATTGTTGCAGTAAGTATTGCACCAAAGTTATCAAGTGACCAGTTTCCTGGATCAAGAATAACTGATGATGTTGTTGTTTGTTGTCCCCAACCAATAAAATTTGTAATCTCAGTAACAGTAGCACCACTACTGTGAGCTGCAGTAGATGTTCCTTGTGCTCCTCTTGTTATACCTGTAAGATCATTTGAACTTACACCTGTATAAGTTATTATTTCTTGATCTACTAATATAGTTCCACCAGTACCAGAAAAACCTGAAGAACTCGTTAACGTAATACTAGTTCCTGAGCCTCCTGTGCCTGCAGTATCATTTTGTAAAAGTCCATTTAAAGTATTTGTTAAAGCACCAGAAACGTTTCCACCCCAAGTACCTGTTCCCCAACCATAACCATATGTCTGAATAGTAGGACCAATTTCTATGTAAGCTCTTATAGTTGCAGAGCCTGCAGCTGTCATACCACTTCCTGTTTCACTAGATGCCATTGTAATTGTAAATGTATTTGCAGAAGCAGTAATTACTTCAAATGTTTGATCAGTAAAATTTGCAGTTGTAAAACTTGTTGCACCGCCTCCTGGTAAAGTTACAGACTCAAATAAAAAGTAATCACCAGATACTAATCCATGTGCAGTTTTGTTTACTGTAACTGTTGATTGTCCATTTACTGAAGTAAAAGTAGCACCAGTCAATCCTGTCTCTAGGGGAGTAACATCATAAAAAGCATCTTCATAATAGATTAATAGAACTTTTGATGTGCCTATAGCAGCATACTTTCTTCCTTGTAAATCTGTCCAAGTATGTTGAGCACGTGCAGGACCTGCAATTGTTTTTTGTCCTATAGCTGCAAACCCACCTATTTTTTCTGGTTGTGCATATCTGAATCTAACAAAATCACCATCAATCCATCTACCCTCAGCTCCTGAAGGTGTATCTGTTTTATCAAAACCTGGTAGTAATTTTACATTTGTAAGAGGCATAAGGTATTTTACACCAAGTTAAAGCTTCTTCCAAGTCGTAGGTGATGGCATGTTATGCTCTGATTTCAAACCTTTTCTCATGGTCAAAAGGACATCTCCCGATATAGAAATACGTGGTTCTTCTTTTTCATTTATTCCTGTTTCATGGAAAAGCATAGATGGAAAGATTACTATATTACCAGTCTTTGCTGGATACTCAGCTTTTGCAAAATTTACCTCATCCCATTTTTTAAAATATGGATCTCTTTTTGGTATGTTTAGGCCAACTTTATGTGCCTCATCATCTATGAAGAATAGATTACCTTGGTCCTCTGCTTTTACATAATAGACAAAACTAAAGTGACTTGTCATATGCCGGTGATATGAAATAAATTGATCTTTGTTAGAGTACGTAGCCCATGATTTTGTAATATATAATTCAAACAACTCTAAATCGTAATGCAAACCATGAATTGCAGCAATTAATGCTTGAGCAATTTCATCATATAATAATTTAAATCTTGGATCTAAATGTAAATTGTCATCAATAGATTGTAAGTCTTTTGCTTTTATGTCCGTTGTCCGTGCATATTGAGAATTTGTTGCAGTAACAAGTTCAAGCACTGGTAATATTTTTTTATTTAATTTTTCAAAGTTTTGTATTTGAGAAATATAAATAGGATATCCAAACCACTTAGATATATTGGTCATGAAAGATATATACTATAGTATACGAATAAATCTATAAACAATTTCACCGTTACCACCAGTGGCACCATTTGTTGATCCACCACTTACCTGTGCTGCACCTCCGCCACCACCAGAACCTTGTGTTCCATTTGCACCATTAGTACCACCCCCAGATGACGAACCTCCTGCTCCTCCAGATATTCCTCCATCATAAGAGTTTGCACCAGCAAAACCACTAATTCTGCAATTGTCTCCTCCACAGTTACCTGATCCAGATAAACTTCCTGTTGCACCATCACCACTATCATTAAAAGTTCCTGAAGGTCCAGATGTTAACGTGCTTACATTTTTTGTAATTCCATCTGAATCTCTAAAAGTACCTGTGCTAACACTTGATGATACCGTTGCTGATCCAGGTGTGCCTGCAGTGTTTGTTCTTAAAGGTCCTTGTACACCTCCACCAGTACCTGAAGATCCACCACCACCTCCTAATGTAAATAAAGATCCTGCGCTTGACCCTGATAAAGTTGTAGAAGTACCAGCACTAGCTATTCGTGGTTGTTTAAAATTAGAAGTTTGGTTACCGGCAGATCCTCCTGTACCAATTGAATATGTTAATGTTTCACCTTCGGTAACAGAAAATATTTTATCAGATACATAGGCACCAGAACCTCCTCCAGCTCCTGCTGATTCCCCACCTGCTTTATCATAATCTGCTCCACCCGCAGCTCCACCTCCGCCACCAACAGCAGCTTGAATATGTATTGCGTTTGCATTTGCTGGCACTGTAAATGTACCAGAACCAGACGATAAAGTTGCAGTTGACGTTGCCTCAAAGGCACTAAAAACTAATTTGTAAGTTCCACCTACATTTGCATAAGCTTCATTAACTTCTTGATATGTCCCACTTACATTAGCAAAAACTTGATTTGCTTTTTGAAAGGCACTAGAGTTTCTAACGTAAGTCTCAGCCATTTAACTCCTAAGAATATACGAACCAAAGATCTCCGTCAGATCCTCCTGCTGGAGTTACATTAGTTGTTATTGTAAATTTTCTTTCTAATTTATCTGCATCAATCGCATTATTAACTATTTTAGCAGTTGTAATTTGATTATCAGAAATTTTTACTGTTGTAATTTGGTTGTCAGAAATTTTAGCTGTTACAATTTGATTATCAGAAATTTTTGCAGTCGTTATTGCATTATCAGCAATTGATGCTGTGGCTATCTCGCCACCTAAACTAGACAAATCAACTCTGTTAATATTAGTACCGTCTGAATATGCTAAATGTTTTTTACCTTCAGTCATTGCAAAGCCAGTACCACTTGCAGTTTTAAAAGTTATTGTGCTTGTGTTGTGAGTAGTTCTATCATCTAGTATGTACATTTTTTCAATTGAGTTAGGAACAGTTACATTTGTTGCTCCTGTCAAAGATCCACCAAAAGCTAAAACCATATTCCTTGCTTGTGAAATCGAACCATCATCCATAGTCAAACCAATAGATGTTGTTGTTACACTTATAGATTCAAATCCTGCAATTGCTTGTTGTACTAAATTTAAGTTTGTATTTGTTTTTGTTCCCCATGTACCAGCGTTTTCACCAGTAGCCATAAGTTCAAGTTTTAAATCTGTCGAAAATGTAGATGCCATATTTGTATTATAATCCTATTATGCTGCAATATCAACTTCAACCCAGACATTGCTTACTCCTGGATCAACATTAGACCATGCTATTGTACCTGGATTTCCTTCACTTATTGCTAATTGTTGGCCAGTCAAAGCTACCGGAGTATCTGCCTGTGTAACTACTGAATTTAAAGACGTTGTCAAAGTTGCAAGCCCCGTTATAGAAGCGGTAACATCTATTGATACATCAACAGCTTCGTCAGATATTGTTAATAAGTTAGTTGCTGCAGTTACATTTGCAGTTCCTGTAATTGGACCAATAGTACCTGTATCTGATTCTAATTCATTACCAGATACTAAGACTGTAAAGGTTGCATCAGCCTGTCCAACAGCTGAAGTCATATTAATACCTGTTACTGCAGCATCTACAGCAATGTCAAAAGATACGTCTCCTACAGATGTTTCTAATTCTTTTTCCGATCCTGCAATAATTGTTGTAGTAGCATCTGCTGTTACTGAATAAGGTCCAATTACTGTTGTTAATTGTTCTCCTGTAACAATAACATCTGGATCAACTTGTATTGCACCAAGAGTTGTAGAAGCAGTTACGCCTGTTAATTGAATAGTTGGATTTTGAATTGCAGTAATACTTACTGAACCTGTAGTTGTAGTAAGTGCTATACCTGTGACTTCTACAGAGGCATTAGTTCCTCCAAGTGAAGCAATAGGTGATTGTGCAATTGCTGTAATTCCTAACATATATCTCCAATAAGCGTGAGGGGTTGGTGATTGAGGTGGTAAACCCCCCACACATCGAGATTATATCATCTCTTAAACCAAGAAGGAAGTCCTAGATGTGGACGTTTGTCAAACATATTGTCTTTCGCACCTGGTGTTTTACGATTATTATAATGAAGAAATACTTGAACGCATTCCTTACCTTTAAATTTTTCTCTCCAATGTTCTAACTCACAGCCAGAATAAACCAACATATCTCCTGGTTTTAGATCTACTTTAATACCTTTCTTCCCTACCTCTCCTGATGGCTCTAAATATATTGGCCAATCATCACCACCAAGATTCATAGTTGTAGATATCTCACAACTAAATCTGTCTTTGTGTCTTTTAAGTTCATCACCTTTTTTATATATTCTAGCATACGTATATGCAGGATATAATTTAAGACCTGTTGCTTTTTCCATATTTGGTAAACATTTTAATAACAATGTTTCCATAGCCATATTAGAGTATTGAGAATATGTGTTTGGAATTTGTTCATTCTCTCCTTCATAATATCCAATGATAGTTTCAAATGGTGAAAAGTATCTACGCTCTCTACAAGTATCATAAACTTGTTTTTGCATACAAAAATAGTTTGCAACAAAAGCTGCTAGGTCTTTTGATATTGCTTGACGGATAACTGTATATTTATTTTTTTTAAAACTCATATTTTTTTAAGTAATTTTTTATTAACTTCTTGAAACTCTAAATTAAAAGAAACAATTGTTTTTCTTTCTTTTGTTTTCATTTT
>Ga0098037_1000853_pt1 | contig 14543 bp, 13 predicted proteins | sample 5_EtaG_FD_75050 | JGI IMG/M metagenome (GOLD analysis project Ga0098037, IMG submission 75050) | Marine viral communities from the Subarctic Pacific Ocean - 5_ETSP_OMZ_AT15132 metaG | ecosystem: Environmental > Aquatic > Marine > Oceanic | place: Pacific Ocean | collected 2015-01-08 | reverse complement strand
TACCGAAACGGTACGTAACGACACTGTTATCGTATCTTTTCGGTACTTTTTAGACGCTCCAATGCCCAAATATCTTGCGCCCATGCCTCCAGAAGTTTGGTTACTTTCGTAACCTACAACACTTCCTTGCATTAATAATCCAGCAAACAACAACGGTTTTATCTTTTGTTTCTCACTGGCCTCTTGCCGTGTAGCGCGAATGATCTGACGTTCTTTCATCAAGTTGTCTACACCAACGCGCTCAACTACATCAAAGAACCCTTGCTTTTGACCACCTGCATGGTGCAACGCTCGGATTAAATAAGTCACTGGGCTTTGCGTAACCGCTGTACTAAAGTTTGCAAACTCACCATTGCTACGTCGTTGCCCAGTGTCGTCATTAAAAGCCACGCCATACACGGCAACGACGGGTCTTTTTTCTGGTGGTTCAACGCGAGCTAGTTCGGTAACCAGTAGCGGTCGGATCTTGGGCAGTTCTTTTTTGGGAACAACGTGATTGCTGACAGTAGTACAGCTAGAAGTAAAAATCACCAATAGGAACAGAAATAATAGTCGTGCCACCTGATTGGTCGGTAACGGTAAGCGAAACAGTTTGTCCGTTCGTACTGTAATCAACTTTGTTTCCTTCTAGCTCAAAACTTCCTGACTCCGATTTTTCTTCGCCAAACATGTTATCCACAAGCTGTCGAGACAACTCTGCGTATATTCTACTCTCTAAATTACGGATAAACCTAGCCAATGTACTATTATTGACCTCGCGCTCCGCCTCTTCAACCAAAGCGAGCTTCTCTTCTTTAATAGTATTTTCGCGGCTATGTTCTTGGTTTTCGATAGTCAGATAGTGAGCAGACGTACCGTTGCCAGAAAAACTGGGGCTTTTAAATTTGTGCAACATTTCCGCAGACGCAGTGTTTAGCGGAGAAAACAATAACAAGATACAGCAAACCAAAGCCACACAAAAAATAACAACAACATGCCCTACAATACTAGCGGCTGTTTTTAGTATCTTTTTTATCTTGGATCTCACGTATCTCAATCACCGTATCAAGCTTTTGTTGTAACCGTATGATATCGTTATCCAGCATACGGATGCGGTCTATTAAGCCTACCAGAGTGGTCATAGTTTCGCCAAGCTTGGATTTTATTTCGTTAGTAATGTATTGCCAGATAAAATAAATCATGTACAGCAAGCCAACTGTTGCAACAATTGGAAAACCGTACTCACTGATTACTTGAGCAAGATCCATCAGTCGCGCCTTGCGTCTTCTTTACCGTCGGCTCTTGATATCCTTTCTAGATCTGGGCGTATGCCTAACACGCTACACATTGTGCAATCCATGCGAACCATGTCATGGTTCATGGTTTTTACTCTATTGTCTAAACCTTGCACAATCACATGAATGCTCTGCACCTGACCGACAACAGATTCAAGTATGTATTTTATCGTAAGAAATATAAAGAAGCCGCCGATAAGCGACATCGCTATGGGGAAACCGACCTCTGCAATCAGAGCAAACACTTCGCCCATCAGTCACCGCCTTTGAAGGCTTTACTTTGTTTGTTCGTTCCTGCGTAAATACCAAACACCGCTGCCATCGCGCCAACAACAATGCTGACCAACCCTGCTTGCTCTAGGTTTGGTTCTTCTAATTTCATAAACCAAGTGACTACATCGTAAAGCAATACAATGTAAACCGTGACAAAAATTCTTGGGAATATGCGCCAAGCGTCTACCGTCTTGGCTAAATGCACCCACTTTTGAAATGGGTTGACCCCTATATTGTTAGGCGTGACCTCTAGTTCCAACTCAACCTTCTTTTTGACAGGTTCTTCGGTTTTTACTTCCGAGGGTGCTTCTGATGTTATTTCTTTCATGGTTCGTGATCCGTGATTAAACTAGCGAGCCTATTCCTCCACGGTTTCGGCTTCTAATAATGTTAGACGTTATGTCGTTTGGAAACACATCTGCATATTGAACCCGTTGTTGAGGCGAAGCAGGGGCTTGAGATAAAGCCGAAGCAGGGTTCGGGGTTGTAGGTAAATTAGAACCCATAGGTACCGCTTGACGTTGTTGTTTTCGCTCTTCTATTTCGTTTCTTGCGCGTTCTTGTATTGCTCTATATCTTTCTTTATTTTTCTCTAGATCTTCTTGATAACCTACCGCAGCCCTTGCACTAGAACCAACTACTGCCGTTTTTGAAACAGGCGAAAACCTTGTAAAAAATTCTCTAACTATGTTTCCATCTTTTATTGCTTGTTTTGCTTGTTTTGCCAGTTCTTTAGGGTTTAATTTTTTTTCCGTTGGAGTTTTTCTTAACAAAAGTTCTAACATGTCTTCTCCGCCCGGAAGAGACAATTGTATTAATACGTCTTGAAAAGCTACGTCAGGTACTCCCGCAAGCATTTTTTCTGCAAAGCTTGCCGTTGCTTCTGGAGCTTGTAACGTTCCTGTACCTAAACTCCGACCCGGTATTGCACCAAGCAAACGAGCGGCTTTTCTTTTTAAAAAACCAAAAATATTTTCCTTAACAGCTTCTTCTTCTCCTAAACCCACGTTTTTTCTTCCAGCTATCTTAGAAAGATCCTCTAACTCACCTAAAATAGCTTTCATTCTAACGGTAAATTGTTTATCTATAATTCCGTTTCTGGCTAAAATTGTAAAAAGAGACGATTGATTAGTTTGCCCACTTAACGGACCAAATAAATCTTTTCTTACTTTAGCAATTAACTGTTCGGGGTTTTTATTTATATTGTTTCTTAAATCCCCCAATACTGCGTCAAAAATAAGATCTCTAAAACCATCTTGTTCGTCTTTCCCTAAAGTAGCCGTCCACTTAACAACATCTTCTAAAGCTTTTTCTGGATTATCTGATCGTAATACACCTTGAATGAAGTCTACAGGGCTTGCTTTTCCTGCACTTAAAATCCACAGTTGTTTCCTAGCTTGGGATTTAACGATAGCGTTAAACACTTCGTCCGGCTCAGATAAAATTCGTGCTATGGAGCTTCGAGAAAGAAATTCTCCACCCAATTCCCCTAAATCAAACGTCCTAAATAGACTAGTTGCTTTTTGCAAATCGGTTAAATCTGAAAACAACGTTGCAAGCTGTGGGTTTTGTTGCAATATTTCTTTGTTGTCTTCAAGAAAACGATTAAGTTTTGGTTGATCTACTAATAGCTGACCGTCTACTTCTTTAGTTACCGATTGAGCCAAGTTATTCATAAACACGCTTACAGCGCTGTTAAAGTCATCTAATCTTGCATCAACCGCCGCCGGATCTAAACCTTCTATTTCTAAACCTAATTTTTTTGTTCGAAAATTTAAAAGGTCAAGACCATCTACCATGTCTCGATAATTTAAAAAAGTTTGATCCACCGACCTAGTTCCAGTAAGGCCGGACTCTAAAAGTAGTTCCGGTGGAATTACCGCCCCCCTAGCTGAAGTTTTGTTAAGAACATTTGCTAGATAACTTCTGGAAAATAAATCGTGTCTAGCGGTTGTCATTTCATAAGCTTCTAAAACGCTGTCCCAAACGTCGTTTGAAACGTTCCCGTTATTTTGCTCAACTAAAATGTCATTTTTTAAACTTTCTAAAACCCCAAACGCTCCTTCACCTAATTCTCTGTAAGCATTTTTATGTGTAAGATATCCTTCTCTTCCTGCACGAGCGCTTTCTTCTAACAAAGTTGACCTAAAATCAAGCATTTCTTTAACGGACATAGGTTTTATGTATTCACTAAAATTTACGCCATCCGATTCTTTATCGAAAAAATTAAGATTAAATCTAGGATCATCTAAAGGCACTCGTACTTCTTTTCCATCTTCTACAATGACCCCCGCCGTAGAAGCCCATTCGTCTAACGCTTCTTGTAAAGGATTGCTTTGAACCTCTGTTACTTTGCTTCCTTTTGTTTTTTTAGCAAGTTCGTCTATAGCTTCTTTAGAAAGAGTATCCGAATTTCCTAAAACTTTTCCGTCAGCATCTTTAATTGTAAAAAAAGAAGTGCCTTTTTTGTTCAAACCCGATTCAATTAATTCTCTTTTTTTATTTTCAAGTAACTCTTTTTTACTGTAAAAATAATTATCTGAAACCCATGTGTTGAATTTATCGTCAATCGGTCTAAGCGTTGAATTTAATTGGTCTTTAGCTTTGTACAATGCAGATAGTAAATAACCTTCCTCTACATCATCTACTTCTAAACCTTTAGGAATTTTGTCATAAGATCTTTCAACAGCAGAGGCTATGTCCCTAAAAGATTGGTGAAATAGCTCACTTGTTTTTTTACTGGCTTCTCTCCTTGCCGCATCTGATCCAGATTGTGCAAGGATTCTTTGATAAACTTCGTCAACTTTTTTTGCATAAGAATCTACGTGAGCTTTAAACACGTTTCTGGCTTGGTCTATTTTAACTTCAGAAGCCACGGCCCAAGGGTTAATTCCACCTTTAGACATGTTTTCTGTCCAACCGCTGTATAATGTGTGTAAAACGCCCCGATTAATGTTATCAAGATCGTCTAAAGCAGCAGCGTCCATCATTTTTGCAAAATCTGGGTTGCTTTTAGATAAATACTCTACTAAAGATTTTAAAGTTTCACTGTTTGCTTTAACCGCAGGTATGGCACTGTTTCTTCCCGTTTCAGTTAAATTTTTAAGAATAACTTCTGGTGTTTCTCCCATTTTTTCAAAAGATTCAAACAAGAAATTAGCAGCACTGTTCATTCTGGCTTCTTCAGCAGAACTTGCACCTGTTTTTGCTTTTTGAACCATGTTGTCTAAAAGACCAGCAGCACCAGTAGCTGCTCTGACAGCAAGCCCTGTTGGAAGTAATCCGCCAGCCACCGAACCCGATAGTTCAAACCCTAAAGCTGCTCCCGTTTTTCCGGGGAAAAGTTTTTCAGATAAGTAAGAACCGCTACCCGCACCCGCACCATAAGCTATTTCTGTAGGAAGTCCTTCCAATTGACTGCCTTTTCTAAAAAATTCAGTAAAACTTCCCAAACCTTTAGGTATTTCTTTAATGCCTTTTGTTATGGGTGTACCGCCCAAAACACTTTCGAACGCTACATCAAATAGTTTTTGTCTTGGCCTGTCATCTAAAGCCACTTCTTTTCTTTCGCCAAAAAGCGCTTGTGTTAGGTAGTCAGTACCAGAATATCCTGCAAGAAAACCCCCAATACCCGATAAAGCCGCTCCGGCAATTCTAAATTTTGGCGGTAAAAGAGGTGTAGCATTATAAAAAAGTTTCGTTGCTGCTACGGCAGCTTTACCGCCAGCCAACGCCGGAACGCCTCTTCTTCCCACGGATTCTGCGGCTTGCCCAAGAGTACTTCGGTCTGCCGCCCCGGTAAGGGCTTCAATTATTTCTTCATTAGTAGCTCCTTGTTCTTTAAAAGATTCAAAATCTAAAGTGGGTTTACCTATAGATTCTAAATATTTATTGCGTTCCGAAAGAGCGTCTCTTGCAATAAACTCTTCTCTTGCTGCTGGATTTTTAATTACCGGAGCTATAGCTTCGTAAGTTTCCGACAACGGATAATTAAAAGAATCTACCTCTGGCGTTTCTACATCATTTTCGTTTAAATCTGTTGCCATTGTTAAGGGTCCTTGGGTATTAACTGATATAATTTAGCAGCAGTATCGTTCAAATCTTTACTATTATCTGGAACTGTTGATACGTTAAATCCCATAAGCTGTCTAATTGCATTTACCGTTGATGTATTTGTTCCTTCTTCTTCTTTTGTTTTTGCGTTTTTTGCTGTGTCATATAACGTTCTGAGAGTAGCGTAGATTGGGGTTGTTTCCAGTAATATTGTTTCTATGTTAGCCATTTTTTCGGCACTGCCTTTAGAAGTTGGGTTGTTAAAAGCGTAGTTGTATTGTTTTATTTGCGCGTCTAAATAATTTTTAAAACTTTTTTGAATTTCTCCTACTTGCTCTATGTATCCTGATTCACCTTTAAAAAAACCATTGCTTGGCAACGCAAGAACCTCAACCATGTCATTTACTATTTTGGTATATCTTGTTCCTTCACTAATACCCAACACGCCTTTTGCGGCCCCTTTAAGTTCGTTGTTAAAAATTTCTGAAAATTTATCAAACTCTACTTGAGACCTTTGTTCATCGTCCCGAAAGGCATCGGCGGAAAGTATAGAAGTAATTGACGCAGACGCTCTGTTTACAAGTGCGCTTCCACCTAAATTTTCAAGAACATTTCTTAATTGACCTTGTGCAAGCATTGGTTCGTTAGGGTCATAGTCGAATTTTCCAAAAGGATTTTCTTCGTCTAACAGCCTTATAGTCTTAGCTAATTTTTTAGGATTTTGCCTGTAGGGGTCATCTTCCTGATTTATGTTATTGTTCTCCAACAATTTGTAATAATTTTTTATATCGTGTTGATACAACCAACTAGCAATATTAGGAACGTTATCTAGACCCCCTAAATTGTCTCCATTAGCTAATGCTTTTTTAATTTCTGAAAGTCTTGCCCCAAAAGCACTTCTTTTGTATTTAGGCTGCTCAACCTGACCTCTTACTTCCCCTGTTTCAACGTCTCCTCCTACCACTTTATCCAATGCTTTTAAAACAGTGGGAGCCGTAACGTCTGTACCTTCACTTTTATTTAAAATCAATTTAGAAACGTTAATGTCGCTATAATCTTCAACAGGAGAAATTTTAAAATTTTGACTAAATTGTTGGCTCTCTGGAACAAACAGTACATCGGGAAAAGTTGTTTGTGTAAAGTTGTCAAGGTTCGTAACAATAACGGGTTTTAAATCAACTTTTGACCCTATATCAACCAGCCTTGTTTGAATCCCAGTTCCCTCGTTGTTTAACGCGACAGCTTTGGCTTCAGCTGCAATTGTTGTTGGAAAAGATTCTCGGGTTACATTTCCCTCTGAATCTACGGAAATAAGTTCTTTTCCCTGACCTTGGTCAATAATACTTCCGGCAGGTTTTCCTGTTATGGTATACAACAGTGCTTTACTAATAAAATTTTCTTCTTCTCCCGCTGCCCTCATTTTATCTAGTATGTCGGCGGAGTTGTCTCCAAAATATTTAGCTCCTTCTTTGCCTACTGCATAAAGTTCTTTTCCAGCACTCGCTCCTGTTGACTGCGTAGCTATTTTTTTAGGATCTAATTTAGCAAGTTCAGAGGAAGTCAAACCATAAGTATCTCTGGCTTTATCCAGAACCTCTTTAATTGTTCTTCCAAAAATAATGTTACCATCAACTGCTTGATTAATGCCTTTAAGCTCTACTCTAAATCTTTCTGTATCAGCGCTTTCTCCTGAAGGCTTCGTCCCCATGTTATATATCGGAATTTTTGGAATTTCTATTTCAGGAACGCCAGCTTTTTTTAGCTCCTCGCGGACACCATCAGTTGTTGGAGAATAAACATTTACGCCCTTATAAGATGCTGTAAAAGGTTTTGTAGAACCTTTTTTTAATATAGCCAGTTCTAACGCTCTTCTTGCGTCTATGTCTTTGTCTCTGGAAGCTAATGCTCTTGTGCCTATCGCTAACTTACGTTGTTTCTCTGCGTCGATGGCCGCTTTGGATATAGCGCCTACGTTGCCAATAAAGTTGCTTGCTGCGGGTCCAAACTCTCCGGTAGAGCCGTAATCAAAAAGATTTTTAGACAAGTTAAATAATATCTGAGATTGATCGTAATCGCGGTCCGCGCCCCGTGAGCCGAGAAACGGTCTAAGCTCTTCGGCTGCCGTTTTCTGATATTCTTCTATGCTTTTTTCTTTGGGCATTAATCTTTCATAAGCCGTCGTTGCACTAGACTGCCTGTTATTTATGGCTTCCATCAATGCTTTTTCAATCTCATTCATACAGCACCTGTCATCATAAGATTGCCTACGCCTTGCCCCATCGCGTTGGGAACGCCTTCGTCGGTTGCCATGTTTATGTCACCCGCCATGTTTTGCATTAAACCCCCTACGCCGCTGTCCATAGGCGTATCACCTTGGGCCATCATAAGCGCGGGTTGAGTAAGGGCAAGTACCGACTCAGGGGTTGCTTGAGCATCCTGTAATCCAACAATGCCCGCCAACTCTTGGTAACGCTCTGATATAGGCAGTTGGTCACCACGAATTGCGTTGATTACCGACTCCGCATCTTCTGCATTGTCTAGGTCTGTCATTACAGAACTTAGATAATCGCGGCCCACGGCCTCTGCTTCGGTAGCGGCTTGTTGTTCCGCACCTTCCAACATTGTTGGGTCTACCTGTTCTACTAATGAGTCTAACCCTTGAGGGGCCGCCCCCATCATCATGTTAGGGTCCTGCATCACTTCGCCTCCGTCTGCCATTTGATTGTTTGTGTAATTATCATACAGGGTTGTTCCCGAACCAGCTATTTTTACGCCGCGTATAGGGCCTTTTATTAAATAACCGTCTTTGTCTACAATTCCTGCGTCAAAAAAACGTTTAAAATTCTCACCGTACATTTTAGAGGGATCATCAATTCCACGAGCCTCCGCCATGCTGTAAGCATTGTGGGGAAGACCCGCTCCCGGCAATCTGTCCACGCCACTTGCGTCCGTATATCCAATAATTCTTCCAGAATCGTCTTTAATCGGTGTGGTAGTTATTTCCCTTCCATTTACAGAGCCGCTAGGCGTTCGTCCAGTTACTTGCCATTGTTGCTCGTAAGGGTTGTAATAGTTTTGATTAAGAAGAGCAGCATCTGGAACATAACCGCCGTAATTAGAAGCCATTGTTTGTGCAACGGGATTAGAAGCCATTGTTTGTGCAACGGGGTTGGCCGTGTAAGTCGGTTTAAATTTATTTATTACAGAAAAAAGACCTTTAAATTCAGGCATTTTAATATTTCCTGAACCGAAATTAACGTCCGACGCACCACCAAAATTAACGTCCGACGCACCACCAAAATTAACCGCAGCTTCTCCGCCGTTGTTAAAAAATAATGGCCTTGAAAGTATGCTATTCATTTAAAATAGATTTGCTTTCTTGGCTGCGGCACCCGCTGTAAGTGCCCCTAAACCGTAACCTGCAACCTGTTGAAACGCCGAAGGAGAGGATGTATTGGTAGTTGTAAACTGAGTAGAAGCTCCCGGATTGTTTTTATATATATCGCTTAAAAAACTGTAAAGCTTAAACGGATACTCTTGGTTTCCGGCTTGGTTAGCTCTTTGTGCGTCAAGTATAGACTGTTGATTTGCTTGCTGCACACCACCTAGAGTCATCAATGTGTTTACATCAGATAAATTTAACTTAGAAGCAAGTTCACCAATTCCCGCTTGTTGTACTCCTATATTGGCTAGTTGAGATCCAATTCCTGCGGTAGACGTGCCGATGTTGGCTAACTGACCAATACCCGATTGATCTAACGCACCGTATCGAAGACCGAGATCTCCCGTCATACCTGCGCCCTGTAACTGACGCGCCTTACTAGCCTCGAAAGCTTGTTGTGCAGCACGTTGAGCGTTTAAGTAACCTGCGTTTCTCATGTTTGCGGCAGTTCTACCCTGTTGATCTAAAACGTTTCTACCCATCTCAGACTCCATAATGCCGCTTCTAGCACCACCAAAAGCCCCAGAAGAAACCGCATTTGCTCGACCTTGTAACGCTTGTATGTCTCCCTGTCGCTGTATGTCAGCCAACGCTTGTTGCACCGCAGCATCTTCATAGGGGTTCATAAAAGCAGCGGTGGAACTAGGGTCAAACGCTTCTCCAGTACCTTCTAACTGACTAAGGGCTGAGTCTCGATAAGGGTCGTATTTACCTATTCCGGCGGAGGCTTGTTGATAAGCTTCATTCATTATAGGCAAAGAAGCTCCGGTAACCGCATCCATTCCAGCTTGAACGCCTTGACCACCCGCCTGTAAGTAAGGAGAGTAAGCACCAATACCGCCTTTAGCTAAGTCAAAACCCGCATTTTGCATTCCTGAAAAACCCGCTATTTGATAGTCTGCGGGGGTAATGCCTTTTTCTAAATTCTGTTTGACTAAATCTTGTACGCTATTAATTAACGCAAGTTTTTTTGCTTCTAAACCGGGCGATTCCCGGTACTCTGTAATTTGAGTATCGGTAGACATTAAACCGCTCCCCCTTCAAAACGTCTCATCATTGCGTACATGTTGTTCATTCCTTTTTGGCGGCTACCGCCTCCTGCTCCGCGAACCGCGTCTGCGGTCATTACAAATTCACCGTCGGAAAGCATCGCCGGAACGTCGTCAGAGGTTCCTGTGCCCGGACCCGATATAGCTCCTATTCTTCTAGGAAAAGACGCTTCACCGCCTCCTGCTGCGTATAAAGTAGGAACATAAACGTTTGAATAAGTGTTAGGTGCGTTGTATGTGCTTGCATAAGTGCTTGGGTCCATATAACCGTAAGCTTCTGGGTTAGCATCATATAGCTCTTGCCCTGTCGGACCTCGATCTATTTCTTCTTCTTCTGGAACTTTAAAACCACCCGCTGCACCGAATATTCCTGTACCTATAGCAACACTTGGGCCGTATTTACGAAGCATGCTTGGACCTGCTTTATCCATTATAGCGGTAACTTCAGCAGCGGTAGGGGTAATTCCTCTTGCCGCCATATCAGCTACATATTTATCTCCAGCAGCTTTTTTCATAAGTTCAACGTCCGCTTTAGATCCTCCTGTTAAAAAGTCCCCTGTTCGTTGCAAGAAGTTCCTGCTTTCTCCAGCGCTTGTAATTCCTCCGGTTGCCGTAGGATTTGGGTTAAACGTTGGGTTTACATAAGATTGAGTGTTCGCTATAGGAAGACTGTCTGCTCTAACGCCTGCCATAGGAAGATTACTTGCTTGACGTGTGTAAGCCGGAGGGCCAAATATGGGTTGGTTAGCGGGGCTAAAGCCTGATCCAGTAGTAAGTTTAAGTCCCCTAGCTTCCGGTAAACGCATAACAGGTGCATTTGCTCCAGTAGGATCTATTACGTTTCCTGCTCCGTCTCTAAGGGCTGGAAGATTAGGCGTTTGAGCTGCATTAGCACCAGCTTGAGCTTGACCAAAAGTAGAAGGATCTGCTGTTAAATACTTAGTGCTAAATAGTTCTGCATTAGAACCGGGCATTAAACCTCGACCTAGTGCAGTGAATCTTGCTCCGGGTGAAGACAAAGCGTTGCCTATACTAGAAGTAAAGCCTTCACCAAACCCAACACCACCCGGTTTCAAACCTTTGAATCCTCCGGCCAGTCCCGTGCCTAACCCGGCAACAGCGCCGGAAATAAGCGCAGATTTAAGCGATTTACCTAAACTTTTCCCTTGTATTAAACTGCCTATGCCTGATCCAACCATAGGGCCAAATATAGGCCCTAAAGGGGTAAAAGAAAGCGCAATAGGTAAAACAATAGGAGCAATCTTCTTAAATACTTTGACTACGCCTTTTACGGCTTTTTTAATTCCTTTAAAAATTTTTTTAATAAAGAACTCAGGTTGACCCGTTACTGGGTTCAAACTGTTTAATTCGTTACCTATAACATAGCGTTCTGGCTCTAACCCCATTTCTTCCATTTGCTTAAACAACGTGGCTTTAAGCTTTGGGTTAGCATCAAAAATAGCTGTAGGTATAACGGTTTCGCCTTCTGCGGCGTGAACCATGTAGGTGTCTTCGTTTCTGCCGAACTCCGATAATTTGTCGGCTACTTGTTTTACTTGAGCAATTCCAGAGTTAGGAATGGGCGTGTAATCGTCGTCATCGGCCCAATCCCCCACAGTCGCGGTGAGAAAAGAAGCTAATCCACCTTCGGGAACCGTAAACGGCTCGGGTCTTTCATACGCTACTGCTTGTGTCATTGAACTGCACCTTTATACACAGGTTTGAACTCACTATAACAAACCTTTAAATTAATCGCCAACATACCTTTATCCTCACGAAGTCGTTACTGTTACACTGCCCACGGCTCCCGTTCCACTAAGGCCGTCTGGGTTTGTCATTCTATTTAATGCTATCTTTAAAAAACCGTTTCTTTCGAACAACGCGCCTTCTTCTAAACCCGAATCACTGGTCGGTAGATTTGTCATGACCGCAGTGGTTGACCTAGACTGACCGGGATTTTGTACTTGAGCAACATATATAGCAAAAGAACGAATTATATCTGCCATATAAGCAGAATCATAAGTTTGTGGTGGATTTGGAAAAAACGGTATAGTTAAATTTCTGCTAGACATTATTGTCTCCCATCAGGGCGTATGTCCAAACGAGGTGAACCCAACCGCCACTGCGTTTCTGCGGTATTGCTTTCTACCTTTAAAGCAAACGCTCGACCTCGTAATCTTATATAAACTTGTTCTGTAAACTGCTCTACTACGGTAGAAGAAGCTGCTGCGGTTTGAGACACAACACTTGCGTCACTCTGTAAGTAATTGCCGCCAGAGGAGTTTCTTGTTTTTAAAGTAAACGTTGCTTTAGGCGCACTCCCTGAAGGAGAGCCATCAAACGTAACATCAGGCAATAATCGTCTTAAAAAAACAAAGTTATTGCCGTCTCCTATATCTATCTGGCTGGATTCTACGTGCGCGGATATAGCGCTAGGCGGTGCTGTGCTGCCGTCGTCTAAACCAAATTCATGGTTGTATAAGTAATGGTCAGTTCCTGCGGCCATTGGATAGGTGTTTATTCCCCGGTCTAACCATGCTGTCCGAGTCAAAGTTCCGTAATACCAAACTTTTTCTTGATAGTTAAAGATAACGTAACGGTCGCAATCGGTTGCATCAGAGGAAGGGTAGAACCACCATATTTCGTTAAAAGTAGAATTTAACCCTGCAAACGCTTTGTCTTTTTGCGTTTCATTAAAATCGTTAAAAACATACGATCTAACAGAACAAGGGAGTTTTTGTACTCGACCATCGTAAGCATAAAAGTCTTCTACGCCCATCCAAAAAACAACATCGTCTACCGCTTTGGCTGCGTTAGGTCCCATAATAGTTGTGTTTTCGGATATTTGATTAATGCCAAAAGTAAAAGGCGGACCTAAAAACTGCATGGCGTGTAACGAGACATCGGTAAAAACAAGTATTTGTTGTCGCGTTTCTACAGCACAAACTATTTCAGATCCTGAACTTATAGTTAAGTCTCCCGCAGTGTTTGTTGCCAGTGCGTCCCATGTGTTTGCGCTTCCTTGGCTACTAAACCGTATAAGTAAAGGGTCTTGAGTTCCTACGGCTGTTTGAGGATCACAGCCAAACGCAATAATGTGTCGGTCTTGGTCGGAAACTATTACTTGTTTGGCTATAGTAGGGGTCCCGGCATCTGCGCCACCTAATTCGGTAAGAGCAACACCTCGACCAAAAGCAGATGATTTTGCGCTAGTATCCCAATAAAATATTCCGCCGTCTCTAATGTTATAGATTAGGTCTTCGCCAAAATTATCGTGAGTCCACAGGCGCATAGTTGAGGTAACACCTAGAGTACCGTCAGAGTCCCACGTATCTCGGCCCCACGTATCTGTTCCCCAACCTAAGTTGTAAACCACCGTATCTAAACCGACGTTTACTTGGTACGCCGCTGTGGTGCTTGTGCCGCCGTTACCTGTATCGCTGCTGTTAGCGGTCACCGTATCTCCCGAAGTATCTTTAGCGGTTATTGTGTACGCATTAGCACTAACTACGGTACTTACTTGATATTCTTGGTTTAATACGGCCGCTGTAATATTTCCACCTAAACTTGCGGAGCTTGCAAAAGTTACAAAATCGTTTTGTACAGCGCCGTGAGCATTGTCAGTTACTGTTATAGTAGACGAGCCATTACTAGCTGAAAAAATGTTGTTTGCAGTAGAAGTTTTTCTTAATGGGGTTATGTCTTTGTATTGTTCTCCTGACAAAATATAATATTTTAAATGCGTTCCAACTCCGGTAAAAGTAGACCCGCTTAACGAAACAAACGTGTGTAAAGCACGAGCAGATCCTAAATAAACGTTGCTGTTTTTTCTCACCCAACCGCCTATTTTTTCCGGGGTGCCGGAAGTAAAACGTATTTTATTACAATCGTACCAACCACCCTCATTGCTGTATGAAGTTATTTCTCTGTTGATACCCGGACGAAACTGTAACTTAGTTAAAGGCATTTTATATTTTCCAAGCAATTCCAGCTAGTAACACAATAACTGACCCAGCGCCCGTAATCATAATAAACTCTATACGTTTAATACGCAGTATAGCCTCTTTCCAACGTTCTTCCATTTGAACCTCTACAACGGTAACACGCCTGTTTAAATCGTTAATTGGTTGAGTCATTTTCAAAGTTCTCGCCGTTTTCAAACTTATACTGTTCTTTAACTTCGGCTATTAGCATATTAGTAAAGTGCGTCATAGCAGCTTCTAATCGCTCTAGGTCAAACTTCTTACCCGCTACTTCACTTTGCAGTTCTTTTATATGCCTGACTAAATACCTTTGCCTATCTGATAAATCAGACTCAGTATAGTCTGTGCCGTCGATACTAATTACGTTCGCTTCTTCAGTCATACTATTTCTCCGTTACCAAGATGAAGGTAGTTTACCTACGCTTGTAGGCGTATCTAACTCTGTTAGTTGCGTGTCTATATCAGCTTT
>Ga0098037_1000852_pt1 | contig 14548 bp, 11 predicted proteins | sample 5_EtaG_FD_75050 | JGI IMG/M metagenome (GOLD analysis project Ga0098037, IMG submission 75050) | Marine viral communities from the Subarctic Pacific Ocean - 5_ETSP_OMZ_AT15132 metaG | ecosystem: Environmental > Aquatic > Marine > Oceanic | place: Pacific Ocean | collected 2015-01-08 | reverse complement strand
CCACCAATATTCTGGTGTTTTCCATTCACCGATTTGTTTAACTCTTATGATTGGGGTTTGTCCAAAGACCATTCCAAACATAACTGCTGACATAACCATTTTTTTCATAAACTGAAACATTGTTTTCTCCGTTGAGTTTTAATCAATAATAAATATAAGATTGTTAAAAATTAGACATCAAAACGAACTACAAATGTAGTTGAGATTTCGTCTGATAATTTGATAGGTTTTCCAAGTTTTCCAACGACTGCGAGTTCCCCGGCTTCGGTATATAAACCTATTTGTGTTACATATGGGTGGAATTCTGAACCTGTTACAAATCCTAATGATGAAGTAGCAGCGTTATATTCTGTTTTAAAACTTCCTGTTCCAGAGTTTAGTGGTTGGTCACCCGGTGGTAAGAAATTAGACATAGAAACCGTTCCAGCTTTTAATGTTAAACTACCACTACGACCTGGTGTTATACTAATATTTGTTGAAGTATTGAACTCAAAAGGTTTTGCAGTTACACGATACTCATATTCATAATGAGTTTGTTGTGCTTGATACTTTAAAGTATAACTTGTTTGGTCTTGTGTGTAAGAACCTGTATCTGTTAATACGATTAAACCTTGTGAATAAAATACATTACCTACTTCTGAACCACTACCATTTGATGCGACTGGTGTTCTACTAAATGAACTTGATTTATATGATGCAAAACTCGCAGAGTGTGCATTATCATAAAGATTTCCGTCTCCGTCATCTTTGATTGTAAAGGTATTTCCGTTAATAGTAATATCTAAATCGACTGATTCTGGTTTAATTTGTTCTCCATACAAACCTCTCGCAACACTAATAATACTTGAACTTGTGTGTAATTCTCTATGTTCTACATTAGGGTTATTGTTTCCGAAAGTTCTATATGGTTTATCCGAATCTTTATAGAACATTTTGTTTATCATATTCCAAGTTGGAAGTCCGAAATATCTTGTAGTTGTTGAACCGGAAACGATTGATGTGATTGCGTCTGAACCACTTACATATCTTTGAAATGAACCACTACGAGCCTTTACTAAAAATACACCACTACCACTATCGTTGTTAGTGAATGTAAAATTCTTAAAAGTCTTAAAAGGCTTTTTAGTTATATCTAATGGGTCAAGATTTTTGAACATTGAGTTGTCCTAAAAATCAAGTTTCACTTTAATAATAGCTTCCCTTGAATATGAATTTAATAATGGTTTTGATAACTTAGCAATCGCCAACAATTCATTAGTTTCATTGTAAAGACCTACTTGTGTTACAAATGTTTGTGGGTCTTTAAAGAAAGTTGGTTGTGTTAAACTTCCGTCTGATGAAGTTGCAAATGTTGGATTTGAACTAAAATTAAACTTCTTGTTTCCTACTCTACAAAAATAACTTGTTGAACTTATTTCTTCTTCTCTACGAGCTTGGAAATAAGCACCTTGAACTATTGAGTTGTAAAGTTTTTTACCATTAAAGTCAAATGTATTAACACTTCTTGCTGTTGATATATCAGCTACTTCGTCATCTAACTTAGCTGCATTTAAAAGAATAATACCCAAGTCAGGATAGAAAAGTCCGAAACCTCCGTCTCCGTCCTCAGATGCTGCCGCTGTATGAACTCCATTAGTAATGGAACCAGTAACGACATTGAATACTCTACCACCTTGGTCCACAGTAACACTTGAAGCTGCTGAACTATCATCAATTAATCTAATCTTAGCAGTTCCTCCGTCTAAGTGTAATTCCCAATTTCCTGGGTCTACTTTTTCTCTCATACGACTTCTTTGGAAACTAATGAAATAAAAGTCATTATATCCTGATGATGATGCCGCTGGTGCACCTGTGAAAGTAAATTTATCTGTGTTAGGTGCTAGTATTAAATTTTTAAATTGTGAATACATTGCAGACGATTGTCTATCACCTGCAGTTGTCTTGGTTGAGTTTCCGATAGAACCACTACCTGCGTAGTGTGCATATCCTAATGAAAACTGAACTTCAGCTGATGTATCACTAGCTGGATTAGCGTTATATATTTCAACATAAGATGCTGATTGATTACCTTGTGTTGATGCAGTGAAAAAAGATGTTACATTTGTTCCACCACCTGTCCATAGTCCACTTGTTACTGTGGTTCTTTGATTTTCTACTATGTCGTCTGCTCTGTTAAATCTTTGAAATGACATTACCTACTCCTTATACTTTACTTGGGTCAGCTTTTATAGTGATTGGTAGATTAAAGGTTGCACCTGTATCTGCACCTATCACGGTGACATTGGTTGAAGTTTGTGATGTTATCGACCTTGAAATCACATTTACTGATTTACCTGTAATAGTAATAGAACGCTTTCTTTCAGATTCATTAAGGAAAACTGGTGTTGTTGTTCCAGATTTGATTAAGAAATCCTCTTCCAATGTTCCGTCTGGTAATCTTTTTACTTGAGTTTGTGTCTGTGATGTACTACCACCAGCAGATGTCAACTGAGTTATATTTGCAATTGATGCATCTTGTAAAATAAATATATAGGATTGGTCTACTCCATTACGAGTATTAGGTGTAATGGTTTGTGTAATACCAGGACCATTGAAAGTCAATGATGGGTTTGGTAATTCCAAAATAGGAAGTTTTGCAGTTTCCTTTGGAAGTGTTGTTAACTTATATCTCATAAGTTGGTTTTCATCTACGAACGCTTCTAATAGTGGCATATTTTCAATGACCGCACCATAGAAATTCGACCCATTAGGGTGTGATGTATCGTAAAGGTTATAATCAATTTCATCATCTGCTAATGCAAATTTTGAAATTCTAAATTCATTCTGCCCTCTTGCCAAAAGTTCACGACCTTTTTTTGTCAAAATTGCGTCTACTGTTATTGTTGTATTATCTAAAAATCCCATTTTATTTTACTCCTGTGGAAATGATATAACTATTCTTTTTCAATAATAAATATAAGAAAGTTAAATTTTCCACTATTATTTTGTTTTCAATTTACTAATATCACTATCCTGTGTGACAATTTTTGTTGGTGAAACAATTAGAACTTCGATAGGTTCTTTTTTGTCAAATGTTGTTTCTCTTGTATTCTTTGTTCCTTGGTAGAAACTTCTAAATAAATTATTTGATTCAGCAATACTTTCTACATCTGCCGGTTTAAATGATGAACTATTTGCGTAGAACTTAGGATTAGGTGCAATGTTTGCAAATGATGCTGATAATGCATTAGGGAAAAACAATTCTTCAATTTCCTTTGTTTCTGATAATCTTGAACCTGATATAAATGGAACAAATGCATCTGTAAAGTTCTTCAATGATACGACACCTGATGCGTTTAGATATGTAGTTCCAAATCCTAATCGTCTATCGTTCTCACCAAGAACTCTTAATTTTGAAGGTGTATTTAAAAATCCTAAATCACTACCACTTGTAATAGCTAAGTTTAGTGTTCCCTCGTAAGTATCATAACTACTATTTGCAGTAGAGAAATTTGATTCTTTGTTTTCTAAATTAGTTCTCGTCACCATAATCCCGTCATCAAAATCTTGTGCATTTGCAAATATACGATTATCAAATTCCGGTTGTTTACCAATTACTTCTTTACTTCTTTCTAAAATATTTGGTTCAACTAATACACCCAATGTTGAATTTGCACGAGCTGGTAATAATTGTCTTACTTGTGTAAATACACTTGAATCATAGAACTTTAATATTCGTAAATAGTCAAAGAAATTATTTGATTGAGTGTATCGTTTAAAGTATTCTCTTTGTAGATTACCAAGAGTTTTATATGAATATTTGAACTCATCTCTTGGGTCTCCAATTAAATTATCTAATGATAAATCAGCTATACTATAAACAATATCTTCATTAACCACATCAACCGGTGAGAAATAAACTCCAAGTCTATTACTATCGATTGGTGCAAAGTCTTGTGATGATACTTCATTACGAACTTCTGGTGATAATGTTGTTCCTGTTTTTAATGTATTGTCTTCTATTCTAATCTTAGTTGCGTTTCTACGACTTGGTCCAACATTAGGAACTTTTAATTTTTCTTGGTCCACTAATGTTCTGTAAAAGTTTCCTGTAAATCCATTTACATTACTACCTGTAATATTTCCTTGATATGTATTTAGGTATGAAATTTCAGAAGCTGTTGGGTTTGTTTGTAAATTTTTATCATCATCTAATGGTAATCTAAATAATAAATTATCGTATGATGAAGCTGATGTGTTTCCGTTATAAGCTTTTGGTGTTCGAACGTGATTATTAAATATACTTGCACTTAATGGTTCTGACCATAAACGATATTCCATTAACGAACCACTAAATTGTGTTCCGTGATTTCCTGTTCCACTACCACCCAAGTAAACATCACCACTTGATGTAAATGCTCCATTGAATTGTGATTGTGTTACTGTCAAACTTTGACTATCTTGATATAAAATCTTTTGTCTTGTTGAGTCATATTGTTTTGTAGTCAACTCATAACTTGAAGTAAATGTTGTAAGTTCAGATGCGTGTTCTACTCCACTTGAAGACTTTCTTGTCAACATCACCGACCACATTTCATCATTGTAAAACTTTTGTAATGATGATGTAATGTATTTTGAAGTTCCGTTTGATGCACTTATTGCGAATCTTAAATGTCCATAGTTGTCTGTTGTTCCATTATCTTGTAATGATATAGCCCAACTTCCGTCAGTATTAGAACCAGACTTTTGAAGTAATACCATTGAACCTGATGAACCAACACTATATGGTGTTCTAAATCTAAATTCTACCGTATCGGGATATAAATTACTAATTGATTTCCAAGGTGTTTTGATGTATTGTGATGCTTTGAAATCTAAAGCTCTTGTAAACTTTCTTTTTATTTCATAACTTACTCTGGTGCCTTTATCTGGTCCACCATATTCTCTAACTCTTAATATTGAACTTGGAATACCATAACAACTTAACAATCCCTTGACCGCTCTTTCTGTTCCTTTTGCTTTGATAAAGAAAGGTAAGTTAGCTAAAATTCTTTTCCATATCTCTTCTGATATATCCTCTGATGACTTTTCATTTTTTGTTGTTCCGTCTGTATTTTTACCAAGTAAAAATTCTGGTAAATCAACTAAGTCATTACCTAAATATAATTCTAAACCAAGAGCTTTTGCAAACTCTAATGTAATATCTTTTGAAATACCCTCAGAAACTTTTTCTATTTTTTTATTTACATCTGTCAATGATTTTATATAAGTCCATATCTCATCAAATTGTTGTCCTGTCATATCCATAAATTCTAAGAATACATTGTTTTGAGTATCAGAATAAACGTGTTCTGGTAAAGAGTTTCTAAAACTATTAACATTATTTTGGTCATAAGATGATGCACTTAGTATCATATTGTCATACCAAGTTATAGCTTGTGTACTTGTTGTAGAAGCTAATGTATATGGTTTTGACGAATTGGTTTTTGGCCAAGATGTATCGTGGAATTGTCCCAATGATGAACTTGCGTATGATGAACTTTCAAAATACATATAATGTTCAAATGGGTCAAAAGAATTAATTACTCTTTGTCTTTTATTTTCTTCCTCTTGTATTGTGGCCAACGAACTCGATACTGATACTAATGATGAACTTAATGAGTTATGACTTTCAATTAATTCTAACTTTCTTTTAAAATTATTAAGTCTTCTTTCTGCAGATGAGAAGTTTACAAAGTTTCCAAAACCTGTGTCATCTAAGTCAGTTAATAAATTGGTTGTTGTTTTTTGATAGTCTATATTTGGTTGAACATTTAACAAACTACCTGATGTTAATTTTTCTTGTAATTCAAAGTTTAATTGTGTATCACTTCCTAACAAATCATTTTGATTTTTAAAAGTTGTTCCTTGAAAGTTTATAGGATTATCTACTGAATTTAAGTTTGGTATTCTTAAAAATATTCCTTCGTCTGGTCTATCTACAAATGGAACTAATCTAACTCTTTCTTCATAGTCCGGTAATCTTTTTTCTGCAAAATAAACTTTATCTAAAACATTTTTGTTCTCTTGAAGTGGTTGTTTTAATTTAACAACTCTTGACTTTTCGTCATCATTTAATCTATCTGATGTAAGAAGATAATAATCATCATCACAAACCATATAAGTTTTAAATCTTTTTACATTATTCTTTTTATAGTTTACTCTCCAGTATTGGAATGTTTCTGCTCTTTGGTCATCACCTTTATGTTTAGTAAGATTTACTCCGTCTTCATAAGACAAACTAACTTTAACTCTATTTGCATCTAATACTTCTTCAATGCGAGCAACATAGTCTTGTTGTTTTATTTTTACTTGTGCTCTTTTTTTAGTTATGATTTTTTCTTTTTTTCTTTTATTTGTTTTGACTAAGGTTCTTTTTTTGTCAAGTTTTAAAGCTCTTAATCCTGGATATAATCTTGGTTGGTCATCAAAGAAATTAGAATCTCTTAAATATCCAATAGGTCTTGTTCTATTACCCTCTAAACTTCTGTCTGTTGTTACTGGTCTACCGATATATGCATTTCTCATTGCACCTCGTATGTTTATTCTATTACCATATCGTGCTAATGTTGCAGCTGTAGCTGCACGAGAATCTGCTTGACCTTGTGTCTCTCCTTCTGTTCTTTCGAAACTTCTTTGACTTTCTGAATATTCTGGCATATTAGTTTAGTTTTATTGGTTTAACTTTATACTCTCTCTTTATTTGTTTCTTCGTAGGGTATAGTCTTTTGTATTTATATAAATCCTCATAAACACAATCACTTAATGAATCTAATACTTCATCACCCTTAATTATTTCTTTTCCATAAACAATTCTGTTTACTTCACCTTTAAAAAAATGTGTTGGTTCAATGTCACAATAAGCTATATCAATTAACACATTATGTTTTATTCCCAATTTAAATCCTTGAACTAATAATTCTTTTAGTTCAGAATAGTTTGGTTTATTAGTCAGTATAATATCTACATCAAAGGTTTCCCAATCTTGTAGAAATCCACCACATAACCAAACATTGTAATTATTAACATTTGGTAATTTTAAAAATTCTTCTTTCCAACTCTCAAATAATTCTTGTGTTGGTATAACGAAATTCTCCCATTTAGTTTTTATATCACCTATCTGATATATCAACTACGACCCCCAGTATCAAATGACATTGGTGATGTTACTTCTACTTCTTCTTCCTCATAAATTTCATCTGGTAAATCTGGCGGTGGTGGTGAATCGTCAGGAAATGGTTCGTCAAATTCAATATCATCAATCTCATCAAGAATTGCATCGTCATTATCAAAGTCTTCATATCCATCAACTTTAAATAAATTAGGAATAACAATTTCTCCACCTACCATATTTTGTGTAAATCCTCTATCTTCTTCATCTATTTCAAATTCTAATATATGTGGATTTTTTTGGTCAAATTTTATACCACCTTGTCCCTCTTTTTTTATAGATTTATATTCAATCAATCTATTCATAGTTCTGAAATCTTCTCTCATTTCCTCGTTAGCGATATTCTCATCTACCTCAATAAGAGCTTCTGTTCTGTCTGGTGATATTCCGTCAATAAAATATTTTACTTCCTTTATAAATAATTCTTTTTTTACTGATGTATCTTGTCCGTCAATTCCTGGATTAGGTGATGAAGTGTAATATTTTATTTCACCATTTACTTCTTTTTCTTCTACTTCCCCGTTCCATTGAACACCAGTATCATCTACAAATACTTCAGCTTCTGTTCCTGCGAGTCTTCTTAAAAATTTGTAAACAACTCTAAACTCACCATCAACATATCCAAAGTTTCTAAGATGTTGTCCAATATTTAAATCTATAAAACCTTCTGCTGAAATGGCCACATCTTGTCTCGGTATATAAATAGTATCTATAAGAATGTCATCTGGTATAGTGTAAAGAAATACAGCTATGTAATCGTCGTCGTCATCACGACCCCAACTACTATACACTCTTTTATTTAAATAATAAGTGTCTTTTTCTTGTTGTGTAAAACCATACTCTCTTGCCATTATACTATGTATCCTTTACCTCTTAATTCTTCTTCATCATCATTACCAGCTTCATTTGATACTGACTTAGTTTCAGTAGTTGTTAAGTTAAAAGTTCCACCTGTTTGTGTTTGAATTTCTACTGGTAATCCAAACTCTCTATAAGTTCTTCTAAGAGTTTTATTTTTAAAAATAAAATCTTGTAGTATAACCGCATAGTTTCTTAAATCTAATGCGATTTTTAAATCTATTTGATAAGTTTTTATTTGTTTTACAAATCCAATAAGTGTCATAGTTTTCTTACCTGGTGGATATGCTCTAACTAATTTTACAATAAGTGCATTAAGCTTTTCTGGTGAAACACTATCATCAATTTCTTCAATACCAGCTGCATTTTTTCTCATTATAAGTCCTGCCCTACCTGCAATCAATAATGTTTTTGTACTATTTTTATCTGCAAGTCTGTTTATAAACTCAACGATAAGTGGTCTGTATGGGTCTGGTGTTTCCCCAACATCAGCTTGAACTTGAATTTCAGTTATTTCTTCAACCAAAGCATCATCATCTTGATTACTAACTTCCGGAACAACAAAGTGAGTAAACTCTTGTGGTATGTTGTTCAAGTATCTATCGTTAAAGAATTGTTGTTTGTTTTCAACACGAACACTTTCAGTTATACCCTCTGCAGCTTGACCTGGGTTAGTTGGGTCCTCAATGGAAACCAAAAATCCGTCCTCATCTCTTGTAGGATTGTTTGCGTCAATTGAACCAGATAGTTGTTGTTTTGCAAGTAAGTCTAATACTCTTTCTTGTTGTTCGGTAATATCCGCATCAAGAATATTTTTGTAAGTATCTGATTTTAATCTGGCTTGTGAAGGTAAATAAGGCATTTTATCTCACTACTCTAAATTCATTATCATCATCATAAAAGTTTATTTGTTCATCAGTAGTTCCACTACCACTAACTACCTTGATACAAAAACGATAGTTTCTTTCTGATTGGAATCCGTTCATCCATAGATTGAAATAATTACCTGTTGAATCACAACTAATTTTAGAACCACTACCATAAGGAATAATTACTTCCTCGGTTTCTGCATCTTTCACTTCATAAAAAGCAGATGCACTTGGTAAGTATTTAGCTGTAAGTTCTGCTGGTGTTGTATCAAAGGCTGTAGTTGGATATAATTCTCTACCAACTAATCTAAATTTTACTATTGAACCCTCTTTATACTCTGTTCGTAAATTTTTAAAATATACTTTTAATCTTTCTAAATCTGTTGAACTTAGTGCGGACAAACTACCGGTTGAAAAACTTGAATCGTCCCACTCTACTTCTAACTTAGGTGGATAGATTGTGTGTGTTTCTCTTGAGAAATATTTTAGATTTCCTAATCTGTCTGAACTACTTTCATCTTTAGTAGTATCACTTCCTGGATTATATGAGAAATCGCTTGAACCTGTATAGAGTGATTCTCTTTTAACTAAAAATCCTCTATTTGGAAACAATGAACTTGAGTATATGTGGTTCTTAACTAAGTCAGTTACATCTACTCTTAAATCTTTTTTGTCAAATGTTAATGCGTATGATGAACTAACTGCATATTGTCCACCTAAACTTCCAGTAAACCAAGCACCCCCGTCAGTCAATACTGAGCCCGTCACCCAAGGTGTTGAGTTTTCGTGGTCTCTATATTGATAACTTACTCCGTCTTGTGTTACTGGATTGTGGTCAAGTTTTCCTGTTCCTTGTTTCCAAGCACTACCACTAACCATATAAACAAATACATTTTGTTCTGCTTCAACTTCATCTGAAGTCGCATCAAATAAATTTAAATAATATTTTGCAGTCGCTGGTATTTTTCCGTTTTGTATTGATTGGGAAATATAAGAATAGTCAAAGTCAATTAATATTCTTGATATGTTTTGAACCGTTCCATTTTCTGCAACTTCTTTGTTTATTTCTAATATTTCATCTAAACCTGTGTTTCTTGATGATGTAGTTGCACCTGAATATATGGTAGCGTCTCTTTTGTTAAATTCAAAATAATGCATTATCTATCTCCTACTACTCTACCCTCAATATCTACATTAGGATATTTGACCTCAAATATACTTGGGTCTAATGAAGGATATAAAATTCCATCTCTAACCGAAGAATCTGTATCGTATATGTTTCCACTATAACCCTCAGATACTTTATGTTTATTTTCAATCACCACAATATTCTTATTAGGATTATTGTCTTGTGGTGGAACTACCGTAACGACACCCTCAACCAAACCAACTACATAAGCTATATCACTTAGTATGATTGGTTGATTGATTTGCCATTTTTTAATTTCAAAATGTTTCTTAACTGCCTGTATTGCGTTGAACAATACTTCATTTTTGTTATATCCTCTTTTTATTGTGATTGCAAATCTAACACCCACATTAATAATGTAAGCATCTTTTAAATTTATTGCGTCAGTCAATACTCTATATTGTGAAAGATATGTTTTTAAATTTTGTTTTACTGCAGTGTTTAGTCTTGTTAATCTATTGTCAGCAGTGTATCCTAACAAATACATATTTAGTGCCAATGGATTTGGTATTACATCTACTGATTTAATTCTACGAACTTGTCCGTCAACTATTTCTAATTGTCCTTCTTGTTCTAATTGTTCATCTTGAACAATAAATGCTTTTGCAATATTACCATACTTTTGTGGTAAAGAGTAAACTCTTGTAATGTAGTCTGCTCTTGTAACTGCTCTGTTTTGTGCATTGAAGAAAGCTGATGCGTTTAGTTTTACCTCATCAAGAGTTTCTTCACTGGCTCCACCTGTCGCTCTTTCTAAATTAGTTACGGTCAAACTGGCTTCTGCGTTTGAAGAAAGTGTGGAATCAACACCCTCAGTAGAGTTTGTATAATTTTTTTCTAAAATTCTATTAACACTATTTACTGGAACATTGTGTTCTACAGCCCCACCAAAAATATATTCGACGGTAAGTGTAGTATTACTCGGTGCTAAACCAAAGGTTCTTGTTTTTAAAAAGTTAGCTGGGTCATATGATTCGTCTAATCTTGACACACCAAAACCCAATGATGAACCAACATTGTCTGGACTTGGTATTAACTCTTCGTCTGGATTAGAACTAATACCAGAACCAAATTTTATTTCCATACGATTATCTTCATTTATTCTTGTTGTAAATCTTCTTGAAGTTTTAATAAGTTTTAATAAATAAGGAGCATCATTTTTATAAGTTGATAAACTTGGGTCATTTAAGTTAGTATTTTCCTCAGCTTCAAAAACTGTATCTTGTGCTAAGAAAGGAACCTCATACCATTCATTATTATTACTATCAGTTATAGAAATAATTTCAGTAATATTTTTATCTCCTAAAAATACACTATCAAATGATTTAGCATTTCCAAAAGTAAATGTTTGTGTTTTTCTAACACCAGATTTAGCTAATGCAGTTTTAGTTAATCTATAACTTGTAGGTATGTTGCCTGATGCAGGAGCTAATGATGTTACATCCATTGGGTCCAATGAACTTGATACTTTGAAATCTACATCATCTAATAAAGTAAATTCTACATTGGTGTTTGAAAGAAATCTACTATTTGCTTGAAGTTTTCCTGCTATATCTAAGTTTGGTGCATATACACCACCACCTAATGATTTTGCTGGAACATCAAGAGTTAGTGAAAGTTTTACGGTAGAAGGACAAGCCAGTTTAGGTTTATATCCTAATGATTGTGCAATCTCAAATACATTTTTCTTTTCTTCTGCTTGATTAAGTAATGTTTCTCTAAACTGATTATCTACATAATAATTTAATACATCACCAACATACGCAGCCATTTCAACAAACATCATACCTGGTGATGCTTCGTTGAAGTCATTGTATTGACTTGGGAAATATGATTTAGCAAACTCTATAAGATTAGCTCTTATGTCTGAGAAATCTCTTCCAAGATAATTTACTTCTTTCTTAATTACTTTTTTATTTGTTCCGTAGTCTACTTCTTTTAAGTTAGTTGTAGGCATTCTTATTCTCCAATGTTAAATTGTAAATCTAAAGAGTCTAACGAATTAGGTTCTAATTTAGTAGAGTATTCTATTGATATAGAAATACTATTAAAATTAACTTCATCTTTAACGACAAACACATTATTTATTTCAATGTATGGTAATTGTCTTGAAACAGCTTCTCTGATTGTTTCCTCAATAGAATCTGCAGATATATCATCAAAGTTTACAAACAAAAATGATTTTAAATCTGAACCAAATGTTGGTTGCATTACTCTCTCACCTGGTGTAGTGAGCAAAAGATTTCTTAAATTAGATTTTGATTGTTCTTGAATTGTTTTAGATTGAAAGAAAAATCCATTTAATCCATAGGATAATGGAAATTTAATTCCAACATATACATCTTTATTTCTGTCTGTTTCTCTTACCGTTGCCATTATGGTCTAAATCCACCTTCGCCTTTTTTCTTTTTATCCATCGCTTTCATCAATCCAGAATAGTCACGAGTCAATGCATTTTGCACATCTTCAGGAACTGCGTCTACTGAAACACCAGCTTTCTTGATTGAATCAACTGCTGCCATTTCTCTTGCTTTTTCTTTATTCTGTCCACGACCTAAATCACCATAACCCAATACATCTGCCATATTATCACTTCCTAATACTCCACCGCCCAATGTTGGATATTCGTCTTCCATTGGAGCTCCTAATGGTTTGGTGTTATTCAATACTTCATTTAACGCTGTGTTTTTTGAATATTGTTTTTTAGGTTTTTTGATAACCTTTTTAGGTTTGGGTTTAGAAATCGTTTCTGATAAACTGATTTCTTTTTCTTCATTAATAAATATCTCGCTCAGTTGTTTTTTGACTTCTTTACGGACAACTAATTCGATTATATTTCTTAATTTATTCTTGTTCATCATTACTCCTTGTTATTATAAATTCTTTGTCGCTTTATCACTCTCTTGCATTGTGATAGCTATTGCTTCACCTGCGACTGAGGCTGTTTCTTTTGTTGAAACATCTATTTCTTGTTGAACGATTGAACCTCTAAATCCATTGGCTAAACCACCCTGTAATCTTTGTTTAAATTTTCCTGCTTTATCTTTCCACCTTTCACGAAGAGTTGGTTGGTCTTCGAAAGGTGCTTCTGAAATAGCTTGATGTTCTCTCCTCAATTCAAAAATTCCTTTTTGTAATTCTGGTCCACTTTCTATATTGTCTATGTTTCCACCACCAGCTATAAAGTCATTGACTTGAATTTCCATTTCAACAAAGTCATCAATTGTTAATGCTTCTAAACTTGAGTAAACTAAATTTTCAAAGTATGCTGCAGGATTTTCTGCAATTGCTTTGAATTCTTCAAATTGTAATTTAGCTGTTTCATAATCTTGTTTCAGTCTTTCTACATCTTCTACAAGGTCTGTTAAATTACTTAGGTTTGACAATACATCTGCCATACCTGGAATAGGACTGAAAGCTTCTTTTAATTCATCTATCGTATATGTTTTCCAATTGTCAAAGTCTAACCATTTTAAACCAATGATAAGTTTATTTTGTTCTAATGCTTCTTTTGCTTCTTTAATCTTATTTCTAATATTTGTAAACCAAACTGGATTAGGAACTGACCTTGTTCCTGGTATAGCTGCTGGAATCAAACTATTTAATTGATTAATATATTTTAAAATATTTTGTCGGTGTTCAAGAGCTAACTTTCTACCTCTTTCAACAATTCCGTCCGGTAGTAATACAACATCACCAGAACTTAATTCTTCTTTCAAACGATAAGCAGTTTTAACTTGTTGAGAAAGAGATTTTGTAGTAATGTTTACTTGTTCATCATTTCTTATTTGAACTCTTTTTCCTTTAATATGAATATTCCCTTCTGAAAAAATAGCTATATCGTCTGACTTAGCATACAATACTATTCTATCTGACTGCATAAGTATTGAAGGATTTGAAAACCTACTAATAAATTTTTCTCTATCTTTCATTTCATATCGACCATCTTGAGACTTATTCATTGATTCACCAATCAAATTAATTCTTTCGTTATACATTGGTTGTTCATTTGTTGTAAGATGAATAATACTATTTGATTCTGGTGTAGTTCTATGTGCTCCAATGAGAACATTACCAGAGTCGTTTCTCGTGTACAAATCTACACCTTGTTGTCTTTTTACTGATTGGTTAGATGATAGTTGTATATAATTATTATGTCTACCTTGTATTATAGTATCACCTGGATTTACATTAGATTGTTTATTAAATTGTGGAATCCTTGCAACAAGTGCATCTTGTTTATTAATTTTTTGAACACCTTTAATATTACTAGAAACGTTTGCAAACTCCCTATCTACATCTGCTAATGTTGTTCGTTTATCCAATTCACTTTCATCAATACTAATATCTTTTGTTCTTTCAGCATTATTTATATTTTGTGGTTGTGGATTTAAAGCTGAGAAATAATATCTTGAATCATTAAATTCCATACCTATAACGAGT
>Ga0098037_1000846_pt1 | contig 14686 bp, 10 predicted proteins | sample 5_EtaG_FD_75050 | JGI IMG/M metagenome (GOLD analysis project Ga0098037, IMG submission 75050) | Marine viral communities from the Subarctic Pacific Ocean - 5_ETSP_OMZ_AT15132 metaG | ecosystem: Environmental > Aquatic > Marine > Oceanic | place: Pacific Ocean | collected 2015-01-08 | reverse complement strand
CCCAGCGTTTAGCTTAGGGGGCATTGGGCGCACTTCCAGATCTACTGCGATGTCTTTTGGAGGATCTGTGAGGGGCACAGGAAAAGCGCCACCGAGATCCATGGTTGAGCAAGAGGACACAAGAAGTGCTCCTACTAGCATTGTTAGTTTTTGTTTCATAATAAATAAAAAGGACTCCCTAAGTTTTCACTACAGGGAAAAACAAAGAAAACCTGCAATGAAGGGACCTAGGGAGTCCGTTGTGTATGAGTGCTATTTAGCAGCAAAGAGTCACGGGTCAATACCCATTAATACTTCTTTTTGCCTGTCTTTTTTTTGGCGGCTTTCTTTTTGCTTTTAGGGAACCCTTTTTTCATATCCGAGTAGCTCTTATCGCTGACTGTGGATTTCTTTTAGATCTGCTAATGCCTAGCTTGCGGCGCTTGTTGATGTTCTCGTAGAGGCTCATGTTATTTAGTTGTTGTTACCATTTGACTTTGTTTGCCCAATAGGCTGCTGAGAGTTTTCCTCTGGCTATGTTTTTTGCATGTCGAGCCTTGAAGCTTTTTCTTCTGGCTTTCTCTGCTGGGGTCTTTGGGTTTTTACCGGCACCACTGACACCCTTTTGGCCAAACCTGATTAGTTTCACCTTGGATCCTGATTTGGCTAGGACAGCATGTGACTTAGTCTTGTGTCCTGGAGTTCTCTTTGGTTTGTTGTATCCAGAGAACTTCTCTCCTGATCGTTCAATAGCCATGATTGATGTTGTCTCTATTGGTTGGCAAAAAGTCCCTTCACTATGGGAGTAGTGTGTAGTTGATATTTAAGTAGGGTATTTGTGCTTAGTTTGTCTTCTATAGGATCACCTATAAGCACTTGGTTTGTGAATACTATAGGATCACCTATAGGGTATAAATAATACAAACTAAACCAAGTCTCTCTCTCCCTTTCTTTTATTTGTATTTATTAGTAAAGGTTTGTTCTCTATTACCTATGGTTTGTGATTACCGTTTCCCCTCTCGATAACTAATAGTGTACCTATAGGGGGACTTATCGACGGCACCGTATATGGCAATAGGCAAATGTAATTTTATTTTTACTCTTTTTGTTTAAGATAAGAAAGGTGTTCTCTCTTAAAGGTAGGCACAACTAGGTTCTCTACAGCTCTGACTAGAGCTTCCTCTAGGTTCTCATTGTCGATTAGGTAACCTAGACCACTGAGAGCAAAACAAGCATGCACTACTTCATGGAGAATAGTGTCTAAAGTGTCTTCTTCACTGAGGTTCTTTCTTATGTGGATTGTTCTTTTTTCAAAGTGTAGGACCCCAAAGTCATCCATCTGTTTGTATTCAATGGAGAACTTATGGCCCCCAATCATTACCTCAGTGGGTCTATATTTGGGTTGTTTTGCCATAATGAGTCGTATTTAGATTCTGAGAGGGTTTAGGTGTGTTCTGGTGTGCTGACCCTCAGAGCCAGCTAGGACCGCTCACAGAGGATCCTCGGGACTTGTAGAAGCTATCTTGGAACCTTTGTAGTTCCTCCCTGAGTAGATCTTCTTTTCTGTCCTCCATCTTTTGGGAGGCATCTTGTGCCATTTGTTCTGTCCAGTAGGCAATGGCTATACTGAGGGCATCCAGTCTGTCATCGTGTGTAATGGCTCCTCGGTCCCTTGTGAGTCTACTTAGTTGGTAGATTAGCTGGTATTTGAGGGAGGATTCGTTTGGATAGTCTTGAGCTGTCCTGAAGTCGTTCTTGATGACCTCTGGGTCTATGATGAGCTTGTGTCCTGCCATCACGGGTTCCAGGGTATCTATGATCCTGCGTTCCTTTTGGGTGCTGTGACGGACTTCTTCGATGGTGCAAGGGTGAACCTTTGTGAGTATGGGCTTTATTAGCTCCACAAACATACCATCACCAAAGTTACTCTCCACAATGATTGTATTTACATTGTGTTCTTTTGCCAACACACAGAGATACTTGAGGGTTTCTTCACTGTAGCCCCCTTGTAGTCCCCCAGCGGCAGGAACGTAGAGGAATCCGTTGAGCATCTTACAGACTGCAAAGCCTGTTTCGTCCTTTCCTCGTCCTGCTGGGTCAATACTGAGGACACTACCGGTGTATGGGATGTGATCTCCTAGCACCTTAAAGGGCCTGTGGAAGCGATCACCAGTCATCCCTACGTTGGGAACCGCTGAGTCCCATTCGAGGGACGGATCGTTTGCCCACACAACCTTTTCGGGTGCTACCTCGTCATCAATGCTCATTACAAGGAGGTCATTGATCTTCAACGGGTATTTTTCTACGTCTGACAGCTTGGAATCCAGCATGAACTGGAGGGCGAACCCAGCAGACCCGTAAGAAACCTTTCGGTCAGCTAAATCTATGTCAGAGAAACGGAGAGGTTCTGTGGTTTTGTTTTCTTTTTCGGTGCTTACACAGAGCTGACTGATGTTGTCGTTGTAGGTCAGGTTGTTTTTGCTCTGTGTGACGTATTGAGCGGGCCATATTTTTGTATCGTAGCCTCGTTCTTGTAGTGATCTGTAGAGTGTGTCCTCGCACTGTGGGGTTCCTAGAAAGAGTATCTTGGATTCCTTGTTTGGTTTGATGATAGCGTCGAACTCCTTGACTTGTTCGCCAAGCTTGTCGCGCATCATTTGTGTTGCTGAGTTATTTGGAACCTCTACGTCATCAGCAACGATTATGTCAGCTCGGGAGCCTGTTAGTTGAGACGTAATTCCGAGGGACTTGACGGAGGGGGCATGACTTGCTGGAGCTGGTCCAACGTCAAAGGAGATTTTGGAGAATCGTTGTTTATCTCCGGGAGCAAGATGTTGGAGAAATGGAGCTTCGTGGATGAGTCTAAGTGTGAATGTGCTGAAATCATCTGCTCGAGTTTTAGAAGCACTGACAACAAGAATGTTCTTGCTGGGATCGAGGAGCAACTGGTGAACGACGAAAGCACTGCAAATCCAAGACTTACCAACTCCTCGAAATCCTTGGATGACAGCTCGTTTTGGTCCGTGCTGCATGTAGTCCGCGATTTCATATTGGATAGGTGTTGGTTGAGGTAGGTTTAGTTGTTTCCAGACTAGGAATAGAAAGTTTCGGAAGTCCTTGATTTCGTCAGGTAGGTCCAAGGGTCTATGGGGTTTGGTTATTCGCCCACCACTTTATCTACTCCATCCTCGTTAAATGGAAGAATCTTACACAACTCTTCTAGGGGACTCTCAGCAGAAGCCATAGCACTGATGCCGTTGTCCTTTAGGAGCTGACGGGCTGCACTGAGGTCTGCTGGAGCTGCTTCGCCGCTTTGGATTCTCAGTATGAATTCATCAATGAGTATATCCTGGAGTTGCTGAAGCTTGTCTTGTGTTGGTTTGCTCATTCTTTTTTGAGTTCTTTAAATATCTTTACGCCTAAATAGAACAGAGTTGTAGCGCCCACAGCAATAGCCACCATGTTGTTAATGTCGCTAAGGGTGATTGTTCCTAGTAGTCCTGTGATGCCTACTGCGGACGGAAGGTGCTCGGAGTTCATGGGGTTTTATTAGGCGTAAGCTCGGAAGATTAAGCCCCACTTAGAAGTGTTAATAGTGGCCAATGTTCCACTAGCTGATGACTTATCGAGAACATAAATATCATTTTCTCTTCTAAACTCTATCTTAGCAGATGTAGCCCAAACAGCTATGTTGTTGGTTCCTGTTGCATTAAGGAACAACTGAACCTCATCGTTTACGGAATACCCAAGTTCTGAGCTAGTGCATTTAAGAACTACGAAAAACAATTTAGGAGAAACAGCTAACCCATGAGCTAATCCTGTGTCTGTGTCTACTGCTGGAATTGATTGTATTGAGCTTTCAAAGCTGTTTGAGAAAGCACCTGCTGCGCCTGCTGCACCTGCTGCTCCATCAGAAATAACAAAAGATTTATCTGTGCTATCTCCAGCGTCATCTAGTTTTATTGTAACCGTAGTATCTAAACCAACTTTACTTGTAGTAATTTGGTCAATACTAACCCCAGTAGCCCCCGCAGGTCCTTGTAGTCCTGAAGCAGTTGCAGATGCGTTCTCTAAAACCTCTTGTGCAGCATAGACAGCGTGCCTGTAGGACGTATCTAGGTCGCTCTCGGTAATCCTTGAGCCGCTTTGGAAGTCTACTAGTTCATCAGTTCCCGTAGACCGATAGATTCTAATCTTGTTAATGCCGTCACTACCGGTGCTAGGTGCAGAGCTAGTTGTAGCCGTAGTTCCGTTCACTGTTACCGTAAGGGCTCCTGTGGTGTAAGTGGTTCCGTTGTTGGTTGACGTAGCGACTTTAAGATGTCCTTGGTTTATGAATTTAACATTAAAGCCTGTGAAGCTGGTGCCTGTAAGACCAGATGTGTATTCTTGATAGCTGTTAGCCATTGTATTGTTCTCTAAGGGGTTAAGGGGATGGGATTTCTATTTTGACATCTTCTTCAGTGATTGCTCCAGTTTGCACAAAGATTTCTTTAGCTGTCATTCCGGTTTCTTCGTCGATGTAATCATCAAGGTCTTCAGCTACTAAAAGTAATCCTTCAGTGTCTGTGTGGAAGCTACTTAGAAGTGCTTGTACTTCTTGAAGTCCAAGGTTCTTTTGTCTTTCTGAATCACCAGTAGACGCTTTTAAATCTGCTAGTGATGTAAAGGTATCTGAAAGAACAAAGTCATTGAGTTGTTCTTTTACTTTAAATGTTTGAAACAAATCAGCGTAAAGTTGCTGAAGGTTTCTTCCGTCTGATTTTCTTTTGTATTTGTATAAATCAACACCATTGATGCTCTTAGGCATGTTAATTTTAGTGATTACACCTTGTCTGTCTTGAGCAATTATCTCTTCAATAGGCTCAAGAGGTTTAAAGGTTTTTGATTTAAATCTGTTTAAAAGGTCCCAGTTTGTTTGTCCTGACTGTTCGTAGTCACCAAACATATCTCTTTTCTTATTAACTGCTGCTAAACCAAACGATTTTTGAAATACTCTATCTTTAAAATCCTGAGCCATTGGATCATTAATAGTTCCTTTTCTTGTCGCAAGTTCAGTAGGTTTTCTGATTCCGGCTAGATTTGGAATAAAAGTAGCAAACAAATCAGCCAGCAAAGACTGTCCTTTTCTAACATCTTCAGACAAAAAGACTTGTTCGATATTTTTTATTGATCCAAGCACTGGAATATCTCTAGCTGTAAACGCAAAAGATTGCCCCAATACTGTATACCAATCTTTTCCAGGATCTTTTCCTTCTTGAACTTGTCTAATATAGTTACCTATATCAACCGCTGGGTTAATAGCGTTAAACGGAATAGCTGCTGAAATATCAATTTTAAAGCCACCAATGTTTATCGTGTTTGGTTGTTCTTTTGATCTTTTGCGTTCTTCTGGAGACATCCAAGCAAGTGTCCCTGTTGCGCCTTTAAAATAACCAAGTGCAAGACCACTAACCGCAAACGTAGAACCAATAATCATATCGGTAAGAGCTTCTCGTTTTACAAGAATAGCTCTTCTTTCGTTAATGCTTATTTGTTGGTCTAGCTCATTTATTTGTCTTCTAATTTCTAGTTCTTTTTCAGGAGCTAAATTTAGTTGTTTCTTTAAGTTTTCTCTTTGTTTGTTCAAACGCTTAACATTACGTCCAAAAGTTCCTCCACTATGTCTTAATGCACCAGCAAAAGGACCAGAACCATAAGAAGCTAATTTAAGTGTGCCTTTTAAAGCTACACCAAAGAAAGGAGCTAATACATCTGTTACAATACGTGTAGCTAATGCAAGAGGAGTAGGGTCAGTAAGACGAGTTATCTTTGATAATGACTTTGATATTCTATCTGTAACTTTCTTTTCTGCTCTAGCCATGTCTCCAGAGCTAACCATTAACAAATCGTCTGTAATTAAGTCTGCTTCATCTGCTGCATCGTCTACAGCTTGCATAATGTTTAGGCCATCAACATCTTCAGTAGCATCTTTAATTCTTTGCTCTGCTACTTCTTGAGCTTTTTCTATGCTGTTTCCAAAATTATTTGGATTTTTATGAAACTCTAATCTAGTATTTTTTCTTATTGTTGCCCGAATCCGACTTGGACGTATCCAAGATTGCGCCATTGCATCGATACCTATAAGTGCCCTGTAAGGAATAGAATAAAGTAAATCTAATTTGTTCATCTCAAGTATGTCGCCTAGACGATTAGTTATTCTATCTTCTGCTCTTTTTCTTATGTTGGCGTCTTTTTCGGCTTTTTTAAGCAAAGCCATTTTACCTCTGGGCAAGTCGCCGTTTAGTCCTTCTAAACTTAAGTCTGGTCGATAACCTTTTGCGTCAGGATCTTGTAACTCTTGAAACGCTCTTTTAAAAGTTTTTGTTATTCTTTGTCTTTCTTTGGACTTAAACAAACTAGTAAAGACTCCAAGCGCTTCTTCAAAATCAATAGCTGCTAATTCTTTTCCAAGACCTTCTTTGTTTTGATACAAGCGTGTAGCAATCGGTCTAAACAAATTACGTATAGCTGAAAAGATTATCGTTGGAAATGCTGCTTGTAATGTTGTTGGTTGATAAAGCATTGCCGATCTTCTATACATCGACGCTTTGTTATATAGTTTTAAACCAAAGTTTACTTTGTCTTCTTTAATAGATGATTCAACAAGCTCAGAATAAGCTTTGTAAAACTCGTAATCTTTTTTTGCTTTAAGAATGCGCTCTTCTTGTTTTGCCAGCTTTGTCAGAAAAGTCCGCATTGCTTTTTTACGATTAGCAACTTCTTTGACTGCTTTGTCGTATTTGCTTTGAACGGTCCCTTTAAACCTACCAGGCATACTGCCAACCTCTTGTTGCATCTCGTCAGCATCTCCACGCTTTAAGATGTCTTTAAGTCTCTGCTCTTCAGCAACTACTGCATCATAGTTTGCTGCTTCTTTTTCAAATCTATCGTAAGACTTAATACGTGCTCTTAAGTCTTTTACTTCTGCTGAGTCTTTATCAGTAAACTCTATTTTTGTTTGACCCTCTTCAACGGTGTCTTCTTTCTTTGCTGGTTTCGCATCAACAAGTTCATCAGCAGCTTTTGCTTTAGGCCCTACAGCACGCTCTTGTAGCTCTGTAAGTCTGTTTTGCAGCTTTTGCTTTTGAGCTTCTATCTTGTCTTGAAACTTTTCTTCAGGAGTCTTCTGCGGCTCAAGAGACTTTTTTAATTCTCTTCTGAGTGCTTGATCTACACCTCTAAGATCTTCAAGGTAGCTCTTAGCTTTTTTAATGCCAGCCCACTTGGGTTTACTGCTAACAAGCTTGCTAATCTTTTCAGGGTCGCCTTCTTTACCCAGCTTAGAAAGCCTGTCGATACTTGCCTCTAGCTCTTCTATCTCGGCAGCTTCTTTCTTGTTTTTCTTGTAGAAAGCTATGCGCTCTCTTAGTTCCTGAAGCTCTGCGTCTTCTTCCTTAGCTGCTTTCTTTGGCGCTTCGTCTTGCTTACCCTCAACAAAATCCTGTTGCTCTTTTTCGAGCTGGGCTTCTGCTTTTTCCTTTGCAGTCTTTGGTTGCTTTGCTGGCTTTCCAGCCGCTACTGCTTTCTTTTCCGCAAGTTTTTCCTCAAGCTCCTTTACTCTAGTTTCCAGGTTTACTACCTGTTCTCCTTTTGCTTCTTCTCTAGCTTTTTGTCTTTGCTTCTTACGAAGCTTGTCTTTTGTAGTAAGATATCCTTGAGCAGCCTCTACAAAATCGTCATCTAAGTCTGGATCGTCTAGTGTTTTTTTGAGCAGTGTCTGGAGGTTTTTAAGTTTTTCCAGCTTGTCCATCGTTTCAATAGAAAACCTACTTCCACGCCCAGTAACTGTTGTTGCTATGTCAGCACCTTTGACACTAGAACCTGCAACTTTTGTAAGCGGTCCTGTAACATTCTGAGTAATTCTAATTTCTTGATTTATCGAGGCTAGTAATCCTCTCAAGCTTTCAGTTCTGTTTGTGCCGCTAATAAAGTTCCTAAGAGCGTTTTCTTGGAACGCATGTCCTCTTGCAATAATTTTTGTGCCAGCGTTAATAAAAGCGGGCCATTCTTCTTTTGGAATCCCGTCAGCTAAAGCATCGCCAGAGATAATCAACTCTTCATATTGATCTCTTCCGGTAAACTCTTCTAGTTCTTCTTTAAATCCTTCAGGAAGAAGCTCTGTTTCTCCTTTTTCTTCTGCTACAGGTGCTTCATTAGGTTCTTGTTTTTCTTTAACAACTGGCGCTTCAGTTTCTACAACATCTAAGTCAATAACAGGCTCTTCTTTAACTACTGCTGGCTTATCAATTTCTTTAGTAGCTACGTTAAGCTCATCACCAAAATCCTCTAAAATATCAGCAGCTAACTCTATGTCTTCTTTCTTTTGTCTGAGCGTATGAATTCTAGCGTTTACTGCGTATTTTTGCCTTCCCTTAAGTTTTTTTGCTTTTGCTTGTAGTTCTTTTATTTCTGCACTAATAGGATCTGATAATGCTCTTTGTTTTTTAGAAGATCTAGTTACAAGGTCTTTTGCTATTTCTACTCCTTGAGGACCAAATTTAGCAAGCATGTGAAACAAAGAATTTAATCCTGCACCAAAACCAGCAGCGTAAAGATACTCAATAGTGTCTCTTGTTGCTCCTTCTTCATTAAGTTGCAAGGCTACTTCTTGCCTTAAAGCTGTCTCTGCTGCTCCAAGAACAGCACCACTAACGGCTATTTCGCTTCCTTTTACGACAAGCTTTTGTTTTAACCCAAGAGTCTTTTTACCTAATAGTTGATTTGTCAGTTTTAGTGGATAAGAAATAGCACCTCCTGACACAAATCTTGCAGCCTTGTCAGCAGGAACTGCCATGATTCCAAAAGCAGCAGCCGTCATTACCTCACTAGCTCTTGTAGCTTCTTGAAGGCCGTAAGATTTTCTTACCTGTTGTGCAAAGTAATTAGAAAGACCCCATATAGCTGCTTCAGTAAGAGCAAACCCAGCTACCCCCACGACAGAGCTAACAGGTTCAGGAGCAGCTATCCCAGCAACAGAAGTTGCTTTTGCTCCTCTAAAGAAGTTTAAAAGATACTTAGCTTGTTGTCCTGCTTTAGCTGCTCTTGCTCCACTTTTTGTAGCAATAGAAGCACCTAGTCCTCCTCCAAGCTCTGTAGCCAGCCCAAGTGCCTGTCCTTCTCTTTGTTTTCTTGCTTCTTGGTCTTCCAACAGAATGTTGTTTATAGCCTCTCTATCTGCTTCACTAAGGCTTGATGGCAAAGGAGGTAAAACAGGAGCAGAGAGTCTTTGTTTTTCTTCCTCAAACTCTCTAATAAACTCTTCTTTATTAACAACAGACATACTTTAAAATAATAAACTTCTTTGAGTTCTTCTAAACTCAGCTACATCGGAAGGAGAACTAAGACCAAATGATGTTGCTTCTTTTATAGATTTTTCTATTTGTTGCGCTGCTTTTTTACTTACAGAAAAAATTGCATCTTGATCGTTAAATGCTTCTGCCCATCGGTTAGTTACGTCTACTAGCTCGTCTACGTTTTTAAATAGCTTAACGTCTACATACGAAAGTTTAGATAATTTAAGATGAGCTGCAGATGCTGGGTTCCATTCTGGATAGCCGTAAATTAAATGAGTGGCTCTTAGTGCTTCTTTGTCGCTAGCTTGAACCATAGCTGTGTAAGCTTTTTTAAGTGACTCTCCTTGAAACGCTGCTTTAACTTCTGCCAGATTCATTTCTCTTTTACCTTCTGTTAATCCTGGAAAAGTTGGCCCGTCTTTTTTAACCTTTATTTTGTTATCGTTAGCGGCTTGTTCAAAATAATATAGGTGTCCGTAGTCTTTTTTATTTAAATCAGCATCTAAAGCTTTTTGTATTTCTTTAGCTACAGTATTGTCTTCATATTTTCCAAAGTCTAAAAAGTTATCTTTATCTTCTGTGTATTCAGAAGAAACACCTGTTAAATTAACTAAGTCACTAAAAGTATTAGCTGCTTCTTTTGAATCTATCAGTGCTTTTTCTATTGCTACAGCTTTGTTTAGCCGGTCTTCAATAAACTCTTTAATTAAATTGTTTTTATTTGTATCCTCAATTGGTGGTCCTATAAAATTATCTGGAATAACAAGCTCTGCTGCTTTTTCTAATACTTCTCCTTGAAGCAACGCAAACGTGTCTAATTCTGCTGTATCTACCCTACTACTAAGCTCTGGATTTAATGTTAACCTTGCTCTAGTTAATTCATCTCTAATGCTATTAAACCTTGCTTTAACTCTGTTTGAGAGCTGAGTGTATTCTGGTGTAGTTTTAACCCAAAACCATCTTGTTGCTTCTTTCTTAATGTTATACAGCTCATTAGGAATAAGCCCCGGAGCTAAATTTCCTTTGCCTTCTGCTGTTAAAAATTCTTTCACAGAAGCTTCTGGATTATCTTCAAAGAAAGTAACGGCTTTGTTTACAAGCTCTTCTTTTTGTTTTTCTGTAAACACATACTCGTAAGGACTGTCTTTTCCTAACTCAAGAAAGTATTTATTTGTTTCTTCTCTTGTTGATTCAAAAAGTTGTTTTGTGTAATCTGATCTATTTTTATTTAGCGACCCTCCGTATCTTTGATACAAATCTTTAAATTTAGTTAATTTTGTTGGAGCATCAGAAATTTCTTTAGCTATTTCAGTAACTTCTTCTTCCGTAAATCCGGGGTTTAAGTCTAAAAATGTGTCTTTAATTCCTGCAAACACAAGATCAGTTACAGGTAAATTAGAAAGCAAAGCGGAAGCTGTTGAGTTTACTTTACCTCTATGTGCTCTTCTACGGTCTGTTTTACTTACTTCGTCTTCTTCGTTTAAAGAATCTTTTGCGCTTCTAGCTTTAAGACGCATAGCTAGAAAATTGGATTTGTATTCTGCAATCCCTCCAAGTTTAGCCCCAGAGTAAAACTCAAATGCTTCTGCTTGTCCTATCATGGCTTCTGCCTCGTCAAACCGACCATCAAACATAAGACGGTCAAAGTAAGCATTAGTAGTTTTCATTAGCCTTTGAGACTGTTCTTTTTTAGGAACTCCTAAATCGTCTAATCCGTTTTTTATAAGTCTAAAGCCATTCGTAATGTCTCCAGAGTAAAACGTCTCTTCCATTGCGTTAGACTCAATGACCATTTTAGTAGCCTCTTCTTTTAGCGCCTTGTATTTGCTAAATGCCTGAGCCTTTAGAGGTGTTGTAGTTGCATTCCAAAGCGCCTTGTGAGCTTGCATCTGGAGTTCGTTTGTCATCCCTCCGCTAAACTTGTTAAACAAGCCGGACTCCATGTTGGCTATAGCAGTATCAATGTCTGCTGAGTCTGGGTTGTTTCCTAAGTCAGAAGCCAAAGCGTCATACTCATTGGCCATGTTCTGCTGCTCCATCAAATACTTTCTCTTAACCAGCTCGTAGTTAAACGTCTTGTTGTATTTAAGGATGCTAAAGGTTTCCTTATCACCAGCCGACAGCTCCTCAAGGATCTCGTCATCAGACATCTGAGACACCCTGTCAGTAGCTACTTTGTTAGCGTAGTTTGTAAGCTGACCGGCAGCGTTAGGGAGCTGGTTGATTACAGAGGCAAACTGGAGGGCAGCGTTAGTCTTTGGTGTAGGTGCTACAGAGACTTGGTAGTTTCCTGCTGAAGCCCCTACGCCCCCTTGAAGGCTTGCTTGACCTGGATTGTAGTCAACTTGAGTTCTTGGTTTCTTAGCCATGTTTGCTTGTTAAATTATAAAGGTGGAAGAAGTGAAGGGTCTATGAATCCTGTGCCTGAAGGCAAATCGGGAGTTACATTTGTAAACGAAAGATTTCTTGCAGGAGTTACAGATTCAATAACGGGTCTTCTCGGTGGCGTATCATCTCTTACAGGAACTGCGTTATCAAAAGGATTAAAGTCAAAATAACCTTTATTTAAATTACCCCAATCTTGAGCAACTGACTGCATAGAGGTTCCTACTTGAACCCCTGTAAGCAGTGCTTGCAAAGGATTCTCTTGTTGAATCGGTTGGTTAATTCCAAGCAAGTTCATACGGCTTCTCATACGAGCGTCCTCCATAGACAGAGCTAGATTTGTGTCGCTCATGTCTTGCCTTTGGTTCTCATAGAACCTGAACTGCGCTTCTTTTCTAGTCATGTTATCTACAAGAGCCTTAACGCTAAAACTTCCATAAATATTTAAACCAGCTTCACCAGCAGCTACTCTAGCTCTCGATCTAGCTTGCTCTGCCTGAAGGCTTGCTGATCTAATCCTTTGCGCTGACGCTACAGCAGCATCTGCTTGTTGCAGTCTTGCAGATCCTAATTGATCCCTAAGTCTGGCTTGTTCAAGCTGCGTGGCGTTTGCTTGTGCTCTTTCTTGTGCTGATGCCGCTTGGCGTTGCCCTATAAAGGACATACCAGCAGAAGCAATTCCCGCGATTAAACCGATTGGCGCACACATGATCTATATTGATTTGTTAATGATGACAAACTCGTAGAAGGGTTGGTTGTCTAGTTGAAGTTCTTTAATGAATGTAGCTCCACAGAACTTGAGCCAGCGAATGGCTTGCTTGTTGTCCTTGTGAACTACGTTACCGCAAAAGGTAAATGGTTTGATGATCGTATTGACCCAAAGCCTAGAGACCTTAACGAACTCTTTTCTGGCTAACTTAAAGCGGTCAGAAGCGAGTAACCACACGTATCCAGGTCCTCCCTCAAGTCCCCCTGAGCCAAACATGGCTAGTGGATTGTCCTCTAGGTCGAGCACTGAGAACGTGTATAAGTCGTTATTTAAGCCCGCGAGAAGCGCATCCTTGGGTGTAGACCCAACACATTTTACTTCTAGCGCATCCATAGCCCTCATATCTTGGACTATTGGGTCTACGTGGGCCTCTTCAGCCCTACATATTTTAGCTGTTTTGTAATGATGCAGGACAGAGTTATCCATACCTGTTTGATCGAGAGTGGACAAAGGACTCAAACTCAGCTCCTTGAAGTGTGCTTGGGTATGGTGTCCCGTTCTCGATGGTTATTGTTGTGTTCTCTGGCTTGGTAAACACAGGGAAACTAAACGTCCCTGAATCAAGATTAACTCGGTCTACATCAGATGCATCAACAGCTTGTGTTGTGAACTCGTTTGTATACGTTGAGCGTCTCTCTGGTGTCACCTTCACTTGGAAGAAGGCTGAGTCATCAAAGAACACATTTCCATTCTTTATTTTATTCTTTGTGTATCCAGTGGCTGACTTGCCTTTACCGGATGCCACTTTGAAAAGCTGCTCAGAGAACGTGTATTGCATGTCATACTCGACACCTACAAATACGTCTCTGTCTGTTGTTTGTGATTCAAAAACAAGCTGGTTTGAGTTGGTAATGTAATCAACATTGTTGACAGTGATTTTACCTCTTGTGTATGGAATCTCCATACCTGTAGCCCTGTCGATTACCTTGAGCCTTGCTCCTGTTGAATTAAAGCTGTTGCCATTAAAGTCAGTGGCCTCAAAAGGAAGGTAATCAAGGTGTGTATCAGATGCGTCATCTACAGCAGTAAGTTGTGTTTGATTAGCTCTAATCTTCTTAGCTACCCTAAAGTCAAGGTGAGTCATAAAGCCAAGGTTTGATCCATCACTAAGGTTTTCTTCGTCAGGAAGACCAGAAGTAAACGTCATCCCCAAGATCATAAAGTCCTTACCAGTAGACCTTACTAAAGCTCCGCTTCCATACTCACCACCAGTAAGAAATTGGTAACTTGACCCAAAATACCTGTCGGTTGCGATGTAGAGAGTTGAGTCAATAAAATCAATACCTCTAATCTCACACCCTTGCAGAGTAAACTTACTCCACGCACTCAGGATCTTTTGGTTACCACTCCAGAAATACTTGTAGATATACAGGGTGTCTTTTGTCTCACTGCTAAGAACCGCAATAACGTCCTCAGTAGATGACCCAGCAACATCAATAACATTCTTTGGGATGTAGCTTGGGATGTGGTTTGTGACTTCTTCAGCCGTGTAGGTGTCACCAGTAGCACTCACAGCAAACTCTCTGAGTCCTGAGAAATTGCCACGGGTAAACGGAAAGTAAATGTAGGAACCAAGGGAGATCGGGTTGATTCCTGTGGCTTGATCGTAGTTAGTAATTGGGTTTACTGATACTGTGGAGGGAGTCAATAGGTCGCCCCCTTTGAGCACAAACTGTCCCCTATTACTGAACAAAATAAGGTTCTCTTGGAACGCTTCTGCTGACTCTAGGTTAGTTACGTTTGTAGTAGCTACTCCAATGTCAATCGGATCTGAGTCCAACAGGTTAGTTACTGTGGTTCTAAACAGGTTAAAATACTCACCTGCTTCACTCATAACCACCTTGTCTGCTGACAGGAATCCAAGACGATTCTTGTAGAAAAACAAGTTGTTGATTGGGCTGCCTACGAAAGAAGGATCAGGGTTTGATGTGCGGTCCCCTGCTTTTCGCCCGCTCCACGGAGTAGTTGTAAGTTGAAATCTGTTTAAACTACGAGACACCAAATTGTATGGCATGTTAGCTGCATCAAGTGCGTTAGGGACGTTAAATCCTACATCTTCAACCCAACCACCGCGCCCCATCTCTCCATTGTTAAGGAGTTCGTTAGTCCTAAAATTTAAATAGTAATCGTCTTCACTAAGCTCTGCGTCCCCACGAACCTTTACACGAAACCCATGTGGAGCTACGACAGGAAGGTCAGTAATGTCCGCTACTTCTTT
>Ga0098037_1000845_pt1 | contig 14700 bp, 17 predicted proteins | sample 5_EtaG_FD_75050 | JGI IMG/M metagenome (GOLD analysis project Ga0098037, IMG submission 75050) | Marine viral communities from the Subarctic Pacific Ocean - 5_ETSP_OMZ_AT15132 metaG | ecosystem: Environmental > Aquatic > Marine > Oceanic | place: Pacific Ocean | collected 2015-01-08 | reverse complement strand
TATACCCTGAAAGGATTTGGATTAGAATTTACACCGGGAGGTAGAATGTAATGGGTACAGGTTATACAAAAGGTCTTAGCTATTTTGTAGATGGCGAAACTATTGAGGCTTCAGACTTCACCACTGAATTTGGTTTGGTAGATTCAGCTTTTGAAACTGGTGGGCATCAACATGACGGAACAGATGGTGAAGGGGGAGCGATTGAAAAACTTCTCAGTAATACTATCACGTTTGGAACAGGTGCAGATACTGACATAGCAGTTACTTTTAATGCTAATACTAGTGACGGTGTTCTTACTTGGAAAGAAGATGAAGACTACTTTGAGTTTTCAGATGATATACTCATTGCTTCTACAGAAAAAATACAGTTTGGTGATACTGCTAGTTTTATTCAACAAAGTGGTGATGGTGTTCTTCGTGTAGATGGTGAGGCAACAATTGATCTTAATGCCTCAACAGCAGTTACTGTAAGCAATGATCTTAAACTAGACTCTGACTCTGCAGTGTTAGGGTTTGGTACAGACAATGATATAACTCTTACTCATGCTGCAGATACAGGGCTAACTTGTAATGGCACTATAACTGCTACAGGATTTACCATAGGTTCTGCTGCGATCACAGAAACAGAATTAGAAATACTTGATGGTGCTTCAGTAACGACTGCAGAATTAAATATCATAGATGGAGACACTTCAGCCACTTCTACTACAGTTGCAGATGCTGATAGAGTTGTCTTTAATGATAACGGCACTATGGTACAGGTTGCAGTAACAGACCTTGCAGCATATTTTGATGATGAGATTACAGCTATGCCTAATCTTGTTAGCACTGGAGCACTTGACTCTGGTTCTATTACATCTGGGTTTGGCACAATCAATACTGGATCATCTGCTATTACCACTACAGGTTTAATATCTGGGGGTTCTCTTGATATTGATGATGTTGTTATAAATGGCACAACAATTGGTCATACAGATGACACAGATTTAATAACTGTTGCTGACGGAATTGTTACAGTTGCAGGAGAAATATCTGTAACCACTTTAGACATTGGTGGAACTAACGTAACATCAACTGCTGCTGAATTAAATATTATAGATGGAGGAACATCTGCTACTTCAACTACTGTAGCTGACGCAGATCGTGTAGTGTTAAATGACAACGGTACAATGGTGCAAGTTGCCGTTACTGATTTAGCAGCATATTTTGACGATGAAATAACTGCAATGCCTAATCTTGTATCCACAGGTGCATTGGATACAGGGTCAATTACAAGTGGATTTGGAGCTATTGATAACGGCACTTCTGGAATACGAACAAATACTTTTACCGCAGAAACATCTTTTATTCCCTCTGCTGCTGACGGTGCAACTTTGGGAAGTTCTTCTGCTGAATTTAGTGATTTGTTTTTAGCTGATGGTGGGCAAATTTTATTTGGTAACGATCAAGAAATAACTCTTACTCATGTGGCAGATTCAGGGTTGACATTGAAACACGCTGCAACGGCTGATGATAAGTTTCCAACTCTGACTCTTGCAGCAGGGGATACAGACATAGCTGCTGATGACAAACTTGGAGCTATTAATTTCCAAGCCCCAGACGAAGGCACAGGCACAGATGCACTCTTGGTTGCAGCAGGAATTGAAGCTGTTGCAGAAGGTGATTTTGCTGCTGATAGTAATGCAACCAGTTTGGTATTTAAAGTGGGAGCAAGCGAAGCAGCAACAGAAGCTGTGCGAATCAAATCAAATGGACGAGTTGGAATTGGCGTTACGCCTAGCAATGATTTACACATCAAGTCATCAAATCCTGTGATTCGATTTGAGGACAGCGATGGCAGTTCAAGTATCTTCGCACAAATTTTTACTGATGCTTCTGGAAAACTTTCATTTCGTGCAGACCCCGGAAACGCTGGTGGTTCGACAGGAATGTTCTTTGAAATAGACGGAGCAGAAAGAGCGCGCTTGATGCCTTCTGGAGATTTTACGATCACAGGGGCTATTTCAAAAGGATCGGGCAGTTTCAAAATCCCACATCCTTTGTCATCGAAAGCAAGCACTCATAATCTTGTACACAGTTTTCTGGAAGGCCCACAAGCTGATTTAATTTACAGAGGTAGAGTAGCTCTATCTGCAGGTTCAGCCACAGTAAATATTGATACTGCTGCCGGAATGACAGAGGGGACTTTTGTTTTGTTAAATGATGATGTGCAATGTTTTACATCAAATGAAACAGGGTTCACGATGGTCAAAGGCAGTGTGTCAGGTAACGTGTTAACGATTACAGCATCAGATAATTCATGCACAGACACGATTAGTTGGATGGTGGTGGGTGAGAGAAAAGACGCTCACATGATTTCAACGAGTTGGACAGATTCTAATGGTAAAGTCATCGTTGAACCAGAAATAGAAGTGGATTAATTTATTGAAATTACTTACAAAATCTCTATTTATTAGATAGTCAATGACTGTTAGCTAATAGGAGAAAAGTATGACTGAAGACACTAATGTAATTAATATTAATGGTACAGATTATGATGAGTCTGATCTGAGTGACAAACAAAAATACGCTATTGCACAAATTAAAAGTTTGCAAAAAAAGGCTTACAATTTACGTTTTGAATTAGATCAAGTTCAAGCAAGTCTTACTAGTTTTATGAACTCTCTTATTGAAGAGTTGGAAGAAGAAATAGAGGAAGAATAATGAAAGACCCCTCACAAGTAAAAAATGCAATGGATACTGTTTTTGCTACTAGCGTTGTTTCTACTCCTTTGTGGTTACAATGGTTAGAAAGCAGTTTACAACTTTTCATGCTTGTGGGGGGTTCTATTTTATTAGCAGTGCGCCTGTGGGCTATGTTTAGAAGCAGGAAAAAACCTGATGAAGAATGAAGTATTAGATATAAAAGATGAACTAATTGATATTCTTGTTAAACAAAGAAATGATGCTCACAATAACATTGCAGAGCTAGAGGCAAAAATACAAATGTTAAATAAAAAAATAGAAAAGCTTGAAGTGAATACTCTTATGGATGATCTCTTCAAGACTAAGGAGAGTGCGTAATGGATAGAGGAATTTCACAAAGTTTATTCGCTAAAGTGCCATCAAAAGATGTGTTTAATATTGCAAAAACTGAAGAGGGTGCAAAACAATTAGCAGATATTTACTTTGGTGGAGATAAAAACCAATTATTAAATGCTGTAGGAGGAAGAGGTTCAGATGATACTAATGCCTCTGAAGCTTTTACAAAGATAAGTGGGTATAATTTTGCAAATGTAAAAGCTCCTGCTTCTCCTGCTTCTTCTGCTGCTCCTGCTGCTGCTGCTGCTCCTGCTACTCCTACTGCTCCCACCACTACTGCTGAAGAATCTGCTCCTGAAAGACCTACAGGACCTCGTTTTCCTATAGATTCCTCTGCAAATATTAAGCCTACAGTTACTCCTACTGGGGACGAGCTTACAGCAGCACAGTTTCAGGACTCCTTATATCCAAGTATTTCTCCTGAAGCAGTATATAGTCCTGAAGATTTTGAAGTACAAGAAGAAGAACTTTATGAAGATGTAACTAATATTACAGATTTAAAACCTAAATTAACAGTTGCTGAATCAGAGGGTTTGCAAGTAACAACTCCTACTCTTACAGAGGCTCCAAAATATCAGTCTTATGTTGCAGAGGGTACTCCTGAATACGAAGCGGCAAGAGGTATACCTTCAGCAGAATCCTTAATAGGAGATATACAAGGCACAGTATCAGAAGCTTCAGTAGCACAAGCAGCACAAGGAGAACTTGACGAAAGGGCTACTGTTAAATATCAAATGGGTCAGTTGTTTAGTTCATTTGAAGAAGGTAAACCTCCTCCTGCATGGGCTGCTCCTGCAGTTCGTAAAGTAGGAGCCATGATGTCTGCTCGTGGTCTTGGTAAAAGTTCTATGGCTGCTGCAGCTATTACTCAAGCTATGATGGAGGCAGGTATACCCATAGCTGCTGCAGATGCAAAATCCTATGCTACTATTCAATTACAAAACTTAAACAATCGTCAAACAGCAGCTTTGCAAAATGCAATGACTTTTGCCGCTATGGATAAACAAAACCTTAATGCTCGTATGCAAGCTGCAGTAAATAATTCTCAAATATTTTTAAATACAGATTTAACTAATTTAAAAAATCAACAACAATTAAAGACTATAGATTTACAATCACAGTTTCAAAAGTTGTTTAATGATCAAGCACAAGAAAATGCTTCAAGACAATTTAATGCAAAGTCTCAAGCACAAACAGATCAATTCTTTTCAGAATTAGATGTTCAAGTTCAAAATGCTAATGCTAGTCGTATGGCGGCTATGAGTCAATTTAATGTTGACCAAGCAAATGCTACTGATAGATATTTTGCAAAGATAAATGATGCTAGAGAAAAGTTTAACATACAAAATGATGCTGTTATTCAACAGTCTAATGCAAATTGGCGTAGAAACTTAAACACTGCAAATACTACAACACAAAATGAAGCTAATAGAATAAATGCTCTTAACGTGCTTCAAATACAAAATAATGCATTAAATAGACTTTGGCAACGGTATAGGGATGAAGCATCTTGGGCAATTCAAGCAAATGAAAATGATGCACAAAGAGCACACGCCATAGCATATCTTGCTCAACAACAATCGTTTAATGCAGAGCAGTATAAAAAGGATAGAGACAATACATTATTTAAAAGTCTAGGAGCAGTTGCTGCAGGAGGTATTTTTAGTTTATTAGGGGGTAAGAATCCATAATGTTTGATTCACTTTTTTCAGGTATAGGCGATTTTGCAAATGATGTAGGAGACTTTTTTAGTGGGTTTTTTGGAGAAGATCAAATAGACAAAGATTATCTTTCTAATATAGAAGAAGATGGTGATGTTGATTTAACGCCACTTGAAATTTTAAAAAGAGAAGAAAAAGAAGATGAAGACCCCTCCTTTTTTAATTTTGATTTTGATGATGTTAAAAAAGGAATAGAAAGTTTAACAAACAGCAAATTAGGAGATGCGTTAAAAGGTATTACAGGGGCTGTTGTATCAAAAGATTCTCCTTTAAGAGGAGGCAGAGAAGTTAAATCTCCAAGAACGGTAGGAGGAGGAAGATTTGCACAATCTAGAGGTATGTCTGACGCTAGACAAGTTCAAGGACGAATTGCTTCTGACCTTGCATCTTCATCAAGTAGAGCGATGGCTGCAGCACAGGCTTTGAGCAGACAAAACAGACTTTCTTTATCTGAAATTAGAGATTCACTAACCATGCCTAAACCATCAGGGGCAACTATTAAACTAGGTTCTGCCCCAAGCATAGGAATAAAGAATAATAGAATATCACTCGCATAGGAAAAACAATGGCAATTAATCCAAATCCAAATTTTATTGATCCTGAGATTGAGGAAGCTTTAGCTCCTGATCCTAATAACCCTGCAGAGTTTGAAAAATTTAACGCTCCTCCTGCAGGTCATTCACTTACAGATGAGCCGGGCAAATGGCCTTGGGAAAATCCTCCTCAATACGCTGATCCTAAAGAAGCTATGGACTTTATTATACAAAAAGCAGAAGAACCTGATAATGAAGAAAACTTTTTAAGGTTACTTCTCAGTGGTGTGCCTGTAGAGGCTATAGTAAATACTATTACTTTTGCAGGTTTTACAGGTGGTTTCTTTTCTGTAGATGTGGCTGAAACATTAAAAACCCCTATAGCGTTACACTTTATAGGTTTAGCTATGGAAAACAATATACCTGCACAAGTATACAACCTTGATCCTGAAGAAAAAAGAGAAGCAGGATTTATACCTCAAGATGAAGTATTAATTAATATGAAAGAAAATCGACCTGATATGTATGAAGCAATTATAGGTTCAACTGAAGAACTTCTTGATACAGAAATTAGTGAAGAGGGTGAACAGGAGTCTATGATGAACATGGAAGATAAAGAAGAAGAGGCTCCTGAAGGCTTTATGGAAATGGAAGAGGAGGAGGTCTAGATATGTCTTTTTTTACTGCATTTGCTACAGGTGCTCTTGAGGAAACTTATAGAAGACAGCAAGAAGAAAGAGCGCAAGAATTAAAAAGAGAGGAAAGAGAAGAAGCTTTTGAACAAGCCCAAAAACTTGAAAAATTTAAATTTGATTTAAAAAATGAAGCAGAAGAATTACAAAAAAAGAGGTTTTTTGGTAAAGGCACTGATTATGAACTTTCATGGCAAAAAGGTAAAAATGATGCTCAAACTGTTGTAAATTTTATGGATACTTTAACTGATGAAAAAAATCAAGATATAGTAAATTCAATTTTAGGTGACGATAGTTCTAAACAAAGTTTTGCAAAACTTATCAATAATATAATTGGTAAAAGTATTAATCAAGGATTATTTACTTTTAAGCAAACTGTAGATGATAAGCAAACTGATCTACCAATAGAAAATTTTACAACTTTTTTTGGAAAACAACTCAACACAAATCGAAAACTAAAAATGTTTTTTAAGCGTGTAGAAGATAAAGGTGCAAGGGATTTTGCAGTTAAGGATTCTTCAAACGTTGCAGCACTTACTAATAATCGAATCACCAATAAAGTTGAGCCTGTAAACGTTTTACCAGAAGCTGCTGCAGCCTATGGTAATGGTAGACCAAAAAGATTTGGTGAGAGTCCAGAAGAAAGCAATGCAAGATTTGCTAAAGAATTATACGAAAAAATTGATGCATCTTATGATAAAAAATTAGGTAAATTTGATGGTGAAAATAAATTTTATACCATTGCTAAAGAAGCACCTTTAGCCATAAAATATTTACAAAATCTATCACCAACTGAGAGACAGTCACAAGCTTTTTTAAAGGCACTGAAAAATCCTGAATATGAATTTTTTAAAAGAGACCAAATAACTAAAACTATGCGTCCTACTCAAGATTATTATAAGTTAATTGATATTTACGGATTACAAAATGCAACTAAGAGTAAAGCTAGACCCGGATTTCCAATTGCTCAATCAAAGTTTGTAGACAAAAACACGTTAAAAGAAATAACTAAAAAATCAAATGAAATGAGAGGTATTACTAGCGAGGCTATAGCAAATCTTAAAGGTTATTATAAGCTATTGGATACAAAATCAGGTGCAAATGTTGCTTCAGGGTTTGCTCAAAACGTTTTACAAGGTTTTGTAGCTATTCCTGCTGTTATAAAGCAAATAACTTCAGGTGTTTCAAATTTAACTAACAATGTTTTTAAATTTAAAAACCAAAACTTTGAAATAACTGGTGGTGATAACCATAAAAGAGAAATGGCAAGTTTAAAAAGAAATGTTGAGATTCTAAATGACAGTAAAAGAACAGATCAAGAACTAGCTTTAGCAAGGGCTGCAGTTTTTGAAATATCTCTTTTGTATCAATTGGCTGCAATTAAACAGGGAGGAACTGGTGGAAGAACAATATCTGACCAAGACATAGCCATAATGAGAAACTTGCTTGGTGGAGCAGGTATAAGTGCAGACCAAAAAAAGGAAAAACTAAGACAGTCTCTAATAGAAGTTTACAGAATTAAAGATAGAGTTGATCTTCTTAGTCAAATTAGATCAGAAACAAATTCAAGAAAAGCCGAAATAATTCAAAATTTAGCAAATAATACACCTTATGCAGATTTTGGAGCAGCTTCTGCAAGAGCAGACAGAATAATAAAAGAGAAAAATATTCTTGGTGTTGATCTTTCTGATTCTGAATTATTTTTTCAAAAAGGAAAGGATAACATTAACACTGTTATTAACACAACGTTTAAAGGTTATGTTGAACTTGGAGGACAAGTGTTTAATATGAAAAGCTTAAATGTTAATAAAAAACGAGCACTAAAAAAATATATTATGGATAAATATAATGAAGAACTTACAGTTCAATTTACGGTAGAAAATAATAATATTTATTTATTGTCAAGTGATAATAGAGGGGTAAATTTATCAAAAGCACTTTCACCTCAAGGTGATTTAACGCCTATAACTTGGACAGGTGGAAAAGGTACAGATATTGAAATAGATGACCCATCTTTAAATACACAAGTATTAGTTAATAATAAAAACACTAATGTAAATACTCCACCTATTACAAAGCCAAATGTAAATACTCCACCTATTACAAAGCCAAATGTAAATACTCCACCTATTACAAAGTCAAATGTAAATACTTCACGTATTCCAACGCCAGACGTTTACAATAAAATACGAAATTTATATTTATATAAACCACCTACCGGTTCAGAGTTAAAGGCTCAAGTTGAAGGGGCTAAACCAAAAATTCCAGTACTAGAGTCTCCTCCCGGTGATACGAGAAGACGACCCACAGCAGAAGAACAAGCTAATAGAGGGAACGTAAACTAATGGTAATACTTAATGACGCTATGTTTCCAGACCCTACTCCAAAAAATATTCTTCAAAAAGAAGAAAATGTAGAGGATGCAATTGATATTTCTTCAGGTCTTGAACGTGCAGCAAAAAAACGTGAAAAAGAACTAACACCAGAATTAGGTGAAAAACCTTATCCTGAAGACGTAACACCTGAAGACACTGCAGAAAGAGCAAAACAGATTGCAGAAACTAGAGAAAAGTTTGGTGGTGCAGAGGGTCTTGGTGCTATTAGAACTTTGTATTCTATTGGTTCAGATGTTGTAGATGGAGTGGTGGGTCTTGCTAATATACCTTTGGTTTTTGCAACAGGAACCACTAAAGTTCCTGATTCAAAACTATTTGAAGAAGGGCTTTTTACTAAAAAAAATAAAGTATTTAATAAAAAAAGATATATAGATTATTTTAACAAGGAAAAAGATGAAGGTAATATTTTTACAGCCCTTGCAAAAACTGGATATAAGATATTTGAAGAATCTCCTGAATTAAAAAATGAAGGTGAGTTTGTAGCAGGTTTAATTAATCGTGCATCTGACTATGGAAATATAATATCTCCAAGAGAAGCAGATTCTATAAGTAATTTTTGGCGACCTGAAGCAAGTATACAAGAACAAGTGATAAGGTCTATACCAGAATTTGCCGCAGCAACAAGGCTTGTTACAAAATTTACATTTAGAGGTGGTCCAAAGCAAATAGCAAGAGCAACAGAGTTATTAAAACAAAAATATAAAAATAATCCTAAAATGTTAAAAAAGATAAATGAAAAAGGATTATTAGCTGTGGATGTTGATGAATCTTTAGGACTATTACTTACAGATATTGGAAGAAAAGGCATTGCAGAAGTTACTATTCTTAAAGCCCCTATATCAAGAACTCTTGGATTGTTGGGTGCTTCAGGTACGGCATTAAAAACAGCAGGTAGAGGTAGAGCCGCATTAGGTAAAAGGTCTTTAGAAAATATAAAACAAGAAAGAGCTAGATTACAAAAAATAATAAATAAAGAAAAAGGAGTAAAAGATCCAAGAAGCCTTAAAGAAAAATTTAAAGCTATAAATAAAATTAAAAAAGATATAGCTATTACAGAAGCAGGAGCAATTTTAGGCACTATCACTGCAGCTAATTTATTTGCGGAAGAAGGAGAACCCGGAACACTCCTTGCTATGGGTGGAGCAATGGTAGGTGGAGTAACTGCAGGTGTTGGTATTCAAGCAGGTATTAGTTTAATAAAATATGGGGCTAACGTTACAAGTTCTATGTTATTTGACATTGGTAATGCTTTACCTGATGAATTAATTAATGTAAAAAACTTGGAAAATTTAGTATCAAAATTTGATTTATCTCCTGAAAAAACAAAAAACTTAAAAGGTCTTGTTTTTTATTTAAAATCTCTTCCTCCTGATCAATATAAAAGAGCTATGGGAGAACTTAAATATACTACTGAACTTAATAAAAAATTAATTGCTGCAGGTGTAGATGAAGAGCTTGTTAAAACTACAATAGGTAAAGCTACGAATTTAGTAGGTGTGATGCATTTACAAGAAACTCTTGAAACTTTTGCTAAACAATCTGCAATTGGAGCAAAATCCATAGATAAAACTATAAAAGACATTGATGATTTAATGGTAGGAAAAAAATTTGCAACTGAGTACATAACTTCTTTAAGAAGTGTATTAAATGATCTTGCAGGAGAAACTAAAGATTTTGCAGAAACAGATAAAAGGTATAGTAATTTTATTTCTAACCTCCAAAAAAATGTAATTATGATTGACGATGAACTTAATGAAATTTCTGTTAGGTTTAATGAAAGGCTTCGTGAATTAATGTCAGTGATTGATGATCCAAAATTTAATCCTGCAAAAATGGGAGTGTCAGTTGATGAAGTATCTAGATTAAGAAAAGCTATAACAGAAGAACTAATAGATTCTGAAATAGTAACAAACCCTGTTACTGATGTTGGAAAAGCACGTCTAGAACAATCTATAGCTGTAGCAGGTGAAAGTGCTGAAGAATTAACTAAAAAAAGAATAGAAGGAGCAAAAACTGAAATTAATAACCTTAGTGGCTTTAATCCATATTTTGAAGCCGGATCAGGGGTTATAAATACTGATGGTGCGTTAGATGATTTTGTTAGACTGGCTGAAAAAGTAAAAGAGGGTAGAGAATCAACTGCTTCCACACTATTTAATGCTATTAAAGGTAGACAAGTAGATGTAACAAAATGGTTTGAAAATTTATATTCAAATCAACCTTACGATGCTTCTGCAGGTGGTACTTTAATAGAAAGAATAAAAAGAAGAATAGTGGGTGAGAGAGATCAAGTAGCCATAGATGTCTTAGCTACTCATTTATCAAGAGACACTGTATTAGATTTTGTTAAACGTAATCCAAATATGTTTGATGAAATTAAAAAAGCTGTTGGTAAGAAAGATTTTGAAATAGCTACTTTTGAAGATTTGAGAAAAGCTACCAGAATATTAGCAGACGTGCCTAAAGATAAAGACATTACAAATTTAGATATTTTTTCAACTATAAAGGTCATAGCTACTGATGCAGGTATAAATACTTCTAATTTAAAACTCAATATAGATTCTGAAGATGTAATGAGAATAACCTCTAATCTAAATAAACAAGCATCTAAGTTTTATAAGAGAGGAGATAGAATTACAGCAGGAAAATACAGGGCTATTTCTGATGATCTTATTGAACAGCTAGACCCCGGTGATAGTGCAGAGCTACGTGCTGCAAAAGATAACTATCTTGTAGATGTAATTATACCTTACAGAAATCAAAAGTTAAACCCTTTAGGAGCACAATTAGAACAAACAGTATCTGGTATATATGCAAATAATCCTCAAGAATGGATAAAACTAGATAAATTTATAAATGGTAGTGCGATAGAAGCAGAGGAACTAATTAAACAGTTAAAATTAACTTTTGGTCAATATGATTCAGGATTAAAAGAATATGTTATTGATGGAAAAAGAAAAACTACAATAAATAATCTTTTAAACAACGTGCTTAGTTACAGGTTGGCTAATTTGGAGCAGACTAAAAGAGTAAAAGGTTCTATATTAGGTGCTGCCTCAAAAGAATTATTGGTAGGTAAACAGGCAAGAGAAAAAGCTATAACTGGTTTGGATGTTATTGAAAGTGAGTTTTTAAATCGTCTAAGAAGAGAAGGACTTTTAGATTTAGAGAGAGTTGTTACTTATAATTCTTTAGTAACAAAAACTAAAGAGGCTAAAGCAAGCTTTGAAATTGCTGAAAAGGGTTTAACTAACGTTGTAAATAGGCAGTTTGCAACTGTAGCTGAAGAGGGAAAATCTAGAAAAGATGTTATAAGGTCTACTCTTAATTTTTTACCAGACAAAAATATTACTGATCCTAATAAAATTAACGAAAATATATTTAATACATTTGTATTAAGTCCCGGTGCGGTCACTAGAACACCAGAAATTATTAGTAGAGTTGTTAAAAATAGTGGTATGAGTGAATCTGAAGTAAAAAAACAATTAGGTAATTCTGTTGTTAAACACATAATAGAGACAACCTACGGTAAACCAAAAGAGGGAGCAGATGTTGGTCAAATTACATATGACTTTGACGTAAATAGGTTTTCAGCCATAGTAAATATGAATGAGGGTGCTTTACAAGCTGTTTTAGGTGATAAATTTAACCCACTAAAAGCAGTAGCAGAACATCTTAGAACTACAAACAGAAACTCAAAAGACTATTTACGTGAAGGAGGAGTCAACATTACTACTCCCGGTGGTTTATCTCTTGAGTCTCTTGTATCTAGGGCTTATTCAATATCAAGGGGTGTTGTCAGTCCACGTTACGTTGCTACGGAAATAGCTTTACTAAAAATGAGAAAAACAAATGTAAGCATGATGAAAGAAATATTAGATGACCCTAAACTAGTAGATGACATAATAGAATTAATAGAAACTAATGATATAGAACTATTAGAAAGAATTACCCCAAGGCTTTTACCTTTATTAGCTATCAGTCTTGCAGAGGCCGGAGCTATTAAAAAACAAGAAAAAGTTGAAAAACAAGTAAAAGAACTTGAGCTAGAAAAGTTTGGAATTAAAAAGGAGAAAGAATAATGGAACTAGTAATATTAGTCGTGTGTGTGTTTGCAGTAATAGGAGGGTTTTCAGTGGTTGCTGCTATTACCCCAAATGAATCAGACAATAAACAGTTACAGAAGTTATTAGACACAATAAATGTATTAGGAGCAAATGTTTACAATGCTGCTAATCAGGTAAAGGAAAAAATTGAAAACACACTTAATACCAAATGAACCTGTGATGATACGCATCACATATCATATGCCAGACTACCCACATATTTTACAAGAATTTGTGTGGCAGTTTTTTGATCTTGCACCTTCTTATCCAAGAATGAATAACTTTGTTAGCTTTTGGAGAAAAAATATTGAAGGTCCTATACATACGATAGAGTTTGATTGTGGAACAAAAGAAACTACAACAAGACAGTAAATACAACCCACTAGATTTAGATAATGATGGGTGTGTGTCTGACAGAGAATTAGAAATAGCTAATGCTGTAGAACAGCATGAAAAAATGGATGCACAAAGAAGAATGGCATGGACTGCTATGGTTTCTATGATAGTATTCACTATATTAGTATTTATGCCTATCTTTCCTGACGCTAGAATAAAAGCTCTTGGCGATCTTTTTTCTTTATTCTACATTGGAATGGCAGGTTGTGTGTCTGCATACTTTGGTGCGACTGCCTTTATGAGTAAAAAGAAATGATACAGCTTTATGCAGGATTAGCCATAGTTTCTTTAGTAGGTGGAGTTTGTTATGGTGGTTATCAGTATTACATAACTACACAAAATCAAATTAGAACTCTTACTGAAAATACAGTAAAACTTGAAATGGCTAAGAAACAACAGGACAACACCATTAAAGTTCTTCAAGAAGATCAAGAAAGATTTGAAAGATTAAACAAGAATCTTACTGCAAAATTAATTGAAGCTACTAAATACAAAGACACTTTAATTACTAAGCTACGTAAACATGACCTTACTGCTCTTAGTATGAAAAAGCCTATGCTTATAGAAAAGAGAATAAACAATGCTGTCAAAAAACTATTTAAAAACTTTGAAGATTTTAACAGGACTGAGCCTAGCAAGTCTGCTGATAGGGTGCAGCAGTCTACAGGAGATAATACCAGTAGAAGTAAAAACAGTAGAAGTAAAAAGAAAGATACCTCTACAAGGTAAACCAAAACCTATGCAGATGAATAATCTGCACTTTTATGTGGTTACACCAGACAATATTGATAAATTTAAAAAAGTATTTGAAAAAGAAAATGGTAATTCAGTATTTTATGCGATTAGCGTAAGGGACTATGAAAACCTGTCTTTAAATATGTCAGAACTGGATCGTTATTTAAAACAACAAAATGAAATAATAGTTTACTATGAGAAAGCAATTACGAAATGACACTTATGTTTGCTTTATATTGGACTATAGCAGGGGTAACTACAGAACGCCCTGCTTTGTTTGAAGATTTAAATAGGTGCCTATACTTTGCAAAAAAAATAGACGAAACTGAAGGGGTTAGCAGAGGGCAAAAGATTTTTATTAAGGCTCACTGTGAACCAAAATGGATAAATACTAAATAAACTTTTCTACATTTTTAATAAAATTATTTTGATAGTCTCTTAGGTACTCTACTAATGAGACTATTTTTTTTGTCTCCTCAAAGTTACAATTCCAATCATTAAAAGCTTTCTCTACTAATTTTGAATCAGGAGGTTTAGATGATTCAAGAACTATCTCTCCCTCTGTATTTAAAAGAACCTCTAGTTTAAATAGAGTTGCTTGTGGATTACTCATCTAGCCCTACCTTGACCACGATAAACTTTAAAACTTCTTTTCTTGTGTTTATTTTTAGGTCTTGTGTTTATTGACGAACCTATACTAGTTCTCGCGTGACTTTGTGCTGTAGTTCTATCCATTTTTTGTATTTTTTTAGCCATCGCTAATATCCTTAATTCTTAGAGTATACGTATTTAGTTTAAATACAAAATTACCTGACTCAGCCATAGAACCTGAACGGTTAAATTTAGCTTTTGCTAAAAAGTTTTCTTTTGATATCTTTCCAAGATACCACCCCTTTGACATATTGGATAGCACTCTTACAAAAGCAAAATAATTACAATTCTGTTTTACACTGTGTTGGTTTAGGTTACACTCGTAGTAATCTCTAGGCACAGAATTTACCGCTTGCGTTTTTACATCTATAGTAGAACCATCATCTAAG
>Ga0098037_1000840_pt1 | contig 14741 bp, 17 predicted proteins | sample 5_EtaG_FD_75050 | JGI IMG/M metagenome (GOLD analysis project Ga0098037, IMG submission 75050) | Marine viral communities from the Subarctic Pacific Ocean - 5_ETSP_OMZ_AT15132 metaG | ecosystem: Environmental > Aquatic > Marine > Oceanic | place: Pacific Ocean | collected 2015-01-08 | reverse complement strand
TAATTCTAACAAAGCAGTTTGTGCAATTAATTTTGGTGCAAACAAAACTGTTACGAGTGGAACTTTTACAATTCAATTTCCAGCACAGACAGCAGGAAACGCAATCATTCAGATAGCATAGGAATAAAAAATGGCTGACGTTACACTTACAGTAACGGGTCTTTCTTCTACTTCAAATTTAGGAGACCTGACTTATTCAGGAACTTCTGAAGGATGGGGACGTTTTTCATGGGGTCGTGCTGATTGGGGTGATACTAATCTTATTGTACAAGGTTGGGGTCGTGACACGTGGGGTTTTCAATCTTGGGGTGACACACCGATTGTTTCACTTACTGGTTTATCTGCAACAACAAGTGTTGGAAGTGTAGATGTAGAATTAAGACCTGGTTGGGGTACACTTTCTTGGGGCCAAAATGGTTGGGGATCAATTGAAAGTGCAACAGAGTCATTAACTGGATTTAGTTTAACATCAAGTTTAGGTACAGTCGTTGCAGAAGATGTTGTTGGTTTATCTGGATTTAGTTTAACTAGTACTTTAAATTCTTTATCAGCAGTTTTCACTGACACTACTGTTACTCTTCCTGGTCAGTCTTTAATATCTTCTTTTGGTTTATTATCTGTAGATGATCATTCAGTAGGTTTACAAGGTCAGTCAGCAACTTCTTCGGTTGGGTCATTAACACCGGCTGATGTAATAGGATTAACAGGTCTTTCTGCTGCTACAGATTTAGGAACTTTAGCTTTTAGTTCAAACCCTATAGTAAATTTAAGTGCTTTAACTGTAATAGCAGCTCAACTGGGAGGTATAACAGCTACTCCTGAAACTATAGCTACTCCTAGTGGTCAAAGTAGTACAACAAGTTTAGGAACAGTTACAACAGTTCAAGTAACTAATGCTTTTCCAGAGGGTCAAGTAGCTACTACAAGTTTAAATGATAATTTAATATTAAGATATTATCATAGACTAAGTCCTAAAACGAGTACTGGATACACAAGGATCACAGCTAAAACAAGCACAGGATATACAAGAAAAACACCGTAATAATTATGTTTGACTTAAAACTAAATAAACAATATAAATGCAATAATTAGGAGAATTAAACAATGGCTTCAACATACACACCTCTTGGTATAGAATTAATGGCTACAGGCGAAAACGCCGGTACGTGGGGAACAAAAACTAATACAAACTGGTCAATCATTGAACAATACACAGGTGGTTACTCTGCTAAATCAATTGCAGGTGGAGCACAAACTACAGCTTTAACAATTGTTGATGGTAATACAACTGGAACAGGTCAATTTAGAATGATTGAGTTTACAGGTACTATTACAGGAAACCAAATTGTTACAATTCCAAATGATGTAGAAACTTTTTACATGTTAAGAAACACAACATCTGGAGCAAATACAGTTCAATTTAAATATGCTACTGGTTCAGGAAATTCTGTAACTTTTTCTGCTACAGACAAAGGCGATAAATTAGTTTTTGCTACAGCAAATGATGGCAGTAATCCAGATATTAAAGATTTATCAATTGGTACAACTTCAGCTGCAGGATCAACTGGTCAAGTACAGGTAAATAATGCTGGTGCTTTTGCTGGAATTGCTGAAGGAACTAGCGGTTTTGTATTAACATCAAATGGCTCAGGAGCAGCCCCAACTATGCAAGCGCCTGCAGTTTCTGTAGGAAAAGCTATTGCAATGGCAATCGTATTCGGTTAAAAGGAAGAAGGAGATTAAAAAATGGCAAACCCAAATATAGTAAATGTAACATCAATCTTAGGTGGAAACCTTGGTTTCAATTTATCAAACACTTTAACTGCAACTCTATTAACAGTTGATGCAGAAAAATTATTAAAAATTAATAGAATTACAGTTGCAAACGTAGATGGATCATCAGCAGCAAATGTAGATTTATTTATAGATGGTTTAACAACTGCAGGCGCATCAGGTATTACTGCAACAGGTGCCGACGCAACAGTTTATTTAGCAAAAACAGTTTCAGTCCCAGCAGACGCAACTTTAGTACTTTCAGATACACCAATATATTTAATGGAAGGTGACATTCTTAAAGGTGGAGCTAGTGCTACGGGTGACCTAGATTTATTTATTTCATACGAAGTATTAGACGACGCATAGGAGGTAACCGATTATGGCTAATGGCGGAATAATTGGACCACCGAACGCAGTTACACCAGCAGTGTGTGCGGCAGCAAACGCAGTTTCAATAACAGGATCAGGAACTTATACTAAAACAGCAGCAGCACCTAGCACAGTTGATCTTGTAGTAGTTGCAGGTGGTGGTGCAGGAGGACCTGAAGGCGGTGGTGGTGGTGCAGGTGGTTTAGTTTATATAGCTTGTTTTCCTTTAGCAGCAGATGCAACACCAGTTACAATTGGTGGTGGTGGAACTGCAGGCGGTCCCAGTTCTTGTGGACCTGGTAATAATTCAGTTTTTGGAGATGGAACTAATCCAGTAACTGCCCTTGGTGGTGGCGGTGGTGGAGGTTCTGGAGGACCTGTTGGAAGAAACGGTAATCCAGGTGGTTCTGGTGGAGCAGGTTCAAGAAATAATCCAGTAGGATCAGCAACTCAAGGAGACATATCAGGTTTTCCAGGCTCAGGTTTTGGTAATCCAGGTGGTGGATCACAACCTACTTTTCCTCAAGTAGGAGGAGGTGGCGGTGGTGCTGGTGGTAACGCTGGACCAACTTCTAATGGATTTGGAGGTGTTGGAAAAGGAAGTCCTACTATACCTTGGATGCCTAATTGTGTTGGACAATGTTCATTCCTCGGAGGAGGAGGCGGAGGTTTCAGAGGTAACCCTCCTGAAAATCTTGTTGGTGGTGACGGTGGTGGTGGAACAAATACTACTGGATATTGTGGACCACAACCAGGACACAGTGGAACAGTAAATACTGGTGGTGGCGGAGCTGGTGGTGGTAGTAGTTTTGGTTTTGGTGGTTCTGGTATGATAGTTGTTCAAGAGAAGGCTTATTCAATACCAGCAAAAGCGCCTGGTGTTTGGTCAATGGCTAGTGTTTACGCAAATGTAAAAGCTGGTAATTGGACTAATTAATGAATATTGACAATAAGTTTAAAGTAAAATATATAAGATAACAGGAGTAATAACATGGCACACTTTGCAGAATTAAAATCAAAAACAGATCCAACAGGATTTACCTCTGATACCCATCAAGTTGTTGAAAGAGTAGTTGTTGTAGGAAATGATGTAGTTCCTTCAGATATGCACGTTGATGGAGAAACATGGTGTGTTAATTTTTTTAAAGGTGGAACTTGGAAACAAACTTCTTACAATTCAAATTTTAGAAAACAATACGCAGGAATCGGAATGATTTATGATCCTGTAAAAGATAAATTTTTAGGTGCACAACCATATGCATCATGGTCATTAGATGATAATGACGATTGGCAAGCACCAATTACATATCCTTCAATCGTAGAAGAAGAAGGTTTTTTCTATGGAATTTATTGGAACGAAGATACTTATAATGCTGACAACACAACAGGTTGGCAAGCAACTAAATCAAACGATACAGCGGAAACACCAACAATTTACAATTGGAACGGCACAGCTTGGGTGTCCGCATAGGAGGACATTTAAATGCCAAGTACTAGATCGAGCTCACAAAATGGTGGAGTAATTGGAAAAGTAAATAATGCTTCTTTTGGTAAATGTACTACTACAACTAAAACATCTTCAGGATGTCTTTCATTACAAACAGGAACAAGGCTAGTTGATTATCTAGTAGTTGCTGGAGGAGGAGGTGGAGGAGTATCAAATGGTGGTGGTGGAGGTGCTGGAGGTTACAGAACTTCTGGTTTTGGTCCTTCCCCTTTACAAGGTAGTTCTATTGCCGCTTGTGGAACAGTTGCAGTGACAGTTGGAGCAGGAGGTTCTGGAGCACCAGGGCCAGGTTCTAATGTTGGGTCTGCAGGTAATAATTCAGTTTTTGCATCAATAACATCAGCGGGTGGCGGTAGAGGTGGAAATAATACTTCTCCTGCAACAGGTGGTGATGGAGGTTCAGGTGGTGGCGGAACTGGTGGTTTTTTTAGTAATCCATGTCAAGGTGCCGGTGGTAGTGGAGATACTCCGGATGTAACTCCAGATCAAGGAAATGATGGTGGTAGAGGATCTCCAGGAACTGCATCAAGAGACGCAGGTGGTGGAGGTGGTGGAGCTAGCGCAGTAGGTGCAGATGGTGGTTGTAGTGGACCAGCTGGTACTGGTGGTGCTGGGGTAGCAAATAATATTACAGGTAGTTGTGTAACTTACGCAGGTGGTGGAGGTGGTGGAAAAAAATCTCCAGGAACTGGTGGTTCTGGTGGTGCTGGTGGTGGAGGAGCAGGAGGTACAAGTGGTGGATCCGCAGGATGTGCTAACACAGGTGGTGGAGGCGGCGGAGGTGGTACTCCAGGAACTGGCGGTGCCGGTGGCTCAGGAATCGTAGTCATAAAAGAATTAAATGCAGCAAGTGGTGTGTGGTCAATGCAAAGTCAATTTCAAGCACGAACAGAAGATACATGGCCAGAGTTTGGTTTTAATGTAGATTATTTAGTAGTAGCAGGTGGTGGTTCTGGTGGTGGTGGAGCTGGAGGTAACAGATCAGGTGGTGCCGGTGGTGCCGGAGGTTATAGAGCTTCTGGTTATGGCCCAAGTCCATTACAAGGAAATAGTTTATTTTTAACAGGTGGAGATCACACTGTTACAGTTGGAGGTGGTGGAGCTGGTGGAGAAGGTAGTCCAAATCAAAGTGATGGTAATGATTCAACACTTGCAACAATTACATCAGCAGGTGGAGGATCAGCCGGAACAGGAAATGCTGGTGGTTCTGGTGGTGGTAAAGGTCCTTTTGGTGGTCCCCCAGGTCATGCTGGTAACACTCCCCCAACAGATCCCCCACAAGGTAACCCTGGTGGTGGTGGATTTAGTCAAGGAGCTGTTCCAGGAGTTTTTTCTGGTGGTGGAGGTGGTGGAGCTACAGCAGCTGGAAGTAATGCAAGTTCTGGTGGTGGTGGAGCTGGAGGTGCAGGTGCACCAAATACAATTTTAGGACCTGCTACAACTTATGCTGGTGGTGGAGGTGGAGCAGCTCAAGGTGATGGAACACCTGCTTCTCCTGGAGCTGGTGGAGCTGGCGGTGGTGGTCCAGGTGGTAAATCAAATACTGCTCCTTCAACAAGTGCTGGAACTAATGGAACTACTAACACTGGTGGTGGAGGTGGTGGAGCTGCCAATGATAATGGTCCAGGTGGTAATGTAAGTTCTGGTTCAGGTGGATCGGGTATAGTTATTGTTAGAGCACCTAGTGCTGCTACTTTAGCAGTATCTCCTGGAACAAATTCAACATCCACTCACCCTGGTGGAGATAAATTAGCTACATTTACAGTTTCTGGAACATTGACAATTTCATAACAGATGTTAAAACAAGTTCATAAAGATATATGAACTTAATAAATTATTACTGGTACTTTCCATCAGCAATTCCTTCTAGGATTTGTGATGACATTGCAAGATACGGAAAATCTTTACAAGATCAAATGGCAGTTACTGGTGGTTATGGTAAAAAAAAATTAAATCAAAAACAAATTAAAGATCTAAAAACAAAAAGAGATTCTAATATTGTTTGGATGAGTGATAGATGGATCTATAAAGAAATACAACCATATGTTCATAGAGCAAATGCTAATGCTGGTTGGAATTTTCAATGGAGTTTTAGTGAATCTTGTCAATTTACAAAATATACTAAAGGTCAATATTATGATTGGCATTGTGATAGTTGGGATAGACCTTATCAAAAAGAACAGGATGATCCTATTAACGGAAAAATTAGAAAGCTATCTGTAACAGTAACTTTATCAGATCCAAAAGAATATAAAGGAGGAGAGTTAGAATTTGATTTTAGACAAAATGATCCAGACAAACCTAGAAAACCAATTAAATGTAAAGAAATATTACCTAAAGGATCTTTAGTTGTATTTCCTTCTTTTGTATGGCATAGAGTATGCCCAGTAAAAAGTGGAGAAAGAAAAAGTTTGGTTATTTGGAATTTAGGATGGCCATTTAAATAAAGTAGAAATATGAAAAAGAAAAAAAACATTAAATATCCAAAAGAATTAACAAGAGAAGATTTTTTTAAATGTCCAATATGGTTTGCTAAAGAACCATCGTTTGTAGATTCATTAAATAAAGCATCTGATAAATACATAAAAGAATCACAAGACATTTTAAAACCAACAATAAAAAAAAGAAATAAAAAACATGGTGATAAAAAAGATATGGGTCATGTGTTTCATTCAAAATCATTAATTGGTGATCCTAACTTTGAAGATTTACAAAACTATGTTGGAGCAACTTCACATAATTTATTAGACGAAATGGGATTTGATTTAACAAATCATCAAATATTTATTACAGAATTATGGGTACAAGAATTTGCTAAAAGTGGTGGTGGTCATCACACTTTACACACACATTGGAATGGACACATATCTGGTTTTTATTTTTTAAAAGCTAGTGAAATAACATCTTTGCCAATGTTTGAAGATCCAAGACCTGGAAATCTTATGAATCTTTTACCAGAAAAAGATAAGACTCAGGTAACGTATGCTTCATCACAAATTGTTTATAAAGTAGAACCTGGAACAATAATATTTTTTCCATCGTATATGCCACATCAATATATTGTAGATTTAGGTTATGAACCATTTAGATTTATACATTGGAACTGTCAGGCAATACCTAAAAATGTTTTAAATGTTAGTAAATAAAAAAATTATTATAGATCCATCTTTAGAGGGTAAACCTTTTCAAGTTATGATGGCATGGGAAAAACCATACATGGAACATTTAATTAAAAAATTAAAACCTAAAGGAGATGTTTTAGAAATAGGTTTTGGTTTAGGTTATTCTGCTTCTGCAATACAAAAATACAATATAACATCACACACTATTATTGAGCCTTTTTTAATTAAAGAACTTAAAACGTGGGCTAAAAAACAAAAACATAAAGTTAATATTGTTAAAGGTTATTGGCAAAAAGAATTAAAAAACCTAGGTAAATTTGATTGTATATTTTTTGATGATGCTCCTACGGATACATATAAAGATAAAACTAATATTAGACTTTATAAATTTATTTATGAATTGTTAAATAATCATGTAAATAAAAATGCAAAGCTTACATGGTTTTGTGGAGAACCTATTCATTTTTTATGTCATCCTAATTTATCTTGGGACTTAGAAGAATATAAAATTGGTATACCTAAAGATTGTAAATATGTTACTGGCGATACTTTGTACGTGCCTTTAATAAAATTTAAAAAAGGTATTGTAAACGCTTACAATCAAAAAGCATTAAATAATAAATTTGAATTAGAAAGAATAAATTAAAATGATAAAAGAAAAAAATTGTATAATAAAACCAGATGATTTAAAAATAATTAATAATTTAATACTTGAAGAAAAAATTTCTTTTACGTTTAAAAATAATAGTACACCTAGATTTGTTAAAAAAGATTTTTACTTTGAACATTGTATTATAGAAAGAAAAGAAACAGCAATTAATGAAAATAGAAACAAATCAATTTACATTGAAAATTTTTTAAGAGTTTTTGTTCATATTTTTTCTAAATTTAAAATAAAAAAAGCTGAGATATATAGAGCAGCAATAAATTTAACAGTCAATAATTCTGTAAAAAAATGTTCTATTCACTATGATCATTATTATGAACATAAACAAATATTAATTTATTTAAATGATTGTGATGAAAATGCTAAAACGGTTTTATTAAATAAAAATAATAAAAAACTAAAAGAAATAACACCTAAAAAAAACAAAGGTGTTTTATTTGACTATTTACCTCACTACCACTATTTTCCTAAAACAGGATATAGGTTAGTTATGGTAATAACATTTAAAGAAAAGGAGAAATAATATGTCATTTAAAAATAACAAATACACAGTATTAAAAAAAGCTATATCACCTGAGTTAGCTGATTTTGTTTACAAATATTTTTTAAACAAAAGAAATGTTGCAAGGGTATTATTTGATGAAGGGTATATCTCACCTTTTACAGAATATTGGGGTATTTGGAACGATGATCAAGTTCCTAATACTTATTCACACTATGGTGATACAGTAATGGAAACTTTATTGACAGAAGTAAAACCAGTAATGGAAAAACACACTGGACTTAAATTAAGTCCTACATATTCCTATGCAAGAATATATAAACAAGGTGATGTATTAACTAGACATAAAGATAGATATTCATGTGAGATATCTACCACATTAAATTTAGGTGGTGATCCATGGCCTATATATCTAGATCCAACAGGTAAAAAAGGTCAAGCAGGAGTTAAGGTAGAACTTAATCAAGGAGATATGTTAATATATTCTGGTTGTGATCTAGAACATTGGCGAGAAGAATTTAAAGGTAAAGACTGTGGTCAAGTATTTTTGCATTATAATAAAGCTAATTCTAAAATGGCTAAAGAAAATTATTTAGATGGAAGGCCGATAATAGGATTACCTGCTTTCTTTAAAGGTTTTAAATTGACAAAAAATAAAAAATAATCTATACATTAGGCTTGCAGGGGGATGATCCACCACAGATTCCCTCTGCTTAAAACCTATTGAAATCACCCACAATCTGATATAACACCTAATAAACAGGTTTTAATATATGCTACAAAAGTTAGGTTTTTTACCCGGATTCAATAAACAAGTTACATCTACTGGAGCTGAGTCTCAATGGACAGGTGGACAAAATGTGCGTTTTAGATATGGTACTCCTGAAAAAATAGGTGGTTGGTCACAGTTGGGTGAGTCTAAACTTACTGGAGTAGCAAGAAAACTTCATCATTTTGTTAATTCAGCATCAACTAAATTTGCAGCCATAGGCACAAATAGAATATTGTATGCATACTCTGGAGGTGTGTTTTATGATATACATCCTTTAGTTAACCCATCAGGTACAGCTCTTACAAATTGTTTTAGTACTACTAATAATTCACCTACTGTTACTATAACGTTTTCAGGAACAACAACGTTTCAAGCAGGAGATATTATTTTATTTGGAGACGCTTCTACGTTTTCGTCTATAACAAATTCTAATTTTGGAGCAGCTGATTTTGCTGACAAAAAATTTATGGTAACAAGTGTACCAACAAGTTCTAGTATTACAATTACGATGCCTAGTAGTGAAACAGGAAGCGGTGCTACTTTATCTGGAGGCATAACTTTTTTTCAATATTACCATGTAGGACCGGCTGAACAATTAGGTGCTTTTGGTTGGGGTATATCATTATGGGGTGGAACTATATTAGGAGCAGCTACAACTACTTTAGATGGAGCTATTACAGGTACAAGTGGTGGTAATAATAGTTCTGCAACAGAAATAACATTAACTAGTGTTACAGGATTTCCAACAACAGGAACTAATTTTGTTCAGATAGGCTCAGAAGAAATATCTTACACTGGTATTACAGGAACTAAATTAACAGGTATTGGTAGAGCAGCTAGAGGAACTACAGCTACTACACATTCTAATGGAGCAACAGTAACAAATACATCTCAGTTTACAGGATGGGGCTCACCAGCAGCCAACACAGATAAAGTTACTGATCCTGGTTTATGGGCTCTTGATAATTTAGGAGCTAAACTTATTGCATTAATTGTAGGTGGTTCAGCATTTGAATGGGATGGTGATGCAGCTAACGCTACATCAACAAGAGCAACACTTATTACAGGTGCACCAACAGCGTCACGTGATATGCTAGTATCTACAACTGACAGACACTTAATATTTTTTGGAACTGAAAAAACTATTGGAGATCCAACAACACAAGATGATATGTTTATTAGGTTTTCTTCTCAAGAAAATATAAACGATTATACACCTACAGCAATCAATAGTGCTGGTACACAAAGACTGGCCGACGGATCACGGATCATTGGAGCTACGGTTGGTAGAAATGCAATATATGTTTGGACTGATACAGCGTTATTTACAATGCGTTTTGTAGGAACACCTTTTACATTTGCATTTGAACAAGTAGGAACTAACTGTGGTTTGATCGGTATGAATGCAGCTGTTGAAGTTGATGGTGCTGCGTACTGGATGTCTGATAATGGTTTCTTTAGATACACAGGTAAACTAGAATCTATGGACTGTTTAGTTGAAGATTATGTTTATGATGATTTAAACACAACATCTAATCAATTAATATATTGTGGTATTAACAATTTGTTTGGAGAAGTTGTTTGGTTTTATCCAACATCTACGTCTAACGTAAATAATAGAGCAGTCTTTTATAGTTATTTAGATTCAACAGCTAAACGTCCTATATGGTTTTCAAACGATAGTACTCTTTTTGCAAGAAGTACTTGGGAAGATTCTGCTGTATTTGGGTTACCACATGCAACAAAATACAATGCAAGTGATGATAACTCTTTTGATGTAGAGGGTAATACAGATGGAGTTACAACATATTTTGAACATGAAACAGGTGTCAATCAATTAGAAGCTGGAGCTGTTACAACAGCAATACCGGCTGATATTACTTCTGGAGATTATGATATTACACAAAAAGTTGTTAGAGGAGCTCAAACTAGTTTAGGTGATCTTAGAGGAGATGGTGAAAACATTATGCGAGTTAGTAGAATTATACCTGACTTTATTGCTCAACAAGGTAATACAGTTGTGCAATTAGATTTACGAAACTATCCTAATAACACAGCAGCTAGTTCGTCTTTAGGACCATTTACAATTACATCAGCTACGACTAAAGTAGACACTCGTGCAAGAGCAAGAGCCGTAGCTCTTACAATAAAAAATACTGCAGTAGATACAAGTTGGAAACTTGGAACTTTTAGATTAGACATACATGCTGGAGGAAGACGATAATGTCAATTACAAGATTACAACAAGCTAGACAAATGTATAGATATGGTGGTGGAGCTGATATGGGTAGCACTGGTAGTAGCACTGGATCATCGGGTCCAGCAGGAGGAGCATCGGCTGGAGGAAATTATGGTGGAAATAGTTCTGGTGGAACAGCTCCTGGTGGTATGAGTAATACAGGAGGAAATAAAGTAGATGTAGGTTTTCAAAATGCAATAAGAGATCAACAAAGAAGACAAGATACAATTGACAAAAGTCAAGATCCTAATTTTGGTCAATTTTTTGGTACTAGAGTTCCTACTTATGAACCACCTACTTTTGGTGAAAGACTTGGTCAAGGAGTTGGAAACTACATAAAAGGTGGTGGTATGATTGGTATGATTGCTAAAGGACTTGGTAGTTTATTTGGTGACCTTACTAGTCCTAAATCATTTGAAGATCAATATGGTTATGCAACAGATTATCAAGGATCAAAAAGTCCATCAAGAGTTATTGATTTTGGACCAGAAGGAGGAAATGATAGTAATAATCAAGAATTATATGCTACAACAAATCAATACACTGCTCCAAAATTTATTGAAGAAGAAGGTATTGAAACATTAGTAAATAATCCAGATTTTGTACAAAGGTTTAGAGTAAAGAATCCGTATCGACAAGATAAACAGGGTCAATTAGATCCACAAATTATGGAAATGATAAGTAAGTTATACACATAATGGCAAAGATAGTACAAACATTAACTAGAGCAAGCTCAGAATATAAAGAGGATGTAGCACAATCTCTAATTAGAGATTTAGATGCTGTGTTAGAAAAATTAAATACAACGTTTCAAGAAGAAATAAAACAGGAGATTGAGGCTAGAAGTCTCTTTTTAGATTAATGGCAGTAATAAACGAATACAAATTTGTAGGACTAAATGCTAACACAGACAATACGGAAAAAAATCCGTTTGGTACTAATAATCCTTTAGTTAGTGAAACATATATTATTAAATCTATTTTAGTTACGTCTGCTGGAACACCTACTCCAACAGTAACTAATAATGGTATAGTAGTTATAAAGGCAGCACAATTAACTGCTGATACTACAGTCGAATTATTAACCCAACCTTTGATAGTTGTGGGAGGAACTACATTAACTATTAAAGCAGGTAGTGCAGACGCATTTACATTTGGCGTTAGCTATCTAAACATTAAGAAGGAAGTAACAACATAATGATTGAACTAACACCAGAAAAAATAATAACTACAATTAAAAATAAAAAAACAGGAGAGGTATACGAGACTGAAGAGGCTTTAAAAGCTGCAAATATCCCAGAAGAAGACGTGCAAAGAGACGTAACAGTTATCATGCCACCTCTTGATTTAATGGGAAAAACACAGTAAAGTGGCAAAACCATGGCAATAACAGATATACAAATTTCAGAAGAACTAGAGACTAACGCACCATCTATTAAATATAAAGGTAATGAAGGTCCTAAATCTCCACAAGAACAGATGCAAATGGCTGATGCTTTGTTACAAGAAGAGTATGAAAAATATGTATTTGATCTATTAGAAATTAGACCTGAAGCAACACCTATGTCATTCGAAGAATTTAGACAAATGGTTCTTGCAGAAGGACAAATGTCTGGTGGTCAACCATTACCACAAGATCCAACTAAACCAGTTAATCCTTTTGCACCTAAACCAACAGGACCAACTTTACCTAACAGACAGATGGCAGCCTATGGTGGTATCATGGGTCTAGATGGTAGACGTCAATATGGTCTTGGAAGTTTTTTAAAAAAAACAGTTAGAAAAATTATACCTAATGAAGTAGCAGATATTGCAGTTAAAGCTGCACCATTTATTGCACCGTTTAATCCACTAGCTGCAGCAGTAGCAGGTGGTCTTGGAACATTCGATCAAACAGGAAGTATTAGTGGTGGTCTTAAATCAGGATTAAAAAATTATGCTTTAGGTCAAGGAGCTAGATATTTAGGTGGAGCAGATTTTCAAGGATTACAAAATCCATTTACTAGAGATGCATTTAGTATGCCAACAGGTAGTGGTGGTATAAAAAATTTATTTAAAGAAAAAGCAACTATATCAGAAGGTATACCTCGTATAAGTGGTAATGAAGTAGGAGGAGAACAATTTGTTTTTGGTGGTGATGATGCATTAGGTGGAGAAATGATGACTACTGGACCTAAAGTAGCCTCTAAAGTTGGAGTAGAAGCTGCTCAAGAAGCAGCAAACAGAACATTACCTAAAAAAATTATGGATTCTTTATCTAAAGCAGGTCTAGGAAACAACCTTGTTACAGGTCTTTTAGCTGGTGGTTTAGGAGCTAGTGCTCTTATGGGTAATATGGAACCAGAAGAAATACAAGATTTACAAAGAGGTGAAGGTTTAGATATAGAAGGTATTAGAGCAGAAGTAATAGAAGCTATGAAAGACCCAAGCGGTGAAGCATTAGAAGCTATTAGAATTAAATATCCTTTCCTTGGAACACAAAGATCTAAAAATATAGATGCTATGGGAAAAGCTATGGGTGGTAGAATAGGATTTGAAGAGGGTGGTGATACTTACGAAATAAAAATAAAAGAGTTAATGGATCAAGGTTTAAGTAGAGAATTAGCTGAAGTAATAGTTGATTCTGGAATATCTAAAGAAATGTTTACTATACCGGAGAAAAAAGCTATGGGTGGTAGAATAGGATTTGCTGATGGAACAAAACCTTCGGCAGAAGAAAACACACCCTCTCAAGAAATTATTAATAAACAAATAAAACAAATACAACAGATGTCTAATATGGGAGCGGATATTGATACTATTAAAACAATTACAGGAGCTTCTGATGAATTAATATCGATGTATTTTGGAAAAGCTATGGGTGGTAGAATAAGCAGAGCCGAAGGTGGATTAATGGACCTTGGCGGTATGGAAAAAGATTATAGAGCTGAAGGTGGGTTTGTACCTATAGGAAAAGCAGAAAAAGCTGACGATGTACCTGCAAGATTAAGTGTAAATGAGTTTGTATTTACTGCAGATGCTGTTAGAAACGCAGGTGGTGGAGATATAGATAAAGGGGCAGAAGTTATGGAAAACATGATGAAACATTTAGAAGGCGGAGGACAAGTCTCACAAGAATCACAAGGTATGAGTGGTGCTAGAGATATGTTTGAAGTTTCGGAAAGATTAAGCGAGGTAGTATAATGGCTGTACAACAAACACAAATGCTTCCACCACAATATGTGGAAGATTTACAAAAAGATTTAGGAACACAATTAACAGCATTAACTGCTGCACCACTAGATACATCTAAATTTGCACCTACAGTTGCTGGCCAAGATCAAGCACAACGAGATGCTTACACAATGGCTACAACACAAGGTCAAGGTATTGGTTCGTTTGCACCTTATATTACACAAGCAGGAGCATATTCAGGACCAAGTGGTTATCAATCTTTTATGTCTCCGTATCAACAAGATGTTATTGATGCAACATTACAAGAGTATGACACACAAGCAGCTCAAGGGTTACAAGGTATAGCAGATCTTGCAACACGAACAGGAAATTTAAGTGGTGGTAGAGAAGGTGTTATGAGAGCACAATATCAAAACAAATCAGATTTAAATAGAGCACTATTACAATCAGGATTATTACAACAAGGATTCACACAAGCTAATCAATTAGCTAACCAAGCTTTCGGTCAACAACAAGCTTTAGCTCAACAAGTTCCACAATTATATGGAGCAGATGTAAATACTTTAAGATCAGCGGGCGCGGGTCAACAGTCACAAGCACAAGCAGTTCTAGAT
>Ga0098037_1000827_pt1 | contig 14894 bp, 26 predicted proteins | sample 5_EtaG_FD_75050 | JGI IMG/M metagenome (GOLD analysis project Ga0098037, IMG submission 75050) | Marine viral communities from the Subarctic Pacific Ocean - 5_ETSP_OMZ_AT15132 metaG | ecosystem: Environmental > Aquatic > Marine > Oceanic | place: Pacific Ocean | collected 2015-01-08 | reverse complement strand
GAAAGCACAGGTATAGCATCTGATAAAGTATTTTCTAAAAACGTTGCGCGTGATTTTGAAACTAGAAAACGTTTTTTAAGACAGATAAGTGTTATACCTCCTTCTGCAGAAGATTTTACAGGATTATTATATAAAACGCTTTCATCTGGTAAAAAGGGTGATGAGCAAATGAAGTTTTATAAAGAAAAACTAATTGATCCATTTAATAAAAGCACCTATGCGGCAACAAAATATAAAGTTGGTTTAATGGAAAAACACAAAATGTTAAGACGAACATTATCAGCTTATAAAAATGGAATAAGAGGTGCTAAACAGTTAGCTGTAGATAATTTTTTAAGTACAAAATTAGAAGGCACAGAACTTACAAGAGAAAATGTTGCAAGAATATATTTATTTAGAATTAATGGTACATTAACATTACCAACAGATTTAGATTCAGATGGAAAACCATTAGGTGCAAAAGCTAATATGACCGATTTAACTATAAATGAAGTTAATCAGGCTATGGAGGCTATTAATAGACCAGAAAATAAAGAATTAAAAGCATTTGCGGAAAGTGTTGGTACTATGACAAAAAATGTTGGTCCAGATGGTAATCAACAACTCTATATTGATTATAGTACAAATTGGCTAGGAGGTACTATAGGTACAGATTTATTAGATTATGCAAACGGTAAAAAGCGTGTAGAAATAATGGCACCATTTCAAGATAATGTTGACGCTATATTTACTGAAGATACATTTAATAAATTACAAGCTTTGTATGGTTCTTGGTATGTAAGTGCTTTAAAAAGTTCATTAAAACGAATGAAATCCGGTAGAAATAGAAGTGTAAGCCCTGACGTACAAGGACAAAGGTTCTTAGATTGGGTTAATGGTTCTGTAGGTACTATTATGTTTTTTAATATGAGATCTGCTATGTTACAGGGTATTTCTGCTATAAACTATTTAAATTTAAATGATAACAATCCTATAGCTGCAGCAAAAGCTATGGCTAACGTACCTCAATACACAAAAGATGTTGTTGAATTATTTATGGATCCATATTTAAAAGATAGACGAGGTGATTTAAAAATGGATGTAGCTGCAGATGAAATAGCTCAGTTAGCTGTTGATAAAAATAAATTATGGAGGTTTATTGCTAAAATGCAAAAAGCTGGTTTTGCGCCAACAAGGTTCATGGATAGTTTTGCAATTGCTAGTGGTGGTGCTACTTTTTATAGAAATAGAATTAATAAATACCTTAAAGAAGGCATGTCTGAAAGTGATGCTAAAGAACAAGCAAAACTTGATTGGGTAGCAGTATCTGAAGAATCACAACAGTCAGCAAGACCTGACAAAATATCACAGCTTCAATCTGATACAATAGCAGGTAGATTATTGTTTGCTTTTGCTAATACAAACATGCAGTATTCTAGAATAATAAAGAAAAAATCACTAGACTTAATTAATGGCAGAGGTGATGGCAAAACTAATTTAGCAAACATAATGTATTATGGAGCAATACAATCTATAATATTTAACGTATTACAATCTGCTTTAAATGTGTTTGATCCTGAAGATGAAAAAGAAAAAGATAATTTAAAAAGAGCAATAACTGGCGCTGTTACAGGTCATGCTAGAGGTATAGGACCTCTTGGTGTTGTTGGTGTAACGTCTTATAATATTCTTAATGAATTTTATCTAGAACCAAAAGCAACTGGTAAACCATATAATCTTGAAAACTTAGCAATTGAATCTGCATCGTTTTCTCCACCATTACAATCAAAACTTAGAAATATAATAAGAGCTGGTCGTATATGGAAATATAACCAAGAGCTTTATAAAATGGATGTTATTGGAGATAAATTTACACCTGAACAAGTCATGAATCCAAGGTGGATGTCATATGGCTTAGTTGCACAGGCATTTACAAATTTACCTGCAGCAAGAGCATTAAGTAAAATGCAAAATATGTATATAGCAGCAAACCACAATATAGAAGATTATCAAAGGCTTTTATTACTATCAGGTTGGGATCGATGGTCGTTGGATCTACCGCCGATGTATGTAAAGCCAGTATTTAAGGAAAGTTTAGGTAGAAAAACAACGACTAAAAAATAAATTAATTATGGCATTATATAAGAAAAAAGGTAAAGGTTTGAAAGGCGCATGTTGGAAAGGATATGAAGCTATTGGTATGAAAATGAAAGGTGGTAGAAAAGTACCTAATTGCGTACCTATTACTATGAAATCAAAGTATAATAAATAAACAATAATAAAGTGGAAGATATGAGAATATATGCATTAAGCGTATTCGCTCTTGTGACAAGCATGAGTCCTATAAATCCTATTCTCCAAACTATAGTTTTAATATTAACTATAGTTTATACTTCTATGGGTATATATAAACGAATAAAAGATAAAAACAATAACAAATGATTAGACTTCCTAGAAACGGCGTGGCGAAAGAAATAAGACATTACATGGGTAGCTTGTTTGTATTTCTTTTTGTAATTGGAATTATAATTACATTATTACAATTTCCTGTATTAGAATCAAATAAAGAGGTGGTAATGATGTTAATAGGTACTATTGCGGCTAGTATCCCTATAATTATAAGCTCTATAACTGGTACCAAACCCGATGATGTTGCTGCATTAAAATCTCAAATAGAAAAAAAAGAACATCAAATAGAATTATTAGTAGATGCTAAAGATGGTTTAGAGAAAATGATTATAGAATTACAACAACAAATGTTAGAAAACCAAGACGCCGTTATGGATAAAATCATACTTAAGGCAGCAATGGATTTCGACGACGCAAACTATGCTAAAAAAAATATAAAAGGCATTGATTAAAAGAAAAAAAGAGGACAAAAAGCCCTCTTTTTAACAACAAACAAACAACTCAACTAATTACCCGTCACAAGACAGACAATCAGGATTCATAGCCTTTGCGGCTATATCGCCTCTAAGAACTGATTCAGTTCTCATATAGTATAACGTCTTAATACCTTTTTTCCAAGCTTCTAAATGAACCTTGTTAATCCATTTAGGTTCTGCTTGAGAAGGAAAAGCTAAATTAAGACTTACTGACTGATCTATATAATCTTGTCTTATACCCGCTTGATTAATCAACTCAAGTTGATTTATCTCTTTAAACGTTTTATATACGTTTTTTACTGGTTCTCCTTCTTCTTGATTTAATTTGCCACTATGATCGTAATACCAACCATCTAGCTCCTTAATATCTTGTACTGATCCTCCATCATTCAGTATCTTATCCCAAGTTTCCTTGTTATCTATCGCTAATCTACGAAAAACTTTTTTAAGTTCTTTGTTTTTACGTATAAAAGTGCCTTTTGCCGACTGTTCAGTAAAAACATTTGCGGCCCAGGGTTCTATTCCTGGCGATACATTCCCTGCTAACTTACTGTTTGAGACAGTAGGTGCAATAGCGCGGAGATGAGTATTGCGCATGCTAGTTCCAACACACCATAAAGGTTCTCCGTAAACCTCGGCCAACGCTCTGCTAGCTCTTTCGCTTTCGATTTTGATTTTTGAAAATATTTCACGTGTTTTAAATTGTGCTAATAAACTCTCAAATGCAATACCTTTATTCTGTAATAAGGTATGCCAACCAAGAACTCCTAAACCTAGTGCTCTCCCCTTTTCTGCTGATCGTACAGAATTTTCAAACCCTTTCATGTTTTTAGCTTTTTGTATAAACTCCTCTAAAACACCATCTAAAAACCATGTACTATCATAAATAAGATTTGTGTTTTTCCACTCATCATATTTTGCCAGATTAACAGATGATAAACAACAAACAAAACTGTGTGATTCATCTGTGTGTAGTGTAATTTCACTACATATATTTGTCATGTGTACTTTTAAACTATTTTTCTTATATGCTTGTGGATTGCCTTTGTTTGTATTCCCTTTAAACAAGATATATGGTTCGCCAGTAGCTTTACGTTTTTGGATAAGCTTGCCCCATTTTTTCCTTGCTTCTTTATCTCCCGCTTCAAGCTTTCGCATAAATTTATCGCCAACGACAGCACACTGATGCAAGTTAAGAGACTGTCTATTGACATCTCCTTTAGGTTCTCTAATTTCCAGCCACTCGATGAAGTCACTGTGTTCAATATTGATATTAACGCTTGCAGCTCCTCTTCTAACGGCACCCTGATTGGTCGCGAGTATAGTTGAGTCGTATATTTTGCAAAAAGGGACAACGCCGTCTGAAGTTCCATTACCTGTTATTTTAGATCCGGCGGGTCTAATCATATTTACCCCTACGCCAACACCGCCGCCATGCTTAGCTAAGAGCATCATTTCTAAATTTTTATTACCTATGTCTTGTATACTATCTGCAACATCAATACCAAAACAGCTAATAGGTAAACCTCTGTCTGTACCTGTATTAGACAACACTGGTGAAGCTAAACACAACCAACCATCCCATATGTACTGAAAAAATTTATCTGCTAACTCTGGTTTATATAATCGTCTTGCTACAGTTTTAGCAACGCGCATATACGCATCTCTTGGAGTTTCTCCATTATATAAATAACCACCTGATATAGTTTTTTTATAAACATCTGTGTCGCCCCAAGTTGGATAATCTTTACCCTTTTTCCACTCGTTGTTCCACATCTTTTTTGTCTTTTTGTTGTTTTATATCTTCAGTTAATTTTTTTATCGCATCGTTATAGTCGGGGAATTTTTTGACTAATCCCATAGTACCAACAGCCAAATCTCTTAAATTATTTATTTCGCTTATAATTTGTTGTTGATTTTTTCCTAATACTTCAACACGATTCCACATTTCAACTAATTTACTTTCTTTCATTTACCAAGGTGTTATTTTATATCCAAAAGGATTAAAGATTAAATTTAATAACCAAAAAATAAATATAAAAATAGGTATTTCAATTAAAAGCTGTAACCACAAAGGTTGTTTTAATTTCCATTGCCTAAATTTATTTTTACTTATTTTTTCTAAAATTTTATTATATATTTTTTTCATAATTACCACATATCTTCAAAATCTTCTCCCTCATTTGGTTTTGAATAATCAGTAGGCCTAATAGCAAAAAAATCAGTATGGGTATGACCACCGGTAAGATGGTAGAACCAGTCGAGATTGCTGGCTCCGACTTCGTCAAATTCAAAGTGCCCCCTCCCGTTGCTGTAACCGAGCTCTGTAATTTTTTCATTGAGTCTTTTTCTAATAAATTGTTTAAGATCGTAGGACTTGAGGTTTTCAATGTCTCCTTGTTCAAACATTTTATCGATATAATTTTCTTCTGCTGCAAGCATTGTTTCTGCTGCTTTAATAACATCTTTGTAACAATCATTTTGTAAATTAGGTATTTCTTGGCACATATGTCTAAACAACTGGCAACCCATTTTACTGTGTAATGATTCGTCTCTCACGGACCACTTCATTTGTTGTCCTATACCTTTTAATAAATTTCGTAGTTGGAAGCTGTATAGCACAGCAAAGGCTGAGTATAAAGATACACCTTCTGCAAAAGCGCTAAATATAGCTAACGATCGTCCTATGCCAATAGGATTCTTACCGCTGTAACTAACCAAATTATCAAATCTTTCAGCTGTTGCTGGTTCGTGCAAAAATGCTTCAAAATTTTCAAGTCCAAGTGTTTCATTTAGATAAGAATAAGCCACCGCGTGTATTGTCTCTTGTGATCCAAACATCATGGCCATTTGTTGTATTTCATGTTTTGGAAACCATCCTACTACATTTTGTGTCCAATAATCAGACACAGCACATTCTGTTTGTGCAAAACCTAATAATATATTACCAACTAAATTTTTTTCTTCAGGTGTTAGTTTTTCGTTCCAATCTTTAACATCTCCAGACATTGGTATTTCAGTATGTAACCAAAATGCCTGAGCTTGTTTTAACCAACCATCATTGTAGTATTCGGGATACTCAAATGGTTTGTACGGTATTCTTTCTTTAAATAAACTCATATTAATCGTAATATACAGTTAAACATAGTTCTATAAAAGGTAAATATAGTACGTGTTCTACGAACTTTGGTTCTATATAACTTCTTATTCCAAACAAAACTCCTGGGTATAAACCAAAAGACAATTCCCAACCAGTCATCTTCCTTGTTGATTATAAGGTTTAACATAATTCTTACTATTCTTGAGTTTTGATGTTTTTGACTTAGCGTGAACGCCTGGTCTTTTTACTTTGTTTTTTTGTTTATAATTTCCTATTATTAATCTTGCCATTTTTTATTATTTGAACAACTTCATCACATTCTTTTTGATTTTGTGGTTTAAACAACTTGTAACTTGGAAACTGTTCTGTAACAAGTTTTTTAAATAATTTCCACCTAATCGGAAAAGACTCATTAGGTCTTCCTTTACATTCAATTATAAAGTTATCGCCTATAAAATCCGGTGTGTACTTTATAGGTAATATACGTTTACAACCTCTGTTTTTAAACTCACCCTTGCTGTTCGATTGTCTTTCATATACTTCATTGTCAAAATAAAAACCATTAACCAATACAAAAGTTTCGCCTTCATATTTAGCTTTTATTTTTGCTTTGTTTAAAGCAACATACATGTATTTTTCTAATCCAGACGCAAAATTAATTCCGCGATATGTTATTTTTTTAGATACAACTGGACCGCGTTTACTCTTCCTTTTGATCATTTATATAACACTCTTCTATTTCATCACGTAACGAATTTTGAGCAGCTTGGATATATAGTATTGCATCCATTAACTCTTCTTTAACGTCTTGAAGATATTTTTTTAAATCTTTTTTACCTGATGTTTGTTCTTCATGAATAGATTGGCCGTACTTTTTATAACCTACAGCGGATCTATTGTCAAACTCTTGTACAACACTATGTACAATCTTGTCGTTTGATTTTAAATTAAATTTATTTCCAGTCATATTTTCTATCTATATACATTTTATCATACTTAGCTACAATATACACGTTTGTTTCGTTTTCAGCCCATCCATAACCCACTTCTGAACATATTGAACATAAAACTTGATTTTTCGTCCAAGCTAAATTTAACACCCAACCTATAGAAGCATCTAAGTAATAATCTTTGTCTTTAACCATAGTGGGTTTTTCTATTCTAAATATTGTTTCACCAAATGGATCAACACTTGTTTCTAATTTATCTATTTTTGCTAGATATTCTGCTTTAAGTTTTGCAATTTTATTTAAAGTTGCACTTATAACATAAGGTTTCAAATTATAATACGTTCTTACTGTATTTTGAAACTCTACAGCTTCACTGTAGTCTTGTGTAAAACCTATAAAAGGTATTAATAGTAATAAAATTAAATTTCTCATTGTTTGTTGTTTTAAAAATTAAAGTCTGTCTTTGACGAATGTTCCATTTTTCATCTTACCAGTTCTATTAGATATTTCATTATAAGCAGTACCAATGCAATCTTCAATATTGGTACCGACAAGGTGGGCAAGATTAGTAAGAACGACAACACTATCACCAATAGCATCAACAATATCTTCTTTGTTATTTTCAAGTATTGCTTTTGAAAGTTCTCCGGTTTCTTCATATAGTTTTATTAATTGTGTTTTTGGATCTCCTTTATCATAAATACCCCTTTGTTCTGCCCATTCTCTAATAGAGTCGAACATAGAAAAAATATCAACATCTTTTCTACTGAAAGCTTCTTGCATAGCTTTATTATACACGAAACTTCTTTCTTTATTAAACATAGATTCTTTAGAATTTTTTATAATCCAATTTGCTTTTTTGTCAGAATCAATATTTATTATATCATCATTAAGATCTATTTTTCTGCCTAGTAATAGTTCTTTTGTTAAATTGTTTTTACTACAATAAAATGTAGTAGTTTGTGCTGTTGTATTTAATTTCATATTTACCACTGTTTTATATTTATTTATGTCAACTTTGTATTTATATATTTTTTGCAGTTGATATTCTACTTCTGATGCTTTATTTATATCATTAGATGCAAATAATATTTCGTATTCATTATCTCTCCAGCCTTGTTGATCTTCAACACGTAATTTTAAGTTTTTCGTGCATCCTATCTTTTTAATTGTTGGTATGTGATAAATATAATACATTTTTTATTTTATTGAAACAGTATGTTTGTTCATAAAATCTAAATATACATGTAAATTATTTACAAAATGATAATAATTACCAATTTTTATCTCTAATCTATCAGCTACAAGTTCTAATAATTTAGAAAAACAGTATTGATCATTACAAAATCCATACCATATATCATTAGAGCGCATTACAACAGACATGTTTAAACGTTTATTGTGTATGTAAAAGTGTATAGCATAAGTACAAGGTGTATCATTTCTGTATGTAGACATTTCTTTACCATCATATATACTTATACTAGCTTGTCTTGATTCTTTATTATTTGATAATATTGCAACTACTTTATCTAATTGATGATTTCTTTCCCATTGCCAACCATAATTTGATCTCACATTACCGTCTCCGTCCATCATTTTGTACCATATAGGTGCGTGCTTAGCAATTTCTTCCGCGTTAGGATCTCCCGATAAATACCAAGCCCATTCTCTTTTAGCATATTTATAAGACCAAGAACGATAGCTTGTGTGTATTTTATTTTGTAACGGATTGGTAATTTCGAAACCCACATTAAATAAACATCTTGTATCACCGAAAGCATGCCCTTGCTTGTGCAAAGCTTTATAATAATAATCAAAAGCTTCGTCAGCATTATAAAATTTATTTTTTTCTTTTTTCATAGTAATATTTACAAAATTCATAATAACTTTTATAAACATCAGATTTATCATATGTTTTAGGTGATAAGTTTATTTTTTCACCTTTAACGTATGGCCCAATATTTATACCTATGTACCACACACCTATTTCATCCTTTACAGGTATTGTACATATTCTTATATCATTGTTTATACAATATAAATATGCTTCTGTTTCTTCACTACTTGGTGAATAATCTGGTAGTAAATTACGTTTTGCATATTTTAATTTTCCCACGGCATAACAACATTAGTTTGTTCAAGAGGTATATAATCACCGGATTTAGGTTCCCATTTAAAATGTGCTTCTGCTTGGTTTTCACCTAAATTTTGAAACTTAACTTTTAATACTTTAACTTTAACCGTTTTGTCTTCATAGTTTCTATGCACTAATAGCCCGTGATAACTAGCATCATACCATTCGCCGCCACCTTTTATGTTATACATATTAGGTTCTTCTATTTGTCCATCTTGATTTTTGTTCATTTTTGTTGGATGCGCTACAATAATAACTAACACATCGTGTTTTTTACAAAAAGTATCAATTCTAGTTAAATATTCCATCGTATACTCAGTTATATTTAAACCTGTACCATCTTGCATACGAATTTTATTGTATGGATCTATAACAAGACACTTTATGCCCTTTCTTTTTACTAATTCAGCACCTTTACGTAAAACTGAATCTAAATCAAAGCGATCCATATCTATAAAGAAAAAATTATCATTAATATGTTCTACAACCTTATTCCATTTTTCTGTATCTATATCTTCTTTGCTTGGCATCGTGCCGTACATTTTACGTAACAACTTATGACTGTGTAAATAAATAGGCTGGTTTTCAGGACTAGCAAAAGCTGTCCTCCAACCATATTTCATGTTATATCCAAGAACCATCCTATCAACAAAATCAGACTTACCAGAAGAAGGTATACCAGTAACAGTAATAAACTGTCCGGTATAAGTAGAAAATATTTCATCAAAGTTTTGTAAATTAACTTGATAACCTTGTTTAAACCCATGCTGAACAAAATCTTGTAAATCACCTTCAACATCTTTTATAGTTGTTACATTTTCTAAAGGAACAGCAGTTGCATTAACAATGACATCATGCAGACCAGCGGTGTTATGCTTAACAATATATTCATTTGCATCCTTGCAACCATCATAAGTAGCAATGAAACAAACTTCAGCGCCAAGTCTTCTAATAAGCTCTTGTTTAAGCGCATTTCCAGCTTCATCTGTATCAACTGCAATAATAATTTTATTCTTGTTTTCAAAGTACTCAATACAATTATCAAGATAATCCAAGTTATTGCGGTTAATAGTAGCTCCATTCGGAACAGATACAACGTTATATATGCCAGATTCAACGTAAGATAAAACGTCGATTTCGCCTTCAACAATAACACACCAATCATGGTTAATAATACTGTCAATGTTATAAAATATTTTTTCTGCTCCTTTATATAGCTTAAAGTTTTTCGCACCATCTCTATACTTTACGTTTATTAACTCGTTGTTTATCATGTAGTTAAAGTGTATTGTATTTACCTCTTTGTTAACTTGAGGCATGTACTCTACACCTTCTGTAATTTTCATTACGCGTAATGTTTTTTGTGATATACCACGACCACTAAACCACTTAACTAAGTTATCTGATAACTCTGTATTGTTTACAAATGTTGGTTTAGTATATTGCTTGTGTATAGCACTTGAAACTTTACGTTCAAAAGTATGCAGTTGAAATACAGTATTACAATTGTGACAAGTACCTAATCCTGTATTCCAATCATAAGAAGCACACTTTTTGGTTTTGTTTGCTTGTTTTCTTTCATACGAGCATAAAGGACATATACCTTCATTTTTGCCTACCTGAAGATCAAACTGGTTAAACTTGTCAATTTTAAAACCGTTGATCTCTGTTTTGTTCAAAATAACTTATTTAAAATGGTAAATCGTCTTGTTGTTTTTCTGGTGCTTTTTTAGCACTACCAGTTGCTGATAGGTTAGATATTTGATCATTAGTCCAAGCGACACGACCATTGCCTAAATATGTTTTCTTTTCTTTTGACTCACGTTCTTCTTTACTTTGTTGTATTGTAATTGAACCTTGATTGTCAAAGTCATCTAATTCATCATTAATAGTAACTGTAACAGGTAACCATGTACCTTTTTTACCGTTAATTAATTTAGTTTTATCGATTTTTGTTACGTCGATACTCGCGTTAAAAATAACTGCCATAATATAAAATTTAAAGTGTTTCGTTATAAAAAAAGTTTTTTGCCTTAAAACCAGGCGTTTCATAGTATAATTTATAATTTTCTAATGCCACTCTAATATTATCAAGGCCATCAGATAAAAATAAATCACTGCAATCAAAATATCCTATATCTATTATTTTTTTTAGATCATTCATATTTTTTGCTTCTTGCATTTGTTTTAATGTAGGTTTTTTAACTACAACAAAAACAAACTCGTAACCAAATAGTTTAGAGTATATGTAAGCTTGAGAATTATAATAAAAGTCTTTTGCACTCCATTTAAAATCATCAATCTCTTTAGATGTTGTTTTTAAATCAATAATCGTTTTCTCATTATGATTTAAAACATCAGCTTTACACTTAAACCATCTGTCTTCTATTTTACCTATATTAGGTACTTCGTATTCAATGTTATCACCAATAATTAAGCTATTTAAGTGATCATTTTCTAATACTTTTTCTTTTAAAACCTGTAACATCTCTGCTTCTTTTTCAAGAACACATATATCACCATTAGATTCTTCTTTATATACATTAGTATTTCTACTAGATGTTTTTATTATTTTAAACTTTTCAAGTTTATTTGGCTCTAGTATAGATGTATGAAAATAACCACCTAATACAAAGTTTACATTATTCTCAATAGTATCATGAAACTTTAAAGGTTTTCTTATTAACGTACCTATATTAGAATAACTAAAATATTTTTTACCAAACTTGCCATAATAATGTTCATCATCTCGCAGTTTGTCTATTATTTGTTGTTCTGTCATTACAATGTAGATTTAGTAATTGCTGGTTTAAAATCACCTTCGTCTTCGCTAAAATGTCCTAGGCCATAAAAACCTGTTAATTTTAATACAACACGACTCATAGCGCGTTTTTCAGCCATTGCAACAGGATATGTTTGTCTGCAATTACTATTACGATCAGCTTCGCCAAATGTTTCGATCTCGTTATCTTTATATTTACCTGTAGCTTTAATTACCACAAAATCTTTTTCAACAACTATAGGTTCGTAGTGTATAGCAATATTAGCGCTTGCTTGTATCTTGTCAATACCTTGCCGCCTAAATATTGTCCAACCTTGTCGTTGTTCTTTAAACATATCTTCGGGTAATAACCCATATGTTTTGTACATTTCATTTAATCTGTTTGCTTGTGTAGTCATATTTATAAAAATTTAATATAATTGTTTCTATCTAAGTTGTTGTAAAGCTTTTTTATAGCCTCACGTTTTATCTCACTTACTCTAACCTGTGAGTTTTCTCCTTTTAAACCAATCAGCTTAGCTATTTTTTTTGCTTTTAATTTACTTACAAGTATACCATAGCTTCGCATTATTACTATTTGTTCTTTATCATTTAAATATTTTTTAATCATACTATTTAATTCGTCATTATTTATAGTTTCAGTAACAGAATCAGGATCTATTATATTTTCAATATAACTTTCACCATACTGATTAATGTTATCTAACTGTAAGAATATAGCTTTTAAAAATTGGTTTATTAATAATTCATCATTGTTTGTTTCTCTATGTATTTTTTTTAGTCTGTTCATTTCAGATTCGGGTACACGCATGTTTGTTCTATTGTTATTTATAGCTCTTCTAATTGTACCCTTAATTCTTTTCTTTAAAAAACTATGTAATGTTTTTTCTGGGTCTACTGAATCGTTGACTATATTCCAATCTATACGATCAACTGCTTGTATAAGTCCTATGTTACCTTCTTGTATCATGTCTTGTAAATTTAATACACCCACAAACTTAGCATCTGTAGAAAATCTTCTTGTAACCTCTTCAACTAAGTGTATATTGTTCAGTATAACTTGATCTCTCGTGTTATATATATGTAATGCATCTAATGATTCTCTTAGTGAATCTTTATATCTTATGTAATTCTGAACATTGTATTTTTTCATCTAAGGTTTTATTAAGAACATTTTTTTCTTTGTTAAGCTCACTACCCATTCTCCTGTAAATTGTTCTTGTTGTAACTCCTAGATATTCTGCTAGTTTTTTAATAGTTATTTGTTTGTTATTATCATTAAAATATATCATTGCCTCGTATACATCAGATTCAGTTATCTTTTTTTGTTTTCCTATTACTGAACCTACAATCTTAAGCTTTTCTATACGATCTAAAACACAATTGTCCTTAAATATTATTTTTCTTATTTTATTTTTCGGAGCTCGATCTAAATCAATATTATATATTCTATCAATTATATTATTTACTTGTTGTCTATTTATAGTAAATGTAATAAAATTATTATCAATGTCACAAATATGATTAGTTAAATCTTTAAATCTGTCAACACTCATATCTGGATTTAAATACCATAATACCGTTAAATGCCACACTAAAGATCTAATAGTTGTAATCTTTGCTTTTGTTCTAAACAACTCATAACATTGATGTGTGCCTTCTTCATAAAAATAATAATACCTTGTTTCATATGTAGCAACATCTGTTATAGGTCCTCTTCTATAAATAACCTTATTTGCATTTATGTAACTCATATTTCGCATGACAATAGCTTGTTAATATAATAATCTTTTGTCACTTACGTTTTACTTTTCTCAATAATTCTTCGTTACGTATTAATGACTTTACTGTTTTTCTAACTCTATATATAAACCTTGTTTGTTTCATACCTTTTGCAGCATAGCTAATACAAAGGTTAATTAATGTATATCTATACTTAAAGCTTTTATCTTTTAATCTACGTATCATGTGTTTTTTACGTAGCTTTCTTTTTCGCTTTGTTTTTACATATTCTACAACTCTATTTACATATCTCCCAAACATATTTATTTTTGATGTGTTTGTTAAAAAAACTACCTATCGAATTAGAATGTTTTAATAAAATAAAATCATTATAATCCACATTATCATAAACATAACATACGCCTGAAACGAACGTGACAAGTAAAGACTTGTCTTCGTGATCGTAAGCCGCGCTGTATATAGCAGAAGAACTTACCTCAATTGTTTCCTTCAACAGCTTGTCTGTTGTCATATTCTCTTGTAACATTGTTTATTTGTTCTTGTAACATTTTGTTTTTCTGCTCTAACGCATTTAATCTAAATATATTATTGTTTATTCTATTTTCAAGTATTTTAAAACTTGCCATAGTAAATTTAGGCTCTTCAAGCTCTTCTGTTTCTTTAGACTCTTTTTCTAAAACAAACTTATATATACTATCATAGGCATCTATTAAATAGCTAAATCTTTTATCTTTTGAATCCACGACTACATCTTGGTATTTTTGTAAACCATGTAGCACAGTAGCGTGATGTCTGTTCACAACGCTTCCTATTCGATTTAAACTTGAATATCTAGTTAAGTTAGTTGCTAAAACAAAATATAGGTTTCTTGCGAATACATTATCTAAAAATCTTTTTTTACTACCAATGTCTGGTATACTTAGTTGTGATTCTACAAGATCTCTTATTACTTCTAATTTTGCTTTTTCGTTCATTTTGTTTTCAGTGTTACATCTATAAACCATTTAAATATACATATTTGTAGTATTGTATAATTCTCATCGTTTATTATAGCAATACCAGGTGTTATATAAAATGCGTTGGGCAAATCACCCATAGAAAATATTTCATTCATAGTTTTATTATTGATGTTTTGTTTTTACCAAAGTGTTTTTTTGTTCCAAAGCCATAACCTTCTTCAAATTCTATTTCAACGTTCTGAGCTGGCGGCGTATTAGCACCGCCACCACAAAACTTAGTTATGACGTAGTTGAGTTGTTTGTTAGTCATAATCTTCTACATGTTCAACTTTTGGTTGATCATGCACGGCTGCGTGTAT
>Ga0098037_1000826_pt1 | contig 14904 bp, 8 predicted proteins | sample 5_EtaG_FD_75050 | JGI IMG/M metagenome (GOLD analysis project Ga0098037, IMG submission 75050) | Marine viral communities from the Subarctic Pacific Ocean - 5_ETSP_OMZ_AT15132 metaG | ecosystem: Environmental > Aquatic > Marine > Oceanic | place: Pacific Ocean | collected 2015-01-08 | reverse complement strand
TCAAAATCCTCTAATCCTTCTATCTCTCTTATGCTTTTATTTATAACAGGTTCTATAATGTTTCTTAAATTACTCATTGCTTCAGGTGAATTTAAACCTAAGTCTTTAGAAACAAAATGAAACACCTCATGAGGTATCATTCCTTTTTTATACTTACTAGCATCTACTATTATAAATGGTTTACCATTTGGTCCTTTAGGTCTAAATTCAGCTGGTTTACCACCCATATTCTCCCCATTTTCTCTTACTTCAAAATCAAATTCTTGCTTAGTTTCTTTTTTTAATCTGCTTTGTACACGTTGAAGTTCATTAGTTAATCTTACGGCATTTAATTTAGGGTCCATGTTGGCTTGATCAGCTTGCATTTCCATTAATCCACTTTTAACATAACTAATAGCTTCCTCTAATTTTTTAATTTTTTCTTTATTTGTAGATATGCTTTTTTTACCATCAGGAGATACTTTTGTAGTGTAAGTTTCTTTTGCTAACTTTAACTCTTTTAATAATCCATTAACAACCTGTTCTCCTTTTCCTTGCAAAAGATTTATATCATATTTTTTTATTTTTGAAGCTCCAAAAGTAAAACCTGTTAAAAATTCTCCAAATAATTCTCTTCCTTTACCTCCTTCATCCATAAATGGTACGTCAGAAAATTTTTCATCCATAAAAGTTTTAAAATCTTCTCCACCTATTAAATCATCAGCCGCTGCTTTTAAAAAAGAGCTGGCTTGAGACGCTGATGTAAATGAAATACCTGCTTGACCAGGTTTTAATACCACATTGTTTAAAGGAGCATAAATACCTTTAAATTTACCACCTAAGATTTTAGATAATTTTCCAAATTGATTACCGGCTATAGCAAAACCTGCACCAGTCACAGGATCACCAGTTACTAATCCCATGGTAAACGCTTCTTTAGCGGCGCCAATAGTTAATGCTTTAGTTCTACTAAGAAAAGTATTTGCTTTTGTATATGTTTTTTGTAACTTATTTAGTGAAGATAATGTGGCAAGTCCACCTGTTAATTGATTGGCTAAATAAAATTCTACACCAATTTTTGGAAGACTAAATAGTATCTCACCCGTCTCTTCGGCTAATGTTTTTTGAAAATTCTTAGCTTGTTGTTTTGTAGGTTTAATATTAGCATCCGACATTATATCCCTTATAACATCTAATCCTTCTGATTCTGTTGTTCCTATGTCAAATATATTAGCGTCAAAACCTGCTATAAATCCACTAGTTCTTTCTATTGAAGCTGGATCTATATTTAAAAGATATACATCTTCATACGCTAATTTTTTAGCTTGATTTGATTCAGCTTGAGCAGCTAGAATATTAACATATTCACTCATAGATCCTTGAGAAATAATATCTTTATCTTTTTCAGATTCAGATACAGGATTAATTTTATCAAAGTTACCAAATGTATCACTTTGAGAGTTAGCCAATGCAACCATATCTCTTAATAACACATCCTTATATACACCTTTTTCTTCTTTATACCCTCTTCTGCTTAATGCTAAAGACAATGGTTGATATACACCTTGTGGACCTTTAACATCAACATTATATTTTTCTGTATTAAGTTTATTTTCAAAATTATATTTATCTACTTGAAATATATCAAAACTTTCTTGTAGTGATGAAAAATCATTTGATTTTAAATCTGCTAATTGAGCTTTTGTTAGTTTTACGTTTTCAGTTATATCAATGCTTTTTTCAGGTGCTTTATTACCTGATCTTGATACCGCAACCCCATCAACATATTCAAACCAAAACTTTGTGTTTTTACCTTTATATGATCTTGTTAATTCTTCTGCTTTTTTCTTAGCTTCTTCAACTTCATTTGCTATTTTAACAGCGTCAGCAGAATTTAATGTAGATGTTCCATCTTGTTGTTGTTGTTGTAATTGATAAAGAGATGCCCAAGACCTTGCGACATCTTGTTTTTCATTATCAACTATAGACTTTATAGCCTCTCCTTTTAATAGCTCAGTTCTTTGTGAAGCATTAATATTATTAGATTCATCAAAACGTTGTATTGTTTTTCTTCCTTCTTCTAGCTCAAAAGCTTTTTCAAGGTTTATAGTATTATTAACGACATTGTTAAGAATTTTATCAAATTGATAATCACTAACTCCATCTTGTTCTAAACTACTTTCAAAACTAAAACCTATACCTCCTTCATTTTTTCTAGTATTTGAATATCTATTTTTAATCTCATCTCTTAAACCGTCTTTAAAGTCTTGAAATTTTTCCGGATCTTTTTGTAATAAGGTTATATTTTCTATAGAAGTATCTTGTAAATTATCAAAATCTCTCCAATCTTCTCTTTTCATTATATCCTCACCTATGCTTTCTACCATAGACCTAGAACCCTGTGAATTATTCCAAATTTCATCATCTTTATTTTCACTTATAAAACTTTCTATTGCAAATACTCTATCTGAATTAAATTGTTTTTTTAACTCTTCTGATTCTTCCTTACTATTAGCTTGCCTTGTGTCTCTCCAAGTTGGACTATCAAAACTTTCTGTTTCTCCATTAGGAGCTGTTATTTTAATTCTATTAGCTGAATAACCAAAACCAGCAGGGGCATAGGTTATTTCAAACCCATTATCTTCGTATGCGTTTTTAAATTCATCAACTATTTCTATATCTTTAAATCCAGATATGTCTTTGTTTATTTCAAACGGTGGTGATTCCAATAAAGTATCTACCGATGCAGAATCCGTATCGGGTGTAATTTCCTCTACCACAGTCACACCCGGCCCTGTGGTTGTTATCTTTACTGGCTCATAATCGTTTTTAAAATCATCAAATGAACCAACATAATCTTCGTTATCAGCTAGCTGAGTATATAAATTTTCATATTTATCTCCTCCATAGTCTTTTTTAAATTGATTAAAATCACCTACGTAATCACCAGCAGCAACTAATTTATCATATAGTTCTTTCATGTATTGTTATTTAGTTTTGGCGCAAAGATTGGGTTGAGTATGTTGTATCTACCGGGTTCTTTTTCAGCACTAGTGTTTTTATTATTTTTAGCCATTTCTTTAAAAAAGTCAGTCATAGATCTTACTATATCATCTCTTTTTGCTTTAACACTTTTACTTTTATATGTTTGATCTACATAAGCAGCTACAAGTTTTTTCATTTGCAGAGGGTTGTTTATATCATATGTTATTTTTCGTGTATCTTGTTGTTTTTGTTCTTGCACAACCCCATCAACTGTTGTTTTTACCATTTTAGGTACTCCAACATCATAAAACATTTTTATTTTATTACCATCAAGAGAAACATCAACAATTTGGTGACCTTGAATCACTAATTCTTTTATAAAATTAAAGTCTTTTTTATCGTATGCATTAGTAAATATATTTTGAGTTTCTTCAGCTGCTTTTATTGGAGATTGATCTGCTGGAGGTGTTGGTTTTTTAGGTTTTTCATATCTTAACCCGTATTTTTTAGCCCTTGGATCTGTTATTTCACCAATTTCAGTATTTTCTTCTATTTCATAGTTTCTAATTTTACTTTTGTAAAATTCAACCATTTTTTTTGTAAATTTTTCATGATCACTTTCAGCTATTGATCTACCTTCCATTATTAAAGCTTCTTCATTACCAAAAACTTCTTGCCAAACCATTTGAGCTGCTTTAGGATCTTTTAAATACATGTTTGCTTTTGCTTTAGCCCTACTCATAACAGCATTAATTACCTTTTCAGTGTCAACAGGGTATATATCAAAAATTTTTTTAGTTCCGTCTTTTTGAGGCTCAATTATTTGTGTTGATTCTTGTTTTAAATACTCAGGATTTATCCTATCATCTTTACCATATATACCCAAACCAGCCATACCAGAAGAACTGGTCTCATCCACTGGAGTATTTAAGTCATCAGTAATGTCTTTTGTAACATTTGGTATAATACCAGGATCTTGATTTAAAGCAACTATAGCATCTACTGTATAACCACCGGGAGTACCTGTAAATCCTCCACCAGTATAATTCATCATCCATCTATTTGTTTCGGTGTTGAAAAATAGCTCTTGTTTACCAGGTTCTTCACCATCAACACTAGGTAAACCAGCACTAATAGCCATAAAGTTATTGTAATTTTTATCTAATAAAGATTGCCCACCCTCGTTACCAGGATTAGGAGTAGGTTTACCACCTAAACCAATATCCTTTGCATATGTTTTATTAGCAGATTTAGTAAGCTCTATTATTTTACGTAAATCCACCATAGAGCCTTGTAAACCAGAAAGCTTATTTAAAGCGTCTTGTTGTTCTTGTTTACCCCTTGCTTGTTTAACTTCTAATTGAGCATTAGCCATGTCGGTAATAAGTTTTCTTCCAGCCTCAAAATATGAGGGGTTATTCACGCCAGACTTACCAAGAGTTACAGCATATTCATCAGTGTGCTTTGTAATATAATTTAACTTACTGTCAAGAAGTTTTTGTTCTTGTGCTACTTTTAAGTTTTTCTTTTCTGCACTTTTTTCTATACCATATGTTATAGTTTTACCTAAGCTACTAATTGCATTAGCCCAAGCTTGACCAGAAGTTTTATCTATGTATGTTATTGGATTTTCGTATGCCCCCATTTTTAAATATTTTTATTAACTAGCTCGCCCCAGCGCAGTACCAGCTATACTTCCAACAGCTCCAATACCAGAGCTTAAAATATTAGCTTTATCTGCTCTTGCTTGAGCAGCTTGTCCTTCAGCGCCTGAAACCATAGCTTGTTTTCTGTTTAGTTGTTGCATTTCTCTTTGCTCTCTTGTTTCAAATTCATAAGTTCTACCCGACACATTAGCTTGTTGTAATCTACCTTGTTCACTCATTAAAGCACTTTGAACTCTTTGAGCTTCACTCATTTTTATTTGTTGTAAGTTTTGTTCTCCTTGTGCCCTTAATTTTTCATTTTGAGCTTCTTGTTGTTCTATACTAGCAGATACACCTTTTTTACTTTGCAATGCAGCTTGAGCTAAAGCAGTAGCACCACCAGCTGATGCTCCTGTAGCTCTTAATGTGTCTAATGTATTAGCTAAAGCAATATCAGCTTCTTCAATAGCAATTTCAGCAGCACCAGTAGCAACACCTAGCGAAGCAAAGGGATTACTAGCCATGCCGCTTAAATCTTTTATCATACCTGACAAGTCTTCTACTTGGTCATATGGATTTATAACGTCTTGTCTGTTTTTTTCTAATTCTTCAAGTTCTCCCTGAAGTCGATCTGCTTTTGATTGAGCACGTCTTCCTTGTTTATCAGCTTGGTCCATACCATAAGCTGTTCCACCAATTAAAGCTGCGCCTCCTATTGCTGCTACTACTCCAAATGCCATATATATTATTGTTTAAGTTGTTTTTGTTCTATAAACTTATCATAAGATTCATAATCATCAGTTACAATATCTAATTCAAGTTCTTTTATATTTTCTTTATTTTCAGGGTTAGGACATACATTAACAAATATAGAATCCTCTAAAGCATAACCTATTTTTTTCTCTCCAGCTGGTGCATTCATATATATAGGAGCTGTATATGTTTTAACTCCAGTTGATGTAGCTATAGCTAGTTTACCTTTTAATAAAAACCAAGTATTTGATTTTTTATGTATTTTACCAATTAAACAAGAACCTTTAGGTAGCTTCATTTCTCTAACATATATACCATCTGAAAAGCTATGTGTTAAAGGTAAAGCTTCATTTAATTTTTCACCTGTTACTATACAAGGATGTTTAGTATTTAATAAGGTTTTTTCTAAATGATTTATTTCTTTTCTGAAGTCTAATTGTTTCTTCGTTAATTTGTTTTTCATTTAATTTAATATGATGATTCTACATAGTCAGATGAAACGGCAAATAATTCTTTCATACCTCCAAGATCTGTCGATTGGTCCGTAGATATGTGTACTAAAGCAAAATGACCTTTTATACCCGTCATAGGATTAGAAAAAGGAATAGTGTTATTCATATATATAACTTCTCCAGCGCTTGGTTGAGTCCAATTAGTTAAATTAGTCATATACTTGTTTTCTTTTCTTGAAAAACCTGCGTGATTTAAAGGAGGTATTAATGTTGAAGGATATTCGTTTCCAAAATTATCATATGAGCCTTCATTATAACTTAAAACAGATATTGATCTATAATTTACGCTTGTTGTTGTATCAAAAGTACCAATTTTGTAAGCGTTTACCGCGTTAGAACCCACTGGTAATTGAGGTTCTCCTACACTAGCAACACCAGTAATATCAGAATCAAAAGAAACGACTTGCCACCCATTGCTACCTTCATAGTTTACTGTTTTAAAAACTTTAGACATACTGACCTTTGGATTAAATACAAATTGTATATCTGAAGAAAATTGTTCTCCATAAAATACTCCTCTTGTATTCGGTGTTTGACTATAGTGTTTGTATAAACTTCCATTTTTTAAACTGAAAAAATCACTTTTAACACTAAAAGTTTGATCGGGCTTATAACTATAAAAACTAGTCCATCCATTAACAGAGTCATCAAAAGAAGCAGTGTGATAAATTCCAAATACAGTATTTGTTTTAAAAGGCTGTAAAGATAATACGTATTGTTTAGAGTACATATCCCAGCCGCCTACAGCTTTACCTACATTGAAGCTAGAACTATTAAGATTACTTAATTGATCTCTGAAGAAATCAATCATTCCATAATTAGATATTTCAGTTAAACCATCTTGCGATAATCTTAGTACCGCGTTTCTATCTTTATCAATAAAATATTTTCTTCTACCATAAACAGCAAAACTTTCAGGGTTTTTACTTATACCATAATTACCAATAAACGGTTGTACAGCACCTATTACTAAATTAGAAGAAGTAACAGTACCTCCACCCTCTGCTGAGTATATAGCATCTTTATCTATTAATGCTCTACTTACTTTAGCTTCTTGAAAAATAATTAAGTTTGTGTCTTCAGCATATAGTTTTTGTATAGAACCATTAGCGGGATCTACACTTTTTACTATATCATCGGCAACTGAAAACACGTTTGTGTCGTTTATACCTGTCCTTGAGTTAAATATACCAGAATATATCATTGAATTAATTCTAATAGAAGAATTAGGTTGATCTTCAACTAAATAAGCTTTAGCACCTAAGGATGCTTGTGTGTTGTTATATCCTCCTCTTACTCTTGACTCTTCAATAGCCCAATTAAGATTTGATGTGTCGTCACTATTTGGCTGAGGAAAAGTATTATCTCCCCTAGACCCGTTCCACATAGGTAAGTCTGCTTGACTTAATGTCTTTCGTAAAACGAAGCTATTAAAAAATTTTACTTCTATTGCCGCCATATTATATTATTACTTATTTATTTTATAAGTTCCATTATTATTCTACGTTTGGTTCAGATGATCCCATAACTTTATCACCATTAATTTCAAACTGAGCAGTCCATCTAGAATCAAAACTCGATGGATTTGTTAAACCAGATTTAGGTGCTGAATAATTAGTTCCATATTCAGTCATTATACCTGGAGAGACTGGAGCATATGCATAAAAATAATTATTAGCAGAAGGTATCCACTGTGTAGTCATTTTTTCATCTGTATAGAACTTAGTAATATATTTACAAGCCCATTCAGCTGCATAAACAACAACATCCGCTGGACCATTAATAGATGTTTTAGTTTCAAAATCTAAATCTTTAGCTGCAGTTCTTGTAGAAGCACCAGCCTGTGTAATTCTGTATTGATAAGCTGTAGTTTGACCACCTAATTCTTCTCCATTAGAATAATAAAAATCTCCAAACGCTACAGATACTTTTAAATTTTCATCTTTACCAGTTACTGTATCATTAGGTATAGATTGAGAATAATTCCAAGCACCTTTACGTCTTGAGGTATTACCATAAATTTGTGTACTTCCTAATGCAGGACCTCCAACAAGTGAATCACTATTAACAGAATAAGGGTATGTTATAAATAGCCTATATTCTCCAAGCCTTGTGTTTTGCTTATAACCTTGATCTGTACCAAAAACAAAAGTTTTTTGTATTTTACCACTTATAGGAGCAGATGTGGCTGTAGCTGTAGTTCCTTTTATAGTAGGACTAAAAGGTTGATCAACCTGTAAAGCCATTATATCTTCACCATTACCAAAATTAGTACCTTGAGCTGGATAAATACTTGTGCCTGTTGAACTGTTTTGAATTATACCTGTAGTTTTGTAGTTGTAATATTTTGGATCTACATTAGGATCAGTAGGTGTAGGTATACCATCATATTGAGAATAAGCCAAACCTCCAAAACGTATAGGAGAACCCTCAACATCTGTAGCTGTAACCCAATTATCATTAGAGTTTGCCCTGTATTGTAATATAACAGGCCACCCTACAACTGGTGCTATTGGACCAGAAGGTGCGTAAGGTGTAGATTCATTATAATAAGGTTGTTGAGTAAATTCGCACTCTACTGTTATAAAAGCAGTCCCAGTGGTTAAAGCATTTGGTGTAATATTTGTTTTAAAATAATCAGGTCTATAATATGTGTTTTTATATTTATAATATTGAGAAGGTGAATATTTCTTAATTTCACCAATATTATTAGGATCACTGTAATATATTTCACTATTACTTTCTACGGGTGTTGATTCAACCTTAGAAGATGACAAAGTTGATGTATTCCATGTGCTATCGCCAACTCCGTAGGGATCATTAAATGGAGAAGGTGTGTTAACGCTTGGTGTTACGGTTCCTGATTGCCAAAAAATTGAAGCAGATTCAGCTCCTGTAGATATAGTAACAGGACTTAACAAAACACTATTACTTTGTCCAAAACCTTCATTTAAAGGCTCTGTACCAATTAATAGATTAAAAGTAATTACATTTTTTTCATTACCCGAATCTTCTACTTCTATTATACAAGAAATTGAACCATTTAATGTTCCGTTTGGTGATGTTAATTCACCTGTTTCTGGATTTAGTGATATATCAGTAACAACAGTTGTAGAATTTGTTAAAGTTGCTTTTTCTAAATTCCAAATTAAATCTTTATTATTTTGTAAAGTGTCACCACAGCCATTAACCGCTGTAAAAGTGGTAATATTAGTAGTGCCTAATGGTAACGTTAAACTTAATGGTGTTGTTGTAATTGTTGGCGCTATATTAGCTAAAGTACCACTTTTTACTATTATAAAAGAAGGTTTAGTTGCTATAGTGTTATCAATAACCTCAAATCTAAACGTAAATTGGTTTAAGTTTAAATTAGTATCATAATATAATATTTTTTTTGGTTTCAACTTATAAAAAACAAATTGCCCTCCTGTTTGTGTTTCTAGATCCCAATAGTCTGTTACTGTATTACCATCTTGATCTGTAACACTCCATACATTAATGCTTGAATCTGTAACAGTCACAGGGTTTATTTGCCCTATAACTCTTACAGGGTAAAAATCTCCAGCTACAGAAGTTCCAATACCAGTAGCTTCTGTTTGTGTAAATTCAAAATCAACAAGATCATCTATTTGATCTACTGCGCCTAAAGAAATATTTAAATCATTTATAGTACCAGACGTGGAACTTTCCCAAAAAATATCTAAAGCTGATTCTACAGGTTTTGTTTCATAAACAGCCAATTTAGGTACCATATTAGCAGCACCAGTAGTGTTTAGTGTACCTATAGCTTCTAAAGTAGAAACTCTACCTATTATTGGATTAGTAGATATTTGATATAAATTAGCTTTTCCATCTGTATCTAAACCTGTTGTTGCATCAATAGACATGTCTAAATCTATAGCATTTGCAATAGTTGATACAGTATTAGTTTCTATACCAGGATAATATTGATTATTAGTAGTAGCTGTATTGTTATTTACTCTACCATACAACTGAACAGAACTTCTATATTGTTTTTGATCAGGACCTACTTCGCTTAAATCTCTAGGTATTTTATTTATATTATCATTTAATAATACAATATGTGCTGTTTTACCATCTTCATTTGTAGGAAAAGGATCAGGTGTTACTAATGAACTTGGGTATCCGTTTAGTATACCAGGTAAATATGTGTTATAATAGTCTTGTTCTGTTTGTTTTACAACTATTTTATATGAGTACCAGCCTAATGGATTATAATCGCTAGATGATATATCTCCATTATATAAACCTGGAGTACCTTGTTGTAAATCTTTAAAACTTTCAACTCTTTTGTTTAATAATACTTTTATAGAATCACCTGGCCATAAAGCACTATTTATATCTGTAGCTTTTCTATATGGATGATAATAAGTAGAACCACCAAAAATTAAACCACCTGAAGTTTTTATAATATCATTTATAGATGATAATATAGTAGTAGAAGATCTTCCATATCTATCTGATAATATAAACCCTACTTGATAATTTCTATTTTGTTTAACAGTATGCTCAGGATATTCAACAATACTAGTATACCAAACAGCTGGATTAACACCAGATCCTGTTTCTGGACCTAAAAAATCTAATTTAGGACTAATTGCTACATCATAATCTAATGACTCAGGTGGAGTATGTTTTGTTTGAAAATTACCATAAACAACTCTATTACTTATTATTTCTTGAGAAAAAGCCCGTACTGGAACTTTATCATAAACCCTTGTTATTTCAGAGTCTGGAAGTGTTCTATAAGGTTTACGTGATTGATAATCATAATTATAATAAAGATTTGTAGACGGAGCGCTTGTAGTTCCTTGAAAATCATTTCTAAGTATTGTGTCTAATACCTTTACAGCTAAAGCATTTGATTCTTTATATACAATTTCTATTTCTTCTATGTTTAGATTGTTATATAAAACACCCGCAGCGTATGGTAGTGGAATATTAAGTATAATATTATTAACTTTATTTTCCATAAAATTAACAATAGTACTTCTATAAGCAGCAGATTCATCATCATCTATAAAATAACCATCTTGTTTAGGTATAAAACAATCTTGTGTAAAAGGTGCTAATATAGAATATTCACCATCTACAAATTTAAATCTATAACTAAATCTTACAAATTTATCTTCTAAAAAGTCTGGATCTCCAGGCCATTGAGGATTATAATAAGGGTTTTTTGTAGTGCCATCAGGAAGAAGCGCACTTGTTACATCCTGCATAGAGGTAACAAATTTATCTTTATTTGGATTTACGTCGCCAATAGGAGTTGTGGCGGCTTCATCTTCGTAATATAAATTTATACATTGATAAGGGTTATATTTAGCTACTGATATTTTATCTTCAGTTGTATAAAAAAGACCATTATTAGCTAAACTTATATTTATTTTTCGAGGTTGATTTCTGTTATCTGTCCAAAACAAAAGATTTTCTACTAAATTTACCCCATAAATAGGATTTTTTGTAGAAAAATTTAAAAAAGAACCTTCTACTAATTTAATAACTTGATTAGTATTAGTGTTATATGAATAAATAAAGTTATTAGCAGATTTATTATAAGTAAAGTTACCTATCGTGTTATCTGTATAATCAGTTAAAAATATATAAACAATAGAATTTGAGTTATCAACATATGTACCTATTGAAGTTAAAGAACAACCACAGTTTGATAAAACACTAAAATCAACATTGTTAGGTGGTTGAGAGGCATCTAAAGCTATTTCATTACCCAACACATTTTCTAAAGCGCCTACGTCTTGACCCTCTGATTTGCTAACTTGTATGTTAAGTCCGTCTCTATATTCTCCTGATGGTATTAATCTATCATCAAGATCTTTATTCATTTTAGACTTAATAAAAGCATTTTTAACTTCTGCCATTTAATTTAGTATTTTATCCATTTAGATTTACCTCGCATTATTTGAACAAACTCTTCAAGTTTAATATTAGATAATCTTATTTTGGCATTTCTTAATTTAGCACTTTTTTCTTTTTTTAGTCTTTGTATTACATATTCAGGCTGATTAACTCTACTTGCTAAAATACCATATATTATATAAGAATATATAGCATCTTCAGCTAGTTTAGGTACTTTCATGTCTTGATCATAACCTAATCCATCAGATATATATTCTAATAATATCAATTTATCAGCTAAATCACTAGAAAAAGACATTTTACCCTCTCTATCATTTATAGTAAACCATCCGTTAAATTGAGATATTTCAGGTTGTAATCCATATTGTTGGCCATAGAACATCTGCTCTCCCCATGCGCCATACCATCCATTAGCTACAATTAATCCTGTAGCGTCATTTTGTAATTCTTTTTGCCATTTATAATCGTTATTATCCCATCTTTCTTCTATTTGTGATGTACCTTCTAAATTTTGGCCAGTATCATCTTGTGTTGCGATACCTTGATTATCTTGTAAAGGAACATTATATGGATTAGAGGTAAGTGTAGTAGGATAAATTATATGTTTAACACCTTGTCCATCTATCCAAGACACATTAACGTAGTTAACATAATCTTGAGGTAGTGGTATGCTAAGACTTTTTGGGATTGTAAGTTCTTGTGAATGTATACTTTTTAATGTATCATAGCTAAATTCTTGCAAAGCTCTTTTAGCATGAAACGCTACATCAGTTGTTTTTACATTAGGTATCAATTTACCAGCACCAACATAACCAACAAGAAAGTTAGCTATTACATCTTTTATAGATATGTATTGATAACTACCATAATTTTTTTCTACAACATCTCCAGTAGCATCTTTATTACCAAAATTACCACCAAATTCATTTTTTAATTGGACAGCAACAACAGTTCCTTGAGCCAAAACAACGTTTATAGTAATAACATTATCAACGACAGTATAAGGATTAACATACTCAGTATAAGTTCCAGGTCTTCCATTAGGACTAGTATATAACTTAAAATTATTTAAATTATAATCTTGTTCAGCTGGTGATGGTGCACCAAATATTAAATTAGTATTAAAAGTAGCTGTAAAAACAGTAGTACCTGTTATTGTTACTCCAGAAGCTATAAAAGTTTGTACTCCAGAATAATACTGGGCATTAGTTTCGGTTATTAACCCTCCATTAGGTGTTGACATGTGTTGTTAGCTTTTTGAGTTTACTTCATCCGCTTGAACTTGTTGTACTGCGGCTTGAACTACCTGCGGATCTCTTATTATTATTCCAGCATATATTAATATGTTTAATATAACTTCTGTTTGCTCTGATTCATGTAGGTCAAATTGAACAGAGGTATTTTCTTGATAAATGTATTGACCTAAAGTACCTACTGTAAATCCCCAATTTATATCATTTGGCTTTCTTACATAGTCTACTTGTATATTATCTTTTATTGTAGTAGGTTTTATAAATAATTTATTATTTTCATATAAATATGCAGGTAAAGAAGTTGTAGGTTTTGTAAGTTGAGATTTTTCTGCTCTATAAAAATCAGTTCTATCAAGTCTTTGAACTAAAGTGTCAGAATTAAAAACCACTGATCCTAATCTATAAAATGAAACATTAACCCCATATATATCAGTAGTAGGTAATATAAAATATGAACCTGTACCTAGAGACGTTACATAATTAGCATTACCAAATGTTTTAAAAATCGCTATTTTTTCATCAATATTTTCAACTCTATCAGCATAATCTGTATCTGCTTGAGGCACACGCAGTTGCTGATTTAAATCATCAAAGTATTTTTCAAATATTTCTAACTGCACCTGTGTTCCTATACTATTAAATTCCATAGGTGTCATATAACCCCTTTGTTCTTTGTTTAATATATATAAAACAGTTTGATATACTGTATTTACGTTTATAGCCATTTGTTATTTTTATTATAATAAAGGAGGCATTACACCTCCCTTATTAATATTACATATTAAGAGAACTTTTTCTCTATAGATTTATAAATTTCTAAACCTTCATCTGTTTTAAAGAAAGCTGCCATAGCTGAATATGGATGCTCATCAAAAGGAACAGTCATTAATTTTTTACCGTTAGATGACCACATAAAAGTTCTATTATCATCAGCTAATTTTATTATATTAGCTTCTGTTGCTTTAATAGCAAAATTACGAAGTTCTACATTTTCATCTTGAGCTAAATCAATAAACAGATAAGGGTTATATTTAGCAAACTGTAATAAATCTCTTTTTATTTCCTTAGAACTCATAGTAGATACAGCAGTACCTATTTCTGTTCTTAAAATAGCTTCAGCTTGATCAATATCCATAGATCTCGCCATGTTTAATGCATCTACTTCTATTTCTAGATCTGCTAATTCATCTTTAGCTATTTGTTCAGGTTTCATTTCTTTATATGTTATACCTAATAAAGGATGATATAAAGATAATATTTTTTGTAAAGATTGATTTTTCTTACTTACACTTAAATGCCCATCATTAAACATAATATGACCCAAAGTTGCTTCGCCATTTTGTTCGTCTTTGAATGGTGAATTTTGATTCGTAGCATATCTTATTTCTCTTTGTTTGTTGTTTTTTTCATCATACCATAACAACGCGTGCCTTGTGGTATGTCTTGATGGTATTTTATAAGTTAAAGGAGTTTTGTTTCCTGTTAAATAATAATTTCTATCTTTTATTTCCCAAGTATCCTTAGGTTTTTTATTTTCAACTTTAGTAGTTGTTTTTGGAGGTGCAACCTCTATAGTTTCTGCTTGAGCTTTTTTAGCCATAATATAATATAATTAAATAGTTTAAAAAAAGTAAAGCTGGGGCAAATTAATGCCCCATAACTTTACAAATAATTATTAAATTCCTTGGAATAAAACAAAGTTGTTAGCAGCTTGCACAACTAAACATCTTTCAGATAGGAAGTTAACCTCCATAGCATCAAGATTTGAAGTATATGCACCACCAGCAGAACCAGTTAACCAAGACTTCATACGTCTGTCTTCTGTTTGAGAAGCTCTATAACGTACATGTAAGAATGGTCGTCTGATGTTTGTTCCTA
>Ga0098037_1000825_pt1 | contig 14906 bp, 16 predicted proteins | sample 5_EtaG_FD_75050 | JGI IMG/M metagenome (GOLD analysis project Ga0098037, IMG submission 75050) | Marine viral communities from the Subarctic Pacific Ocean - 5_ETSP_OMZ_AT15132 metaG | ecosystem: Environmental > Aquatic > Marine > Oceanic | place: Pacific Ocean | collected 2015-01-08 | reverse complement strand
GTTGATACTGGTGGTTTTGAAACATGGGCTGGTTGCATGCGAGGTGATGCAAAAGCTTGGAAAACTATGAAGAAGTATGCTAAGCAAGATGTTGATCTTTTGGTTAAGGTTTACAAAGAGTTACGACCTTGGATGAATAACCATCCTAACTTGAATGTATTCACAGGTTCGTCTAACTGTCCAACATGTGGGTCAAGCAATATCCAATACAGAGGATATCAGTATACTAAGGTTGCTACATACAGGCAATTCCAGTGTAACGATTGTAGAAGCTACAGTCGCACAAGGCTTGCTGAAAAAGTAGAGCGACCAGAGATTGTGCCATAATGAGCGACAACATAACTTTGTTTGACGAATGGTTGCACGAACAAGATATATTAGATGAGCCGATACAAAAGGTTATGCTTGTAAGGTCTGATGATGAGTTTGCTGTATTCAGAGATTGGTTGTTTACTCATAAGCGTCCTTTAGCTTATGATATTGAGGCAACTGGTCTTGATACCTATGCGCCCACTTGGGAAATCAAGAGCATTCAATGGGGAGACACCTCAGAAGCTTTTGTTTTTATTTGGGGTGAGCCTTGGTTTCAAAAGTCAATAGACATCATAATGGAAAACACTGACTATAGGTTACTAGCTCACAATGCTGCTTATGACGCATTGGGCTTAGATAGGCATGGTCACGTTGATGCCATAGAGCTTCTAAAGCGAACATACGATACCAAGATTCTATCACACCTGGCCGACCCAAGAAGCCGTAAAGAAGGCGGGGTTGGTCACAGTTTGAAAGGTTTAGCTGCTTTCCATGTGGATAAAAGCGCTCCTGATTCTCAGACTGCTCTCAAGAAAATATTTAAAGATAATGGTTGGAGCGATAAAGATGGCTGGAGATTGATACCTGCCACTCATCCTACTATGGTTCATTATGCAGGAATGGATGTTGTATTAACCGCTAGACTTTACCCAAAGCTAGTTAAAGAAATAAAACGTCAAACTATGGGTCATTTAGTTAAGTATGAGCACCGTTTACTGCTGTTAGTTTCTGAAATGGAGCGACGTGGGGTACGCATGGATGTTGAGTATGCAGAAAAATTAGTGCATAAAATGACGCAGGATGAAAAAGACAACATTGAAATTATAAAAAACTTTGGTGTTAAAAATCATAATTCCACTAGAGATGTTGCAGCTGTGTTACAAGAAATGGGAGTAAAGCTTATTGAAACCACTAACAGTGGTGCTCTTAAGGTTGACAAGACGATACTTAATAATATAATGAATGATACGAGTAATCCAAATGCTTCTCAGTTAGCTTCTTCAATAATGATGGCGAAGAACAGTGCTAAGTGGCGAGATGCTTATGTAGTTGCTTCTTTGGAAAATATGGATTCTGATGGAAGGGTTCATCCAAAAATAAACAGCTTACATGCAAGAACTGGTAGAATGTCCATAAGCCATCCACCTTTACAGCAGTTGCCAGCAGGTAATGATGCTATACGTCGCATGTTTTTGGCTGAAGAAGGTTGTAAAATGGCTTCAATTGACTTTGCTGGAGTTGAGCTGAGAGTTTTAGCAGCTTTATCACAAGACCCTGTTATGGTAGATGTTTTTAGAAACGGTGGTGACTTGCATCAAACGACTGCTGATAATGTTAATATCAGTAGAAAAGTGGCAAAAACTGTTAACTTTGCTAAAGTTTATGGCGGTGGTCCTAAAACTATTGCTAGACAAGCAAATATTTCAGTTGATGAAGCACAAAATGTTTGTGACCTATTTGATGTGACTTATAAAGGCGTCACACAGCTAGCTCACCAATTAGCTTCCCCTATAAAGAAAAAGTCAAGAAATTACGTTATAACACACTATGGACGCAAGTTACCAGTTGATGAACAAAGGCCGTATGCTGCTCTTAATTATTGTATTCAATCAACCGCAAGAGATGTTTTGGGTGAAGCTATGATTAGATTAGCGGATTCTGGATATTGGGATTATGCGGTTTTACCAATACATGATGAGGTTTTGTTTTCTTTTCCTTCCGAAATGGCAGAACAATTGTGCATTGAGGCAGGTGTTACTATGGAAACCGTTTTGAAAGATATCCATATATCTACAGACCCTGATCTGGGTGGGAACTCATGGGGTACGTTATATACAGACGGTGAACATGGTGAAATTGAGATAAAAAACGATGATCGTTTGCAATATGGTGATGAATCTTTGGTAAATCACCTAAAAGAGTCAGAATTGCTGGCTTTTTAAGACAAAAGTTGTTTGTTATTTACAAAAGTGATTATTTTCTGACAAAAGTTTGTTTTTGGACTTGACAAAGTAATTGCTTTATGGTATAGTAGGTTACGCCTTTTTGGTAAGGTTTTTAGATATTAAAGGAGCAAAAGTGGAAAAAGACAATAGATATATACACTCTGAAAGGGAGGCTGCTAAGCGCAGGCACCCTGCTTATCAATCTAAAAAGAAAACCTCAAATAAGAAATTCAATGATGCCTTATTGGTTGCTTTAGCAAACTTCGGGCAAAAGGAGCAAAGCTAATGGCAGGATATGTAGAGAGTTCAAAGCATAAAATTCTAACGAGAGAAGAAGAAACAGTGTTAGGGCGTGCAGTTATACAAGGAACTGATGCTCAAAAAGAACTAGAAGAGCTTGAAAGCTCTGATGATAAGCTAAATGTAGCTGATAGGAGAAAGCTCCAAGCCGCTATAAAAGAAGGCAAAAGAGCTAAAAACACCTTTGTTGAGCATAATTTAAGGCTAGCTATGGATACTGCGGCCAGGTATGCTAGGTCACAGACTCGTATGGAGTATGAAGACCTGATACAAGAAGCGACGATAGGCCTTATGAGGGCTGTAGATAAGTTTGACCCTGAGCGTGGTTTTAAGTTTTCTACCTATGCAACGTGGTGGTGTAGGCAATCATGCCAAAGAGCTATTGCAAATAGTGGTAGAGCTATACGTTTACCTATGCACGTTGAGTCAGATGTGAGAAAGCTTGCGGCTGTTGTTGAAGAGTTTGAATCAAACGAGGGTGGTTATACTAGAAAAGACTTAGCATATTTTCTTGAATGGGATATGGAAAAATTAGATAATGTTTGGTCCCATATGGAAAACACTAGGCTAGAGTCTCTTGACAACGCTGTTGCAGAAGGAAGCGTATTACAACATGTTGACACTTTAGTTGATCCAAACGCTATTGATGTAGCTGATGCGGGTATGGAAGCTAGCTTTGCGCAGTCTATTATGAAAGCTTTATCAGTTTTACCTGAAAGAGAACTGCAAGTTCTTGTGATGCACCACGGTCTTGATGGTCATGAAAAGCCTTTAACTCTGCAAGAGATAGGTGAAAATATGGGGCTAACGAGAGAGCGAGTGCGTCAGCTAGAAGCTAAGGCAATAGCAAGACTAAGGCATCCTGCGTCTGGCGTAGCTTGGGCTTTTAGTTTTGAAAATATGGAGTAGTCACAGGTTGACACGATTAAATATAAGGAGTAGAATATACCTATGAGTGATAACAATATGAACATAGATCCAAATCTAGTAATCAATGAATTGCTAGACCAAATAAAGCAACTTACTGCAGATAAAGCTTTGCTTCAGGCTGCTGTAAATCAGCTAACCTCTGCGATAAACGAAATGCAGAGTGCTCCTGAAGAAGTTGCAAGTAAAAGCAAGAAACCATCAAGTAAATAGAACTTCTGTATCTAGGGTATAATATCTTTAGAGACTAAAGGAGGCTTGATGTCTGCTGGAGAATACGATATAATTTGTGAACAAGGCGCTACTTTTTCACGCACTCTTACGGTCAAGGATAGCTCTGGTACCGCTAGAAACTTGAGCTCTTTTACTGGAGCAATGCAAGTTAGGAAAAGAGTGTCTAGTACAGACACGCTGGTTGAGCTTACAACTGCTAATGGTAAGATGACTTTGAACGCTTCTGGAGAGATATCTTTGGCATTGACGGCTACTGAGACTGCTGCAATAGCATCTAGTGGCGTGTATGACTTAGAGATAACAAGCTCTGGTGGTGTTGTTGAGCGTGTTGTTGAGGGTGATTTTAATTTGATACCTGAGGTAACTAGATAATGTTTTCGTATGATAATGGTGTTCTTGCTGATGCCCTGTGGGAAGAGTTAGCAGAGACAAATAAAAAAGTTGTTGATTTACGATCTCAATTAGCGGTGGCTGTAAAAACGATTGAGATGTTACAAGCACAGAACGAAGATCTCAGAGCTGTGGCAGACCAAGAAGAGCCTGTTGAGCTTAAGCCGTGAACGAGTTTGAGTGGAACGTTGATGGTCACAGGATGTTACTGTGGGTTGAGAAATCAATTCTAAAAGTAACTGCGGAGATATGCCCTTTTGCGAACGATAAAGAAGCGGCTTGCTATCATGAAGGCATAGATGGATGCGCTTTCACATATTTTGTGCAAAACTATGGGTTAGAGATTAACTCTGGAATAATTCCGGCTGAGCATTCTGTGGAATGTGCTTGGGCAATGAGTGGATCTCCATGGGATATTGACCTAGTTCAGTTTTCTATTATACCTGTAAATGACCCTGCTTTTAAAGATTGGTATTCTTCCGTTACGGCAGAGTCTAAGTAGTAGCAGAGGGGGTCCTTTTTACGGTAGAATGTATATGAAGGTCTTTTTTTGGAGGAAAATCAATGGCGGTTCAATTTGTTTTATCATACCCATTTCGTATGGATTTAGAAAACAACCGTTTTGCTACAGTTAACAGTACTACTGATACTTATAAAGCTGAGCAAGTTCAGGGATTTTTGAGAACAGAAAAAGGCGAAAGAACTATGTTCCCAACATTTGGGATAGAAGACCCTGTTTTTAATTTTTTTGATGCAGGGGAATTCTTAGATGCTTTTAATGAGTACTACACTAACATCAAAATTGATGAGATAGATATAGTGGAAACTTCAGGTAAAGTTACAGATGTGATGGTTTCATTCTTATAAGGAAATAAAATGGCTTCCCCTGATGTAAAAAAATACACTGACTTAACTGTATATGACAGTAACGCTACAACCTCACTAAACACAATACTTTCTGCTGCTCGTACTTTGCTTCCTGAATGGAACCCGCAAACAGGTCAGATTGAAGTTGCTTTAGCTGAAGCTATAGCAAATAGATCGTCGGAAGTTATTTTTGCTATAAATAGACTTCCTGGGGCGACTGTTGAAACTTTGTTAGAACTTTTTGGCTTAACAAAAGTTGCTGGTACTCAAGCAACTTCTACTGTTACTGTTTCTGCGTATGGTAACCTATCGCTTCCTGTAGATACAGAAATGCTTTATTTTGCGTCTGGAACTGGAGTTGGATATGTTTTCAAAACCAATTCAGAGGTAAATCTAAATCCTGCAAAAACAGGTGGTGTTTTAACACTTGCTAGTTGTACAAACGGAAGCTATGCTGCTGGAACAACTTTTTCAGTTACGGTAAATAGCGTAACTTACACTTATGCGGCAAATGATGCTTTCACGGTTTCAGGGGGAGCCGCTACTGTGCCTGTAACTGCAACCGCTTTTGGTGTCAACTATAATGATGTTGCCCATGGTGGTGTAGTTCCAAATGGTAGCGCCAGCTTTACAAATACAAATGTGGGTGGTACAGGAACCGTTACTGCTGGTACAGGTGATACGAACGGTTTAATAAACGGAGCTGACGATAACGTTACAGTAGCTGTTACTGCTGACAGTGTTGGAAGCACATTTAATCAATCTGTAGTAGGTCAAACGCTTTCACTACTTTCAGATTCGGCAAACTTTAAGTCTGCAGAATTTGCAACAAGCACAACTGGTGGTACTGACGTTGAAACGGACACTGAGTATTTTGATAGGGCGATAAATTTATTGTCTAGCTTTACATCTGCTTCTACTACTGCTTCTCAACTTAAGTATTTTGTTTCTGCTAACAAAACATACGCCAACCGTATTGCAGTTTTTAACCGAAGAAGATACAGAGACAGAGACACTACAGCTGATTCATATGGCTTCCACAACGGCCACGTTCTTGTAGCTGTAGGAGGTAAAGTTTCTACTGCATCTAGCGCTTCTGATGAGGTTAAAGTGTCCTCAGCTAACTTAGCAGATTTACACACTGATTTAGCGCAGGTAGTTCCTGCGAGCTTATCTGTAGATGTAATGTCAGCAGAATTAGCAGATGTTGACGTAACAGCTACTATTGTTAAAAAGTCAGGGACGACTGCTGCGACTGTCAAGACGGCAATTGAAACTGCTTTAAAAAATTATTTAGATCCTAATTCTTGGAACTGGGATGATAACTATGTTAGAAGAAATGAGTTAATATCTTTAATTGATGCTGTTGATGGTGTTGATTATGTAAGCTCGCTGACAATAGGTGGCGACTCTTTGGTCGGTACAAGTAATATCGGTTACACTGGAACTACTGGTGGGTCTAAAACTACTGTTAACTTAGATTTGGCTGGAGCTACTAACGGAACTTATGAAATAGGCGAAGCCACAGTTTACTATGTTGACTCTACAACTGACCCTGATGGTCCTGTTGTTTATGCGTATACAAACACAGAGCAAGTTGTAGTTTCTGGAAACGCTGCTAGCGACAAAGCTTTCCAAGCTGTAGCAAACGGCCTTTTTTATAATAATGAATCTAATGGTGGAAAGCTACCTAATGGTACTGCTGGATCTGGTCCAAGCTTTACTGGCTCTGCTGGAGATCAAGGTGGAACTGCCACTGTTAATTCAGGATCAGCTTTATCTGGTGGGGTTAACGACTCAAGCCAGTTTATAGCGTTATCTGGTTCAACTCTTGTTTCAACTGATCTTGTTCTTAAAAACCTTGGAACGCTAGTAACTTACGGTACATTAAATATTACGGTGACTTGATAGGAGGAAAATATGGCTGTTAGAAGCGTTAACCTTTTCTCCACGACCCAAAGATTGTTTGGTTCAAAGGACAGCATCGGCGATGATGTAAATGGTGGGTGGTATTCTGAAAGCGGAACCTTAGCCACCATGACCTTAACTTTGTCTGGCTGCAATAATGGAACGTATACTGATTCAGCTGATAAAAGATTCACTAAAGAAATTAGCGGTGTTACTTACACCTTTACTGCTAATGCTAATTTCACAGTTTCTGGTGGAGCAGCTACTGTTGCCTGTACAGCATCGGAAAGAAAGAAGTCTTACAATGACACAAGCAATGGTGGTCTTATAACTGCGTCAACTACTTTTACTGGCAGCACTTCTGTTATGGGAAGTGGTACTGCGACTGCTGGGGCAATAACTGGTGGTTCTGACAACACTATTTTATTCTTAGCTGAAAAAGTTGCTCCGTATAATGTTTATGTTCCTGGGAATGATAGTTATAAAGGTAATACGCTTGGTCTTCTTTCACCAAACACTAATCAATTGGTGATATATTCTCCGGTGGTATCGTGTGAGCCAAGCAGGACGTATGATTGTTCTTTTACGCTTGGAGTTTCTAGTGTTGGCTCAATTCAAATACAGTCTGAGTTTATCTTTTATGAGGCACTCGGTGGATCTGCTTTACAAATTGATATGCCTGCATTGAAAGCTACTACTCAAAATGAAACTCTTTCTAGATTTGCTCATAAAGCTTATTCACCATCAAATGGAAACTTTGTTCAGCAGAAGTTAACTATAAGCGCAGAAAGCGGCAGTTTGTCTGTTGGAGATTATTATGCATTATATGATCCTGTTATTGGAGATGTTTCGGTAAAAGCTCGTGGCAATGTAGGTAAACTTGTTTATTCTGACTTGCCACAGTTTATGCGGCTTGATGACGAGAATATAGTAGACTTAGATTCTGGCTCTGCAAGAAACTTAACTACTGGAACGCTAACTTTAGCAAGCTGTACGAATGGCACTTACCCAGCTGGAACAGAATTTTCTGTAGTTCAAGGTAATGTAAATCTTAAGTATGAGTCTACAGGAGAGTTTACAGTTTCTGGTGGGGCGGCAACTGTAAAAGTTATAGCTAAACGTGAGGGTATAGGTTTTAATGATGTTGCACACGGCGGTATTTTAGCTAATGGTAGTGCTAGTTTTTCAAATGCGAATGTTGGAGGAACTGGAACAGTTACTGCTGGGACTGGTGATGTTAACGGGTTTATAGGAGGCTCTGACGGAAATACGCAAAGACCGTTACCACTCAGAGGGTTTGTTGATTGCCTGACTCATGCTATTGAAATAGTTTATGATTCAGCAAGAAATTTTGATTACATCCACGCAGCAGAAGGAACGTTAAGTAAATCTACCTTGACTGACCCAATGACTGCTCCTGCCGGATATCTAACTTGGTTAGCATCCATAACAGGAACTACTCTGCTTTCTTCGGCTAGTGGTTTTACTCCTTGGACTGCCTTAGAGTCTTTGCAAACTGCTGGAACTTCAACCCCTGGAGAGTGGGCTGACTTGGAAACACTGGCCTCTTGGAATGTTTTGCAGGCTTTAGATCCAGACTTCTTTGATACTATATCTAGTTACAGGAATCAGATAAACACAGGTTTTTCTGGTATTCACGCTGGCAAGAAATTAACGATTGATAACTTCTTACAGACTTTATTAGAAACGGAAACTCCAGCGAACCATGTTTCTATTGTTCGTAAAAATGATTTTAATAACCCTTTCAAACTTCAAACTTTGGTTGACCCAGCTGTTGACCCAGACGCTGGCGGAACGTTAGTTTCTGATGCAGTTTCTAACGGCGCCCCTGCTGGAGCTATAGCTAGTTCAACTAACAATGTCATTGATGCTGCTGATGGTTCTTACGATTTTACTGCTTTGCTGAATGCTACTACTGGTCAGGGTAAACAAGTTTTAGGTGATCATTCTGCTGGGTCTTCTGCTCCGCATAACTACAGAGAGTTTATTGATGACAGGGATGGTTTTAACAGAAGCATTCTTTTAACGACTGCCACGGGTAACCTTGGTGGAGGAATAGGAACTTCTCAATATACTGGAAACAAAGTTTATCTGTATGGAGAATCAGGCAAGTTAACTGTAGCTAATGACGCAACCTTTAACCTTGGTGGAGATGATACAGCTGTAGACATAATTGTTGAGTTAACCAACTTTACCCCTTTCACTGCTTCTGCTTGGACCTCTAACAATACCGCTACCAGTGGTCAGCCAGATGATTGGTTTTTAAGAGAGAAGCGATTGCTAGTTTGTGGAACTGATACCACTTCTAATCACAACGATTGGGCTTTCTATATTGTTTCTGGTCACACTGCTTCTGCTGATTCCAAGATGCGATTGTTGTGGATTGAAGGCTATCGTGATGAGAACGAAACTAACTATGCGTACTCTTCTGAACTAGATATGTCAACCATTCAGCAGTACGGTCCGGTTGTGTTTAGGGTAAGTAAGTCGGCTTCAGATGTTGTTACGTTTTATGCACAGTCTTCTTTGTATGATGATTGGGCATCAAATGCTTTGACATCTACACCAAGCACTGCAATAACTCCTTCTTCTCAAGCTGCCTCAACTGCAGGCAATGCGGGTATACAAGTTGGTGGAACGTTAAGCAACTCGCTTTGGTCTGATGCTTCTGCACTACCTGCTGCCTTTAGTAGAGTTATGGCAAACAACGCCGTGTTTACATTCACTGGCTCTGGCTCTACAAGTAGCGAAAACCATGCTTACGTTGATGGTAGTGGAGTCAACGACTTTGGAAATACATCGTATACGCCTTTGTTAGACATTGACCCAAGTAAAGCTTCTGCTGTTTATGCAGAAAGTTTTAATGCTATAAAAACAGTTAGTGGAACAGCTTCAAACAAAGCGGTAACAGTTGGTCAAGATGGCGTTGATAATGACGTTACCCTTGTTGTCATGGAGCCTGATGATACACATGGAAATCTGTGGTACTTTGGGTCTCAAGATACGCTGGCTGTTGCTGGATTACCTTCAGCTTCTTACAAGATCAGAATAACAGAGTATGATGATTCTGATGGTAGCGTAGATAACTACACTGACATTGGTGCTGCTACGGCTACTACATTTTCCTTTGCTGGAGGAACGTATGGCGATAAAACAATTTACTCTATAGATGTTGTTACTGCTGCAGGAACCTACGGAACTAACGGAGCTCAGTCTTCTAATTCTGTTGCTTACTTTAGACCAGACACAATTGGAGCAGCAGCTAATCCGCTAAGCGCCACAGGTACAGACAACAAGTCCAAGACGTGGGCGCTGACCAGGGCAACTGCTAACAACGCCACGAACTGGATACCTAGCCAAGCTATTGATAAGTCCTTCATTCAACCGTACAAAGGTAAGTTCACTACTGCTGAACCGCCTGCTATAGAATACTACACTACTTTCTCAGTTGCCATGCAGATAAAACGCTGTTGGACGTCTTCTGGTACTGGTACAGAGCATAACATATACTCGCTTTTGAATGGATCTAATCAAGGATTAAAAATATTTTATGAAGACGCCACCCTTAAAGCTGTTTTCACTGATGGCACAGCTTCAGAGACAGCTACTTTTACTCAAACTTCTTTTGGGGGATGGGATAACGTAGTAGTACAAAGAGATCCTAATGTTGGCTTGAGCATATATGTGAATGGCACTCTAGCCCAAACAGCGACTCATAACGCTACCATAGTTCCATTTTCTGCTGGTACTAACGCAGCAACTTTCAGTGAGGGTACTAACTCTCAGTACAACCCTTGGTTCGCTTTATCTCAGTTTGCTTTTTACAATAGATTTTTATCTACAACAGAAATCGCTCTGCTGAACACTCAATTAACATAGTACAATATATTCAGAGGAAAGGATTAAACCAAAATGACAGCAAGTTCATCAACTCGTTTAGGGATTTATACTTGGACAGCAGGAACTGACGCATTTACACGCTCACAGATGACTGACTCAATGAGTGCTTTGGAATCAAAAGTTGCTGGCTTTGATCAAACAGGTACTCGTCCAACTGCTGGAGCTGGTTATCAGGGATTCTTTCATTATTCATCTACGGATTCTAGCGTAGGTGTTTTGTCGTATTGTAACGGTACTGCATGGTTTAATATTGGTACGTTTGGTGCTAGTACTCCTACTGCTTTGACTGGTGCTACTGGTGCTGTTGGTACTGCTGCTACCTATTCTCGTTCTGACCACAGGCACGCTCTTGCTAGCAACTCTGTTATTACGGCTACGATTACTGATGCTAATGTGACGACTGCTAAGATAGCAGACACAGCTATAACGACAGCAAAAATAACTGACGCTAACGTTACCACAGCAAAAATAGCTGCCGACGCTGTTACTCAAGCTAAGATAGCTGATGACGCTGTCGGCGCTGATCAGCTAGCGGGTTCGGCTGTTGTTACTGCTTCTATCGTTGACGCTAATGTTACCACTGCTAAGATTGCCGCTGATGCTGTAACTCAGGCTAAAATAGCAGACGATGCTGTAGGAGCAGACCAATTAGCAGCCTCTGCTGTTGTGACTGCGTCCATCGTAAATGATGCTGTAACTCAGGCTAAGATAGGCAATGATGCGGTTGGTGCTGATCAACTAGCAGCCTCTGCTGTTGTTACTGGCTCTATAGTTAATGCTAATGTTACATCGGATAAAATAGCTGATGGCGCTATTACGAACGCTAAGATGGCAAATGATGCTATTGACACTGCTCAGCTTGCTGATGATGCTGTTGATGCGGATCGTATTGCAACGGATGCTGTCACTGATGACGCTCTTGATTTAGACGCAATTTCTGTTTACAGAAACAGTAGTGGTAAAGATGGGTATAAAATCTATATTCAATCATCTGAGCCAGCTCATGGCGCAGCGGGTAATCTTTGGTTTCAAACATAGGAGTTAGCTGTGGCAATTAAAAGGTCAACTGGCTCTGCATGGGATACAATTGCTTCTGGTAAAGTCAAGGCAAGTGACGGCTCTGCTTGGAAAGTAGTTAAGAACGTTTCTAGATCAACTGGTTCTGATTGGGATAATGTTTACATTGGAACTGATGAGCGAACTCTTGCAATACCAGCTACTTACACTCGTTCCTTTAGGTCTTCTTTTGGTACTGCTACTGGTACTTGGATAACTAGTGGCTTTACTAATGGCGGTAACGCTTTACGTCAAGGAAAGTACGGTGGTAGAGGAGCTTATCTTACCATATCTATCGCTAACCTTCCCGATGGCCTGACTCAGCAATATATTTCTGCATGCTATCCAGACACGTATGGCTGGGTGGGGGTAATGCAGTTTAGTGGAAACAGCAGCGTAAGTGCCCCTATTTACGACATAACAGATGGTTGGGGATCGGCTGTTCCTTTAACAAACACATCGTTGGCAGATGAAATGGCGGCACGCCCTGCCATAAAAGGAACCCCGTCTCTTCACATACAATGAGTTAACACTGCTTCAAATGCAGGCCAAACTGGTGGCGAGGGGTTTACTACAGCCTCTGGAAACATTTATGTAGCAGAGTACAACGCTCTCATCACTTCAACAACACCGTATCTTAGCAGTATATCTACATCTAATCAACAAACACATAACCCAGGAGGAAGCTGGTTAAGTAGAGGTGAGAAAGTTGAAATAAACTTATCTTCTACTATCATAACAAATATTAAAGATTCTCAAAAAAATCTGTGTGTTTATGCTGAGACACCCACCAACACAACTAATCAGGGATTGCGTGACCCAGACAATCCGGGTGGCGGCAGCTGCAGTAACCCGCCTATCTTTTCAGGAACTTTTACTGCTGCTTCTTCACAAGGAAATTACGTTTGGTACTATGATTACTCAACAGGAATTGCTGATCCTTCTGGTGGCACAGTAAGCGGCCCTTGGATTGAAGTCCGACTAGACCTAGCATAAGGGGTTAGTTATGTGGGGTGAGTTCCTTAACATGACTGTGCCTGCCCTTGTAGGTTCAGCTGTAACGTTCTTTGGCCTTTGGGCGACTTTACGCAACCGCAACAAGCGCCTTGAGTTTGATATAGAAACAGCTCAAGACAGTGTATGGTTGGATTTAGTTAAGCAAAGTAGGATAGAATATGAGTTACAGAGAAAAGAAAATAATAGGTTACGGTACATAGTTCACCATTTGCAAACTGAGCTACAAGAGTTAGAAAGAAAAGAGGCAAGTAAAGATGGAAGAGAATTTTAAGCCTTGGAGCGAACGAAGCGACGACGATTCTGTTGACGATTTAATCGCTGCTTTTGCAGAAGCTATGCAAACTGATGATGGTACAACCATCCCTGCTGAAGACGTTGTTGATCGGGTTTTAGAAAAAGCTTGGGGAGAGACGGAAGATAACGGTGTCTTGGGTAATTTCGTATTCATTGGAGAAGTTATCTCACCAAAAGGTAACGGTCATCTCATGGTTGTCACTTCTGATAACCTACCCCACTGGATAGCAAGGGGCATGATTGCTACCGCTGACGATCATCTCAGCTACGGGATTGAAGAAAGATGACAGCGGGTTTATATAACTTTACTTGTGTTAAAGGCTCTGCATTAGCTGTGGTGTTGAACATAAAAAGTGTTGATACTAGTGTCGCAAGCCTGTCTAGCTGGAACTCTAGGATGCAGGTAAGAAGCACCGTGTCGGATACTTCCACGATTATTGAGCTTACAAACTCAAATGGTAGGCTCGTACATAACAATGCTAATGGTACAATAACAGTAACCCTAACTTCTGCAGAGACAAACGCATTGTCAAGTGGAGGTGTTTACGATTTAGAATTATATGACAGTAACACTGTTTTAAGATTAATTCAAGGAAACTTTAATTTAGTAACGAGTTAAAATGGCAGACAATACAGTACAAATAACAGAGATAGCTGCTAATACGGTTACGGCTACAGACATTATAAACTCGGTTACGGTTTCCGAAAGTAATGCTAATTCAGTAACTGTTGTAGCGTCAACGTTTGTGAACGACGCTGGAGCTTCATCAAATCTTTATTATGGGGCGTCTGCTCCTTCTTCCTCTACTGGTACGACTGGTGACTTTTGGATACGGACTGACACTGGAGAGTTGTTTGGCCCTAGAACTGGTAGCGGTTGGCCATCCGATTCCCTTCCTTTGATACCCAAGAGGTTTGTTTTTACTCAAGGTTCTGCTGCTTCAAGTTGGTCAATTACTCATACATTAAATGGATATCCTTCTGTTACGGTGGTTGATAGTGCAAACACAGTAGTTGTGGGTGATGTACAATATAATAGTACGACACAATTAACGATAACTTTCGCCTCAGCTTTTACTGGTAAGGCGTATTTAACATAGGTGGCAATTAAATGGCTAAAAAGTTTCTTGTAAATTTAGACTTAAATAAAAATGAGCTTCAGAATGCCAAGATTCAAAACTTGGGCACTGCCCCAGGTTCCCCAGCTACAGGTCAAATTTATTACGACACTGGTGATAATGAACTTTATATTTATAATGGCTCTGGTTGGGTAAGCCTTCAAGAACAGGGTGACATTACAGGCGTTACTGCTGGTACAGGTCTTTCTGGTGGCGGTAACTCTGGTGCAGTTACGGTAAACTTTGCCCCTTCTGGGCTATCTGCAGTTACGGTTGCAACAGACGATAAGGTGCTTATTGCTGATACGAGCGACAGCGATAATCCTAAAACTGTAACTGTTTCCGCTATCGCAGCTTTGGCTTCAGGAGATATTACATCTGTAGTCGCTGGAACAAACCTAAACGGTGGTGGAACATCAGGAGATGTGACACTAAACTTAGACGCCAGCCCCTCACTTACATCCGCTACGTTTAGCTCAGCTAGTCCGCTAGTCTTTGAAGGCGCAACAGCTGATGCACATGAAACAACTTTCGCAATAACAGACCCAACAGCAGACAGGACAATTACTTTCCAGAATGCTACGGGTACTGTTGCTCACTTAGATAGTGATATTAC
>Ga0098037_1000814_pt1 | contig 15054 bp, 8 predicted proteins | sample 5_EtaG_FD_75050 | JGI IMG/M metagenome (GOLD analysis project Ga0098037, IMG submission 75050) | Marine viral communities from the Subarctic Pacific Ocean - 5_ETSP_OMZ_AT15132 metaG | ecosystem: Environmental > Aquatic > Marine > Oceanic | place: Pacific Ocean | collected 2015-01-08 | reverse complement strand
TTCCGTTGCCGTTGTCGGTAACGCCGGTCCCGCTCCATGTCCCGTTTGAGTTGGTAGGGGTTCCCGTCAATGTGATCGGGCTCACGTTGTCGCAAAGTGGACCGTAGTCGCCCGCCTCAACATTAATTTGATTAGGCTGAGTAATAACGACAGTTTCCTGAGTAGTACAAGTACCATCATTTATCGTTACGTTGTAAGTACCTGCAGTTAGACCTGATTGGTCTTCGGCTGTTGGATTTAATCCACTTCCATTACTAGTTGTCCAGAAATATGTATATGAATTGGATCCTCCTGTCACAGTTAAGTTAATAGAACCATCATTTCCGTCAAAACAAGTTACATTTTGTTTCGTATAACTTGAATCTAAATCTGTATTTGTTAAAGTAAGTTTTCGAGATGGCGAAGTACAACCTAAAGTAGGGTTATAATAAAATGCATACCAAACTCCAGGAGTTGTAACTGTAGGATTATTTGGCAAATGGTCTCCTGTAACTGTTAAATCTGGATTAGTCGTCCACTTTAAAATAGCTCCGGGAGGAGTAGTAGATGTTACAAATGTATCTAGTGCAACTTGTGTGGGCTGACAATATTCTTTAAATATTGGGTCAACAGTGGGTGAATTTGCATACCCTTCAACAGATAATCTTAAACCATCTACCAACACAACTGATCTTCCTGGGTTTCCAGTTTTATAAAACACTTCCACGGAGGTGGCACTATTACCAGATCTAAATGTTATACATCTATTTTCCCAATAAGGGTTTATTTCTGTCCAACCGCCTGGATTTTGATTTCCTCCATTACCACTTGAAGAAAATGACAACCTTGTAGGAAAATCGCTTTGAGGGTGTTGTATTAAATCGTTATGGGTATAAGTTAATGGGTCAGTAATTTGAACCGCACCATTTCTTACACCAAATTGCAGGTTAGGCGCATATTCCAATATTCCTCCTCCTTGATTATTACTATTAACAGTAGCGTATCTTGGTATTACAGCTATTTCAAAACATACAGTATAGACTGTATTTGGAACTACAGTTAAAGTTTGGCGAATAGCTTCATTTTGATATGAAAATATAGCAAAACCACCACCATCAAAAGTAGACGGCTCAATAATACCAGGATATACTGAATTTGAGTTAGTAGTTGAATAAGAAATATATTGCCCTTCAGACCAATCTACAGTTCCGTCATCATCCCAACAGGTATATCTTGCATCAGCTTGGTACTGACCATTGGTACCACCCACAGCTGTGCGGAAAGTACCCCCATTAACATCGACCTTTTCAAAAGATCCGCAAGTAATGAGATTACAAGCTCCAACAACATTTCCTTTCTGACCATTATCGAAAGCTTGCGCTTTTGACCTAGAACGAAACGTTGCATTATATTCTGCTGCTTTTTTATCTAGATCAGCATTATATTGATCCAAGTATTCTTGCGAATATGGCAATATTACTTCTCCCTCATCTGAAGAACCTATCGCTTGAGAATAACCTTGGCTACTCAAGCAACCTATTAAAATGAGACCTATTAAGAACCTCTTATCAGAAGCTAATAATTTAGTAATTATTTTAAACATAAGTTAGAATTTTATTAATACCGATATCTTTTGATAATGCTATAAGTAACATTTCACCACAATTAATGTTCAAATATACAGTGTAAAAATTGTTAAGGAATTACTAACAAACAAGTATTAGTTGAACTGTAAAAAATAGTCGGCAAACGACCTAAATTGATTGAAAAAACAAGAAATTTTGTAGGAAAAAGACATACGTGTTAGTACGTATATACGCTGAATATAAGGCTTTTGGAGAGTAGTTTGGTAAGAAAAAAATACCAGTTTTAAATTTCTAATTGCATTCTAATATTCAAGTAAACCAATAAATGCAAAACAATATTGTATAATTAAAATCCTTCTAGTAGGTTTATAATGTAGTAAGAAAAAGTATTTTCAAAAGTTATATAGGTTGAAAGAAAAAATCCAATATAATTCTAAGCATTTACGGCTTAAATCTAAATAAACAACGTTTATCTTTGCAACCAATTTAGATTTAAAGCATGTCCTTAACAAAAGAAATAAAACGCCGAAGAACGTTCGGAATCATCAGTCACCCAGATGCCGGAAAAACCACTTTAACGGAAAAACTTCTTCTTTTTGGGGGAGCTATTCAGGAGGCTGGGGCCGTGAAAAGTAATAAAATAAAAAAAGGTGCTACCAGCGATTTTATGGAGATTGAGCGGCAGCGAGGAATTTCCGTGGCTACTTCTGTCTTGGCGTTTGAATATGAAGGAATCAAAATCAACATTCTCGACACGCCAGGCCACAAAGATTTTGCTGAAGACACGTTTCGAACTCTAACCGCGGTTGACAGCGTTATTGTTGTGATAGACGTTGCCAAAGGAGTTGAGGAACAAACCGAAAAATTGGTTGAAGTCTGCCGAATGCGAAACATCCCGATGATTGTTTTCATCAATAAAATGGATCGCGAGGGAAAGGACGCTTTCGAACTTTTGGATGAAATTGAGCAAAAGCTAAACCTCCGCGTAACACCTCTCAGTTTCCCTATTGGGATGGGTTACGATTTTAAGGGAATCTATAATATTTGGGAAAAAAACGTAAATCTTTTTAGTGGTGATAGCAGGAAGAACATAGAGGAAACTATTGAAATAGAAGATGTAAGCAGCCCGGAACTGGAGAAATTGGTTGGCGACAAAGCAGCCAAAACCCTTCGGGAAGAGCTTGAATTGGTCTACGAGGTTTACCCCGACTTTGATCGTGATGAGTATTTGGAAGGAGAACTCCAACCAGTCTTTTTTGGATCTGCGTTGAATAATTTTGGAGTGCGCGAGTTGTTGGACTGTTTCGTTGAGATAGCTCCTACCCCACGCCCAAAGGAAAGCGATACACGTTTGGTAAAGCCCGATGAAAAAGAATTTTCAGGTTTTGTTTTCAAGATTCACGCAAATATGGATCCCAAGCACCGAGACCGTTTGGCGTTCGTGAAAATTGTTTCGGGTACTTTTGAAAGAAACTCACCCTATTTACACGTTCGAAATGGTAAGAAACTAAAATTTAGCAGTCCAAATGCGTTCTTTGCCGAAAAGAAACAAATAGTTGATATTTCCTATCCTGGCGATATTGTGGGGCTTCACGATACCGGAAACTTCAAGATTGGCGATACGCTTACGGAAGGTGAGGAAATGCGATACAAAGGTATTCCCAGCTTTTCTCCGGAACATTTCAAATATATCAACAATGCCGACCCAATGAAGAGCAAACAGCTTGAAAAAGGGATTGACCAATTGATGGATGAAGGAGTGGCGCAACTTTTCACTTTGGAACTAAATGGCCGAAAAGTGATCGGGACTGTTGGTGCGCTTCAGTTTGAAGTAATTCAATATCGACTGGAACACGAATACGGTGCAAAATGCAGCTATGAAAACCTGAACGTGCATAAAGCCTGTTGGGTAGAAGCGAAAGACCCAAAAAGCGAGGAATTTGCTGACTTTAAAAGAGTAAAGGCAAAGTTTTTAGCCAAAGACAAACGCGGCCAATTGGTGTTCTTTGCAGATTCTGCTTTTACACTTCAAATGACACAATCAAAATATCCAAATGTGAAATTACATTTTGTGAGTGAGTTTGAAAAGGCTGGAAGCTCGAAGCCGGAAGCTGGAAAATAGGATTTCTATTTTTTTTAATTTAGTATTTTTAATTTGAGTATTGAAGCATAAAAAAAGCCCCGAAAAATCGGGGCTTTTTTTATGCTTCGCCAGTCGGGCCAAAGTTTAAGGGAATGGGCGGCTGCTCATAATCTTTTATTTCGCCGTGGGCATTTTCAAATCGTTTCACGTTGTCACCCAATGCTTTTAGAAATCTTTTTGCGTGTTGTGGCGTCAGGATAATTCTCGACTTCACTTTACTTTTTGGGATTCCCGGCATAATGGTTACAAAATCTACAACAAATTCAGAAACAGAATGGTTTATGATGGCTAGGTTACTGTAAATACCTTGTGCCACAGTCTCATCAAGTTCAATATTTATCTGCCCTTGTTTGGGTTGTTCTTTTTTTTGATCTGCCATATCTGATTTACAATGTACGATTTACGATGTACGATTTAAAAATCTAAAATCGTACATCGTATATCTAAAATTACTAGTTATAATTTACTTCTTGCTTTACGCGGTTCATCTCCTCAAGCTCTTCTTTAGAACCTACAATGATAGTGTCATATCTACGCATACCGGTACCGGCTGGTATTTTATGTCCTACAATTACATTTTCTTTCAAGCCTTCCAAGGTATCAACCTTACCTGCAACTGCAGCTTCGTTCAATACTTTGGTGGTTTCCTGGAAGGAAGCCGCAGAGATGAATGACTTGGTTTGTAACGACGCTCTCGTAATACCCTGAAGTACTGGAGTGGCCGTTGCAGGAACCGCATCGCGCGCTTCCGCAAGTACTTTATCGTTTCTTCTCAATAAAGAGTTCTCATCGCGAAGCGTACGTGGAGAAAGGATTTGGCCTTCCTTCAAGTTTTCAGAATCTCCAGCGTTGGTGACAACCTTCATTCCAAAGATTTTATCGTTTTCTTCGATGAAATCATCTTTATGCGCCAATTGGTCTTCAAGGAAAGTTGTATCTCCCGGATCTTGGATCTGTACTTTACGCATCATCTGGCGAACCACAACTTCAAAGTGCTTGTCGTTGATCTTCACCCCTTGCAGACGGTACACCTCCTGAACTTCGTTCACAAGATATTGCTGTACTGCAGATGGGCCTTTAATGCGAAGGATATCTTCCGGAGTAATGGAACCATCAGAAAGTGGCATTCCTGCGCGAACGTAATCGTTTTCCTGAACTAGGATTTGGTTTGAAAGCTTCACCAAATACTTTTTCAATTCACCCAACTTGGACTCAACGATAATCTCGCGGTTACCACGCTTAATTTTTCCGAAGGAAACTACACCGTCAATCTCGCTAACTACTGCTGGGTTTGATGGATTACGAGCTTCAAAAAGTTCGGTAACTCGTGGAAGACCTCCCGTAATATCACCTGCTTTGGCTGATTTACGTGGAATTTTAACCAGTACTTTACCAATCTTAATCTTGTCGCCATCGTCTACCATCAAGTGAGCACCAACAGGTAAGTTATAGCTACGGATAACTTCGTCTTTCTTCCCTAAAATTTGAAGGGTTGGAATACGCTTTTTATCTCTCGATTCGGAAATTACTTTTTCTTGGAAACCAGTTTGCTCATCAATTTCTACCTGATAGGTTAAACCTTGAACAATGTTTTCGTATTTAATTTTTCCAGCAAATTCTGAAATAATTACACCGTTGTATGGATCCCAAGAACAAACCACATCACCAGCATTCAGGCTATCGCCATCCTTTACATAAAGTGTGGAACCGTATGGAATGTTATTGGTACTTAATGTAATACCGGTTTTCTTGTCAACCAGTTTAATTTCAGAAGTACGTGAAATTACAATATCAACTGTTTTGCCTTGGCTATCTTCACCTTTAACGGTTTTAAGATCCTCAATCTCTGCTTTACCGTCAAACCTGACAACCAATTTGTTCTCTTCGGAAATGTTCCCCGCAATACCTCCTACGTGGAAAGTACGGAGTGTAAGCTGGGTTCCTGGTTCCCCAATGGATTGTGCAGCCACAACACCCACGGCTTCTCCGCGCTGAACCATTTTATTGGTAGCAAGGTTACGACCGTAACACTGTGAACAGATTCCTTGTTTAGCCTCACAAGTAAGTGCAGAACGAACTTCAACACTTTCCAACGGAGATTTTCCAATGGCATCTGCTATTTCTTCTGTAATGTGTTCTCCAGAAGCAACAAGCAATTCCTTAGTCAATGGGTTAACAATATCGTTAAGTGCTGTACGTCCTACAATTCTATCGCGAAGGGATTCTACAACCTCTTCATTTTTCTTCAAGGCAGAAACCTCAATTCCACGAAGGGTGTAGCAATCTTCAATATTGATAATAACATCTTGTGAAACATCTACCAAACGACGTGTTAGGTAACCCGCATCGGCTGTTTTAAGAGCCGTATCCGCAAGACCTTTACGCGCCCCGTGGGTAGAGATAAAGTATTCAAGAATTGAAAGTCCTTCCTTAAAGTTGGAAAGAATCGGGTTCTCGATAATCTCGCCACCACCAGAGTTTGATTTTTTAGGTTTTGCCATCAAACCACGCATACCTGTTAACTGACGGATTTGTTCCTTAGAACCCCTCGCACCAGAGTCAAGCATCATATACACAGAGTTGAAACCTTGCTGGTCCTCACGGATTCGTTTCATCGAAAGCTCGGTAAGCTCAGCGTTGGTTGCAGTCCAAATATCAATTACCTGGTTGTAACGTTCGTTGTTCGTAATAAGTCCCATGTTGTAGCTGTTGATAATACCGTCAACTTGTTCGTTGGCGTTATCAATCATACTTTGCTTTTCAGCAGGGATAATGATATCACCCAAGCTGAAAGACAATCCACCTTCAAAAGCGAATTTATACCCAAGGCCTTTAATTTCGTCAAGGAACGCTGATGTTACAGGAACAGAAGTTACTTTCAAGATTTTTCCGATAATATCACGAAGTGACTTTTTAGTCAATACTTCATTTATAAAACCAGCTTCTTCAGGAACCTTTTCGTTAAAGATTACTCTTCCCAAAGTTGTGGTGATGATTTGGTTAACCAACTCACCATTTTCGTTGAAATCTTTCGTTCTAATCTTTATTTCAGCATTTAAATCTACTTGCCCTTCATTGTAGGCAATAATAGCCTCTTCAGCTGAATAGAAAGTAAGTCCTTCACCTTTAACTACAGTATCACCCATAGTTTTCTTAAGCTTGGTCATATAGTATAGACCCAAAACCATATCCTGTGAAGGAACCGCAACCGGACTACCGTTTGCAGGGTTCAAAATGTTGTGTGAAGCAAGCATCAAAAGCTGGCATTCCAAAATTGCTTCTGGCCCAAGTGGAAGGTGAACCGCCATCTGGTCACCATCGAAATCCGCGTTAAATGCAGTACAAACCAATGGGTGAAGCTGAATCGCTTTTCCTTCAATCAGTTTAGGCTGGAACGCTTGAATACCCAATCTGTGCAAAGTTGGGGCCCGGTTAAGCATAACTGGGTGACCTTTCAATACATTTTCAAGAATATCCCAAACTACGGGCTCCTTTTTATCTATAATTTTCTTTGCAGATTTTACTGTTTTTACAATTCCTCTTTCAATCAATTTACGGATTACGAAAGGTTTGTAAAGTTCGGCAGCCATATCTTTTGGAAGACCGCACTCGAACAATTTCAATCCCGGTCCCACGACGATTACCGAACGTGCAGAATAATCCACACGCTTACCAAGCAAGTTTTGACGGAAACGCCCTTGTTTACCTTTTAAGGAATCTGAAAGGGATTTCAATGGACGGTTACTATCAGTTTTAACTGCGGAAGATTTACGCGTGTTGTCAAACAATGAATCTACCGATTCCTGAAGCATACGCTTTTCGTTACGAAGGATCACTTCTGGAGCTTTTATCTCCATCAATCGCTTCAAACGGTTGTTACGTATAATTACACGACGGTAAAGATCGTTCAAATCTGAAGTTGCAAAACGGCCACCATCAAGCGGCACCAATGGACGTAATTCTGGTGGAATAACCGGAACTACTTTCATAATCATCCACTCGGCTTTGTTTTCGCGGTTTTTGTTTGCATCACGAAGTGCCTCCACAACTTGAAGACGCTTTAGCGCTTCAGTTTTACGTTGTTTTGAAGTTTCGTTGTTTGCTTTATGGCGAAGATTATATGAAAGTGTATCCAAATCGATTCTTTGTAAAAGATCGATCAAGCACTCTGCTCCCATTTTCGCGATAAATTTATTTGGATCTGTTTCTTCCAAATATTGGTTTTCCTGCGGAAGTGAATCAAGAATTGCAAGATATTCCTCTTCAGTAAGGAAATCCATTTTCTTCACATTCTCACCACCTTCATATTTTGCAATACCTGGCTGAATTACTACGTAACGTTCGTAGTAAATGATCATATCCAATTTCTTGGAAGGCAACCCGAGAAGGTACCCAATCTTGTTTGGAAGGCTTCGGAAGTACCAAATGTGCGCCACGGGAACTACCAAATTGATATGGCCTACACGGTCACGACGTACTTTCTTCTCCGTTACTTCCACCCCGCAACGGTCGCAAACTATACCTTTGTAGCGTATTCTTTTATATTTACCACAGGCACATTCGTAATCCTTTACCGGACCAAAGATGCGCTCACAGAAAAGACCGTCACGCTCAGGCTTGTGCGTACGGTAGTTTATTGTTTCGGGCTTTAATACTTCGCCGCGTGATTCCGCCAAAATGGATTCAGGGGAAGCCAAACCAATAGAAATCTTGTCGAATTTCTGTACTGTGTTTTCTTTATTTCTGTTCATCATGATTTAAAAATAAACTTTGTTGTTAAATGAGGTTTTTACTTCCTCGGAAGAAATTTATGATTCCCCACCGGAGCGGGGATTATCATTATTCCTCTAATCTAATGTCAAGACCCAATCCTTTCAATTCGTGCATAAGTACGTTGAAAGATTCTGGTAATCCTGGTTCTGGCATGGTTTCCCCTTTTACGATTGCCTCGTAGGTTTTCGCCCTTCCAATAACATCATCAGATTTAACAGTCAATATTTCTCTAAGCGTGCTGGATGCACCGTATGCTTCCAAGGCCCAAACTTCCATCTCTCCAAAACGCTGACCACCAAATTGTGCTTTACCACCAAGCGGTTGTTGCGTAATTAGTGAGTACGGACCAATGGAACGTGCGTGCATCTTATCATCTACCATGTGGCCTAGTTTCAGCATATAGATAATACCTACGGTTGCAGGTTGATCAAAACGCTTACCGGTGCCACCATCAAATAAATAGGTGTGTCCAAATCTTGGAATTCCAGCCTCATCGGTCAATTCATTTATTTGGTCAATAGTTGCACCGTCAAAAATTGGGGTTGCATATTTGCGACCTAACTTTTGTCCGGCCCATCCAAGAACGGTTTCATAAATCTGCCCAATGTTCATACGCGATGGTACCCCAAGTGGGTTCAACACGATATCTACAGGAGTTCCGTCTTCAAGGAAAGGCATATCTTCCTCACGTACAATACGTGCTACAATACCTTTGTTTCCGTGACGTCCCGCCATCTTGTCCCCTACTTTTAGTTTACGCTTTTTAGCGATGTAAACTTTGGCAAGTTTCAAAATTCCGGATGGAAGCTCATCTCCTACAGAGATTGTAAACTTCTCACGTCGCAAGTTACCTTGAAGGTCGTTTTCCTTAATTTTATAGTTGTGCATTAAATCTGCCACCAATACATTGGTTTCATCATCTGTCGTCCAAGTACCTCCAGTTAAGTGAGTATAATCATCAACCGCGTGAAGCATTTTTAATGTGAACTTTTTACCTTTAGGGAAAACTACTTCGCCAAGATCGTTATTTACACCTTGAGCAGTTTTTCCACCTACAATTGCGAAAAGTTTTTCAACCAAAACATCTTGCAGTGCTACGAATTTTGCTTCGTATTTTGCTTCAAGTTCAGCGATGTCCTCTTTATCTTTTGCACGCTTGCGCTTATCTTTTACGGCACGGGCAAACAATTTCTTGTCAATCACCACCCCGTTCAACGATGGCGAAGCTTTTAGCGAAGCATCCTTAACGTCACCTGCTTTGTCACCAAAAATGGCACGAAGCAGTTTTTCTTCCGGCGTTGGGTCGCTTTCTCCTTTAGGCGTAATTTTTCCGATAAGGATATCGCCAGGTTTTACCTCGGCTCCAATTCGGATCATACCGAATTCATCCAAATCTTTTGTAGCTTCTTCAGATACGTTTGGAATATCGTTTGTCAATTCCTCGTTACCCAATTTGGTATCGCGAACCTCCAAAGAGTATTCATCTATATGTATGGAAGTGAAAATATCTTCGCGAACTACTTTTTCAGAAATAACGATCGCATCCTCAAAGTTATACCCTTTCCAAGGCATGAAGGCAACCTTCATGTTTCGGCCCAAGGCCAATTCTCCTTTTTCAGTAGCATATCCTTGACAAAGCACCTGTCCTTTTTTCACTCTGTCGCCTTTGCGAACAATTGGCTTCAAGTTAATGGAAGTACTCTGGTTTGTCTTTCTGAATTTTACCAGTTGATATGTTTTTTCGTCAGAATCAAAACTTACCATACGTTCGTTCTCGGTACGGTCATATTTGATTGTAATTTCATTAGCATCAACATACTCTACTACACCGTCTCCCTCAGCATTTATCAAGACACGACTATCGGAAGCAACTTGTCTTTCAAGACCAGTTCCCACGATTGGTGAATCAGCAATCAACAAAGGTACCGCCTGGCGCATCATGTTTGAGCCCATCAGTGCACGGTTCGCATCATCATGCTCCAAGAATGGAATCAACGATGCTGAGATAGATGCAATCTGGTTTGGCGCAACGTCAGCATAATTTACAACCGTTGGTTCCACAAGCGGGAAGTCACCTTCCATACGTGCAATTACCTTATCGGTTTCGATTTCACCTTTGTCAGACAATGGAATGTTTGCCTGTGCAATGTGTTTTTCTTCTTCTTCTTCAGCAGAAAGATAAACAGGCTCATGTTTCAAGTCGATTTTACCATCCGTAACTTTACGGTATGGTGTCTCGATGAAACCAAGATTGTTCACTTTCGCATAAACTGCAAGTGAAGAGATAAGACCAATGTTTGGTCCTTCCGGAGTTTCAATCGGACACAATCTACCGTAGTGCGTATAATGAACGTCACGAACCTCGAAACCTGCTCTTTCACGGGAAAGACCACCTGGCCCAAGTGCCGAAAGACGACGCTTATGCGTAATCTCTGCCAATGGGTTGGTCTGGTCCATAAACTGTGAAAGCTGGTTGGTACCAAAGAATGAGTTGATTACCGATGAAAGTGTTTTCGCATTAATCAAATCGATAGGTGTAAATACCTCGTTGTCACGAACGTTCATACGCTCGCGAATGGTACGCGCCATACGGGCAAGACCAACGCCAAACTGTTGTGACAATTGCTCACCCACAGTACGTACACGACGGTTACTAAGGTGGTCAATATCATCAATCTCAGCTTTAGAGTTGATAAGCTCGATAAGATATTTCACAATGGTGATGATATCTTCCTTGGTAAGCACTTGCTTGTCCATTGGGATATCAAGACCCAGTTTCTTGTTCATTCTGTAACGCCCTACCTCACCAAGATTATATCTCTGGTCACTGAAGAATAGTTTGTGGATAATACCACGAGCCGTTTCCTCATCGGGTGGTTCGGCATTACGAAGTTGTCTGTATATGTGTTCTACCGCTTCTTTTTCTGAGTTGGTAGGGTCTTTTTGCAGTGTATTGTGGATAATGGCGTAATCTGCCTGAAGGTTATCCTCTTTGTGCAACAAGATTGTTTTTGTTCCTGAATCGATAATTTCGTCAATATGCTCTTTTTCAAGAACAGTATCACGGTCCAAAATAATTTCGTTACGTTCGATGGAAACTACTTCACCTGTATCTTCATCCACGAAATCCTCATGCCAAGTTTTTAGCACACGTGCCGCTAGTTTGCGGCCAATATATTTTTTAAGCCCCGTTTTTGAAGCTTTAACTTCTTCCGCAAGGTCAAATATTTCAAGAATATCCTTATCCCTTTCAAAACCAATGGCACGGAAAAGTGTAGTTACAGGTAATTTTTTCTTACGGTCAATGTACGCGTACATTACGCTGTTAATATCTGTGGCAAACTCAATCCATGAACCTTTAAAAGGAATTACGCGGGCAGAGTACAGTTTAGTTCCGTTTGCGTGGAAGGACTGGCCAAAGAAAACACCTGGCGAACGGTGAAGCTGCGAAACAACAACACGTTCGGCCCCGTTGATGCAGAAAGTTCCGCTTGGGGTCATATAAGGGATTGTACCTAAGTAAACGTCCTGTACTATTGTTTCAAAATCTTCGTGCTCGGCATCTGTACAGTACAGTTTTAAACGCGCCTTCAGAGGTACGCTATAGGTAAGACCGCGCTCAATACATTCCTGGATGGAATATCTTGGTGGATCTACGAAATAGTCTAAAAACTCTAAAACGAATTGGTTGCGGGTATCGGTAATCGGGAAATTTTCCAAAAAGGTTTTGTACAATCCTTCTTGGCCTCTTTCTTCTGATTTGGTTTCCAACTGGAAAAAATCCTGAAAGGATTTAATCTGAATGTCCAAAAAGTCGGGATATTCCGGCTTATTTTTTACAGAGGAAAAATTCAATCTTTCAGTTTGCGTTGCTGACATCTATGGACGGAATTTTAATTAAAATGAAAATGAAATAATCGTATAAAAAGGCATTAACCATTATATACGCAAAATGGTTTAGGTCTTTCCGCCGAAACGGAAGACCTAAACCTTAAGGTTTGGAACGTAAGGAGCCTACTTAAGCTCAACCTCAGCTCCAGCTTCTTCTAATTGAGCTTTTAAAGCTTCAGCTTCGTCTTTAGAAACGCCTTCTTTAATTGGAGAAGGAGCGTTATCTACCATTTCTTTTGCTTCTTTAAGACCAGCACCAGTTAATTCCTTAACTAGTTTTACAACTGCAAGTTTAGATGCACCAGCAGCTTTCAACATTACTGTGAATTCTGATTGCTCTTCAGCGGCGTCTCCACCAGCAGCAGCACCACCAGCAGCAACAGCAACAGCTGCTGCAGCAGGCTCAATGCCATACTCGTCTTTTAATATTGTAGCTAACTCATTAACTTCTTTTACTGTTAGGTTAACCAATTTTTCTGCGAAATCTTTCAAATCTGCCATTTCTATCGTTTTTAAAAATAATTGTGTTTATATAAATTAATTAGTGCTTAATGAAATTTTATCCTTCTCTTTCGGATAAGGTCTTAACAATTCCTGCAAGCTTTCCACCACTTGATTTAAGTGCTGAAACAACATTTTTAGCAGGCGATTGCAACAACCCGATAATTTCTCCAATAAGTTCGTCTTTAGATTTAAGTTCAACCAGACTATCCAATTGATTGTCGCCAACATAAATTGACTCTTGGATGTAGGCTCCCTTCAAAAGAGGCTTATCAGATTTCTTTCTGAATTCCTTAATTACTTTGGCAGGCGCATTTCCTGTTTCAGAAATCATCAAAGATGTATTTCCTTTCAGGATATTTGTAAGCTCACCAAAATCCTTATCTGAACTCTCCATTGCTTTTTTAAGCAATGTGTTCTTAACAACTGCCAACTGAACACCTGCTTTGAAACAAGCCCGGCGAAGGTTGGAAGTATTCCCTGCGTCAAGTCCTGAAATGTCTGCCAAATAGATATTGGCATTATCAGACAACTGCGCAGTCAACGTTTCAATTACTTGTGATTTTTCTTCTCTTGTCATAATTTCCAGTTTTTACTGCTCAGTAAACCTTTTTGTATCCACTTCAACTCCGGGGCTCATTGTGCTTGACATGAAGATACTCTTAATGTAAACACCTTTTGCGGCCTGAGGCTTAAGTTTAACGAGGGTTGTTAATAATTCTCTTGCGTTTCCTGCAATTTTTTCGGCGTCAAAAGATGCTTTCCCGATTGCTGCGTGTACAATACCGGTTTTATCAACTTTAAAGTCAATTTTACCAGCTTTTACATCAGAAACTGCTTTAGCAACGTCCATTGTTACTGTACCTGTTTTTGGGTTTGGCATAAGGCCACGAGGACCTAATACACGTCCTAAAGGACCTAATTTACCCATAACGCTTGGCATAGTTACAATTACGTCAACATCTGTCCATCCTCCTTTAATTTTGTCGAGGTACTCATCAAGACCTACGTAGTCTGCTCCTGCTTCCTTAGCCTCGGCTTCCTTATCTGGAGTTACCAATGCCAATACTTTTACGTCCTTACCAGTTCCGTGTGGAAGGGTAACAACGCCTCTAACCATTTGGTTCGCTTTACGTGGATCCACGTTAAGACGTACCGCAAGGTCAACGGAAGCATCAAACTTTACGCTGGTGATTTCTTTTATTAAAGCAGAAGCTTCGGCTACTGAATAGGCCTTGTTAGGCTCTATTTTTGAAGCGGCTTCCTTTTGCTTTTTAGTTAATCGTGCCATTTTATAGATTCTTTTTTCAGATTAAAAAGGTGCGTCACCTTTTACTTTAATTCCCATAGAACGTGCAGTACCGGCTACCATTTTCATAGCAGACTCTACGGTAAATGCATTAAGATCGGGCATTTTGTCTTCCGCGATCATTTTAATTTGGTCCCAAGAGATTGTGGCTACTTTTTTTGCGTGTGGTTCACCGGAGCCTTTTTTTGCTTTAGCAGCTTCAAGTATCTGCACGGCAGCGGGTGGGGTTTTGATAACAAAATCAAATGATTTGTCTTTGTAAACCGTGATCGCTACTGGCAATACTTTTCCCTGCTTATCTTGGGTTCTTGCATTGAATTGCTTACAGAACTCCATGATGTTGACACCGGCAGCACCAAGAGCAGGTCCCACTGGTGGTGATGGGTTAGCAGCACCTCCACGAACTTGCAACTTAACTACTTTACTGATTTCTTTTGCCATTTCTAATTTTTAATGTGGTATTTCAAAAGTGGAAGCCTCCGAAAGACCTATTAAGCGTAACAATTAAACTTTTTCTACTTGCATATAGCTCAACTCTAATGGTGTTTTTCTTCCGAAAATTTTCACCATTACTTCCAGCTTGCGTTTCTCTTCATTTATCTTTTCCACGGTGCCGTTAAATCCGTTGAACGGTCCGTCTATTACTTTTACGGTTTCGCCAATTGTGTAAGGGATGTTAACACTATCATCTTTCACAGAAAGTTCATCAACCTTACCTAACATTCTGTTTACTTCAGATTGTCTAAGCGGCACGGGATCTCCTCCTTTGGTTTCACCCAAAAAGCCGATTACTCCATTGATAGATTTTATGATGTGTGGAATTTCTCCCCCCAAATTTGCCTGTATCATTATGTAACCTGGAAAGTAAACAC
>Ga0098037_1000808_pt1 | contig 15141 bp, 15 predicted proteins | sample 5_EtaG_FD_75050 | JGI IMG/M metagenome (GOLD analysis project Ga0098037, IMG submission 75050) | Marine viral communities from the Subarctic Pacific Ocean - 5_ETSP_OMZ_AT15132 metaG | ecosystem: Environmental > Aquatic > Marine > Oceanic | place: Pacific Ocean | collected 2015-01-08 | reverse complement strand
TAATCTTACGAGTGGCTTGAGACATACGAGAGAACTTAGCCGACTCTCGACCAGACTCAGCATCAGCTTCAACCCTAGCAATAATGCCAAGCTGTTTTAGCTTCTCCTGAGCTGACTTTATGTCTTCCTGTCTCTTAGCTTCACCAGCTTCTTGGAGACGCTTAATCTCTGCTTGAGCTGCATCGGCTAGACTCTTCTTCTTCTTGGATAGTATGGCTTGGCGGTATCGCTCCATATCCATTTCATGCTTCTTAACTCTAGTAGCTAGAGACAAGGCTTTACTTTTTTCATCCTCTTTCGCCTTGGTCCTAGCCTTTGCCTGAGCTAGCAACTCAGCTCTAGCTGCTTTCTCCTTCTTGAGAGCAGCTAACTCCTTCTCGTTTGAATGGAAGAATCCGGTGCCCTTCTGTTTCTGTAGCTGCCTATCGTACTCGGTCATGTCATCAAGGTGCTGGAATATGTCCGCACCAGTTGCATTCTTGACAAAGCCTAGAGTAGAGATATAGACGATACCGTCAATTGTGTCACCTATGACACTAGCTAGTGTCGTGAAGCCTCTGAATATTGTTCGAAGGAATGTGACGAATGAGCCACTCTTGAAGTTGTTCAGAGCCGTTACGAAGCCTTTAACTCCTTCGCTCATGTTGTCCATCATCTCTCGGAATCCTAAAGAGATAGATAGCTTTATAGACTCCCATGCCTCCGTCCATTCGCCATTTTGAGCAAACTCAAAAGCCTCTTTAAGGCCACTTGCGATATGTGCTCCACCAGCCTTCATACCCTTAGCTAGTCCAGTGAAGATTGCACCGGACATGAAATCGCTCATCAAGTTGTAACTTGCTTGAGCTTCAGAGCCAGTGACACCTACTAAGACACCTTCGACCAAAGTCATAGCTATGACTTGTGGTCCGACGCTAAGCAGTCCCTTGTAAATCTTGGCGACATTGAAAGAATTCTTCAACCCAGCCGCGAGAACTCTAGGAGTGCTCTTTATTCCGGTAGATACTGCTGTATTTACGTTCTTGACTAAAGTACTACCCATCTTCTTGCCAGCATCGACTAGAGCATTGCTCTTAACGAGAGACTGAGCTTGAAGAGCTTTACCACCTAGGAAGTTCTTACCTTGGAAGGCACTTCTAGCTTGAGCTAAAGCCGCTGGAGTTTTGTCTGTAGCCCTAGCAACTCCACCAAGGTTTGTTGCTGCCAGATTAGGTATGCCGCCTGTTGAGCTAACTAGTCTCTTAGCTCCAGTGAACTTGTCTGTGACGAACTTCTGTCCGAAGGAACCACCAACGCTAGTCGGTACTCTAGTGCCAGTTCGCTGCCCAGTCCTAAGCATGTTAGGTATCGCAGCAACTTGTCTAGCTGTTATATTAGTTCCAAACTTAGCGTTAGCAGCTTTAACTGAGCTACGAAGATTGTTCATCTTCATCATCTTAAGGGCAGCGGCTGCTTCGTTCTTAACTCTAGCTTTGGCTATACTAGCTGCTCTCTTATGTACCGCACCTGAGGTCATCTGGTGCTTAATCAGTTTTCTAGTTGCAGCAGAAGTTTTTCCGATAGCCTTTGTTACGCCATCGTAGCCTTTAGTCATACCCTCAGTTAGCTTCTTAGATAAGCTGTTGTTGCCGAGTGTCTGTACAGTTTGTATAGTCCTGCCTAGCTTCTGTATTCCCTTAGTAGCGAACCCTGCGGTTGCTCCTAAGGTAGTTACGCTAGCGGCTACGGCATTGACGCCGAGTAGAGCTGCGGCTAAGCCTGTAGCCATCACGGACAATCCGTGGCCGACAGTAAGCAGTATGGCAGTAAGTTTGACGAGCTTTGGCAATAGATTGTTTATACCATCTCTTATCTTGGTTACAAATCCAGCGAGTTTAGCTGACGTAATCAGTTTCTTTATCTCATCGGCTAGCTTTTTGACTTGCGGCGCAAACTCATTTCCAAGGGCTAACCAGAATTCTTCCGCAGCAGCGTATAGGTACCTGAATGCACCACCGATACCAGCGTCCATGTCTTTAGAGGCTTCTTCGGCCATGCCAAAAGATTCGTTTAGCTCCTTAGTGAATTCGTCTAGCTCTTTCTTGGTACGACCTAGGATAAGGGCCGCTGAGATACCAACCTTTCCGAACGCCTTCTTGAATACCTCGAACTTTCTAACATCAGTCATGTCCTCAGTAGCTTTACGGAACTCAACTAGAACCTCGCCGAAGTCTCTAAACTTTCCAGAAGAGTCTACTAGGTCAATGTCTAATGCTTCAGCAACTTCCTTACCTCTAGTAGATAGCTGAAGGAATGCAGCTCTAAGCTGAACACCAGCACGAGAACCGCGAATACCGTTGTTAGCCATGACAGCCAACATAGCTGATACACGCTCAATCGACATGCCTGCATCACGAGCTGTTGTGGCTACATAGTTATTAGCTTCACCGAGGTCGATTAGGTTTTGGTTGGAGTTGTTAACTGTATAGGCTAGTACGTCAGCGGCTCTCTTAGCGTCTGTTATACTCAAGCCGAATCCGTCCATAGCTGACTGAGCGATTCTGGCTGCATCGGCTGTGTCCTCAGACATAGCACGAGAGAGGTGAAGGAACTCTTTAGTTATGAGTCTAACTTCATTTACGTTCTTACCACCTTGAGCTAAAACAGTAGCTAGGTCAGCTACCTGCTTAGTTGTAAATGTAGTGGTACTTCCTAGGTGACGAATCTCTTTTTCAAGTGCCTTGAACTCCTTGCCATTAAAGTTTTCGCCTAGCTTAGCGGATAGGTTCCGGAGAGCATCGTCGAGTTTGGCTGTCTCCTGCATAATCTTACCCATACCAAGGGCAAAGACCCCAGTAGCTGCGGCGCCAATCATGCCGAACTTCTTAGCAGAACTAGACAATTTGTTTAGGCTTAGTGTGGCTTTTGATAGACCTCCGGCCATGTTGTTTTTAAGGGACAGTATTACGTCGACTCTTGACTTAGCTCTAGGCATAGCCTATCTCCCGTATATTCGATTGAATTTCTTCAATGTTGGCTTAACTGTGATGCTCGCATAAGGTCGAGCAACGTACCTAGCAGATGACCATTGGGTTGGGTACTTACCGCCATTCCCAGTGATTCTGCTCCACACGCTTTGTACTTCAGCGGTGCGGTCTGTTGATAATGTTTTTACTTTTCCGGTTCCGCCAAACTCAAGCATCTCAGGGATGTTGAATCGACTATTCTTAGAACCTTTTGATTTGAATTGTTTAGGTCCGATTGCGTATGTGTCTGGGTCTAGCTTAGTAAAGACAATCGTCCTGATACCCCATTGTCTACCCTTCGTGTGGTAGTGGGGAGCTTTTGGTGGCTTAGAGCGAGTCCTCATTGTTGAGGTCACTCCTCTCTGAGCATTCCTGCCTGAGAATCTAGAAGGCTTCTTCTTAACAGAACCTTTCTTGAACCCTCGTCTCATTACAGTACGACAATAAGCGGCGGCCCCTCTGAGGTACTTTCGGGCTTCCCGAACTTCACCTCTTGAGAGACCGTCGCTCCATTGCCTGATACTGCGATTTGACAGAGCCATCCGTCTACCTACGCCTGTATAAGAAGGCATGGTTATTGATATTGAAACCTTGACACCTCTTGGCATCATGTTTGGTTTCTTCATTAGACTAGACAGCATGTCATCTCCTACTTCTGTGGGAATAAGTGTTTAAGACTACGCATTGCAGACTTAGTTTCTACCTTCTTAGCTTTCTGCGGCTTATCTATCACGGAGAACTTATCGAAGTGCTCCTGCTTAGTATCCTTACTGCCAACAAACTTAGAAAGTGTTAAGAGCTGGAACGAGAGACGTTCCCATCTTTCACGCTCTGCACCCTCCCGCATGAGAAGTAGTTGCCAAAACTGAAAGGACCAAGGCTCTACGCCTACGGCCCCAGCAGCTTTGAATATAAACTCCTCGACCTGTTGAGGGCTTAGTTGCCTTCCATCTCCTTCTGAATCGCCGGTTCCATCTGAGCCATCATCTCCTCCTTGTTCCGAAGAGTCTGCTCCGCTACCACTCTCCCCAGCTCGTTCAGTCCCTCGTTCGTCGCGTCCACTAAGTTGCGAAGTGCTTCTCTGCGACTGGGATGTGAAAAATTTATGATGGCCTCCACTAGAGCTTCAGCCGAGCTTTGCATTGTATCGCCATCGAAGCCTTCATAGAAGTCTTCCATTGAGATACCTTCTCGCTCGCGCTCTTTGTCTGTTAGTATGCCAATCAACTGTAGAAAGAATGTGACGTCTTCCATAGCCACTAGTTTCTGAAGCCAGCTTTCGTCATGGAAGATATTTCCAATGTCTATGCCTAGCTCCTGCTTCATCTTCTGGTACTCTAGAACTGTGATGACAAGAGACCAATGTCGGTCTTTAGAGTCAACAAAAGTGTTCTTTGGTAAATCGCTCATTTGGAATCTCCCCGATTCAAAGTTAAAATTCTGTAAGGTCTTCCTCGATAACTTCCATGACTTCGTCTTGCTCGACTTCAATCACTTCAGCTTGCTTAGCTACATAATCTTGTAGGTCTCTAACAGCTACTCGCCGTGGGAAACCAATTGCCTCCGCCAACTCTTTATTGAGTACGACGATTGTGTGAGGCTGCATTCGTAGTAATGCTTCTGGAATCATATTAGTATCTCCGTTAAAGGAAAAAGATAGCCCACCACTGTGATGGGCTATCAAAGTAGTTCACAAAGAACTAGCTAACAACGTACCACTGTGGGTTTGTTGTAGAGTCAGTTGCTGGAGGAACTGCTGGGCGGAAAGTAACGTCTACAGTGCATCCGTCAGTCAAAGGCTGAGCGAAAGAGTTGCTGTATACGTTTGCCCAGAAAACGAATCCTTCGCTACCAGTTGTAGCAATAGGTCCGTCCATAACAGCGATAAGAATAGGCTTACGAGCCAAGAACTGGTCGCGCAAGTCTTTAATCTTAGTGTCGCCGTTCTCGTAAGTCATCGTCATCGAAGACTCAAGAGTAAGCAAAGATGGGCAGGTTGTCTTGAAGACAGAACGACGGTCAGAAGTATCAGCTTCGTCAGCAGATGCGTCAGTCGTAACGTCACGGGCTACGTCAACTTCGGTCCAGACAGCGGAAGCAAGAGTTCCGGCTTCTAGAGAAGCTTCGTAGTAAAATTTGGCGTCTAAGCCTAGTTCACAACTCATAGGGTTGTCCTTTTACGTTTGTGGGTGTAAGTGAAATCAGTAACGGAGAAGAAGACGTTAGCCTCTCGCAACATTTGAATGTCGTAGACAGCTTCCATCTCGTATGGCATAAGTAAACAAGCCATTCCGTTAGTGATAGTTAATTGCATATTGTTGGGATTAGCCAGATGGTTCTGGATGTCCTCGCACAGCTTAATAGCCGTGTCGTAATCGCCTTCTGTAGTACAAGGATAGTGAAGAGCGACTCCGATACTATAGTCAAGTGTTTCATTGACTCGGTCGAACTCTCTAATCTCTTTGCCTTGTATAGTGACGATTATTTTAGGGTTAGCTCTTAAGTCCGAAGACTTCTCCACTTCAGGGAGAACATGCCGTTCGATTACGCAAGTCCCAAAAGTCGTCTCTTCTAGTTTTGCTTTTACGGCATCCAGTATTTGTATAGCTAGAGCACTCATTATATCTCCTTCGTATGAACTCGATAAACATTTCGTTGTTCACCATGAAAGACATATGGCTCCTCGGCTGCAATGGCTGTTACTTGGAAGGTTAATGGTTGACCATCAACTACTTCGGTTATAACATCATGCCTAGCAGGTCTTGAGGTTTGGGCATCACCAGTGAAGATGTAGTCTGCTACGTCAATGTAGTAGTCTCTTGACTTAGTGTATAGCGTAGTACCATCGTCTTCATAGGTAACAGAAGATGAAGTGCCAACGGTGGCGACAACCACCTCGGAAGCCTTAAGACCTCGCGAGATGGTTATCTGTGAGCCACCAATGGACTTCTGTGCTTTCCTAGCAGCGTTAAATGCACGCTTGACAGGATTAGACACTAGCTAATTGCGCTTTCGCTGTTGCTGATAGCGTCAGTTGTGACGATACGGATACCAGCTACGTTGTCAACCATAGGAGCAGGTGAACCAATTACGTTGGTTGCAGTTCGCGACTTGCGAAGTTGCTCTTGGGTCTTCTTGGTCATAATCATGACGTTAGGACCAGCTCCAGCAGGGAATCGCTCAAGAGCTGAGAAAATCAAGTCGTCAGTCAATGGGTTCGAAGCGTCGATGTTGCAGATACGAGCTGTCGAGTAGAGAGCACCGTACTGAGCACCAAACCAGCTACCGGCTGGAGTGTAGAAAGATGGGAAGTGCTTGCCGTTGCTATCCAAAGTGTCTTGGATACGGGTCTCACCCAACTCAACTGCCATTCCTTCGCCTTTGTAAACCATGCAGTTTTCTGCATCGCTAACACGCATCAAGTAAACTGAGCTTCCGCCAGTTCCGCCAGCGTTGATAACCATTTCAGCAGCAAGGTTGTCTAGGTTTCCGTTGTCAGCAAGTCCGTTGAATCCGCCAGCTTTTCCGCCAACAGTTCCGTTGATGAACTGAGTCTCAAGTGTGAAGAGAGCAGACATAACGTGTCGTCGTCCTTCGCGTGCGATAAGGGCTTCCTTACCACCTTTCTTCCAAGCCTGAGCAACAGCAACGTCGACGTTCCAAGAGAAGTCTAGGTGCTTAAGCTCAAGGCTTCGGATGCTGTCAACAGAGTGGTCGAAGTCACGTCCAGCGTACTCACCACGGAAGTCAACTAAAGGCAACTGAGTCAAAACGCTGTACTTGTGGAAAAGTCCGTTCGAGGACTCAACAGCAGGAAGCATTGAGATTACAGGTGCAGCAGCTCGTACTTCGTTCAACTCTTTGCCAGAAAGGTCAAGAGCGTCAGATACGAGGTCGGAAATTGTTAATAGGTCATCTGCCATTTTAAAGGCTCCTAAAATAAAAAAAGTGTGAGATGCTCACCAACACGAGGTGAGCTAGAAAGTGTTAGGGTTTAGGCAAAGCGAATCTTGTTAGCAAGACCCTTGCCTTTTGTTACTACGTCGTCTTCGTCGCCAACAGAAAGAGCAGCAGGCTCTTCTTGATGAGCAACAGATAGTTCTTGTCGCAATCGCTCAATCTCTTCTCTCTGAGATGCGATGAACTGGCCTTGTGCCTCAGAGAAGTTAACTTCTCCAAGGAAGAAATCAACTCCAGCGTCCTTACCGAATGCTGTGATGTACTCTTGAAGTCCAGCTTTGTAGTCTTCGTTGAGTGGTGAGCTGAATGGTGCCTTAGAAGGGTCGTGAGCTTCTTTAACAGGAGCTTCTTCAACTTCTTCGACTTCTTCGATGACTTCTTCGACAGCTTCTTCGATGACTTCTTCGACAGCTTCTTCAACAGGAGCTTCTTCGATGACTTCTTCGACAGCTTCTTCGATGACTTCTTCGACTTGCTCTTCTTGAATCTCTTCAACAGGAGCTTCTTCAACAGGAGCTTCTTCGACGATAGGAGCTTCTTCGACAGGAGCTTCTTCGACAACAGGAGCTTCTTCTACAACAGGGGCTTCTTCGATTGGCTCTTGCCCTTCGGCAAAATTAATCTTCATAAGTTCTAGTCCTTGTGTGGATAGGAAACGTGATGTGAATTGGGCAAGCCTGTCTGCATCGACACCAAAAACTTGCTCAGTAGGTTTATCTTTAGATAGTCCGAATGCGTAAGCGATTAGCTGGTTAGCAGCTTCGAACGTCTTATCCTTGTGGAACAGTCCATCGGGGTTAGCGGCAGGCTGGTCTACAATGTCAACGAAGCGAAGTTCGCCAAGTCGGACGTGTGGATAGTTATTAACATTCCTAGCATCAGGTGATGAAGGATTAGCTTCAGCGAACTCTTGCTCAGCTTCAATGTCGCGTGAGAACGCAATCGAAGCGCCGAAGGACTCAGGGTCTTCAGCAGCTAGTTCGAGAAGGAAGCCAGCTAGGTCACCATCAGGTGACTTATGAGCAGACTTGTAGAAGTGGAGGTCTCCACGTACTTTGCCGTCGCCTGAGCTACGGAACTCAACACGGCCTAAGCCGCGACTAAGTCCATCAGCACTCTGGCTAGGATGAGTGTATCGAGATACAACTCCTTTCTTCTTCTTTGCCAACTCAGTTCCTACTTGTTCGATGAACTGGTCATCTACCCAAGCCTGATGGCCGAGAGCTTCACCAGTCGTGATGACTGCGAAGTTCTTGATGTACCCAGCGTTAAAGTTTCCACCAGTCTTAGAGACTTCAGGAACCCACTGGGGGTTTGTCGAAATGCCGCCTCTGAATAGAGTTGGCTCTCGCTCAATAGTCTTTGTCATTGTTGTCCTCTTCTTGTTGAGGTTCGTGTGATATAAGTCCTAGCTCTTCGCAGACCTTCTCTTCGCGAGCAAGGGTTCTAACGACTGTTTCCCAATCGTCCCCGTATCGCTCTTTGCGAATCTCAGTGCGAGAACGTAGTTTATTCTCAATAGCTAAGATGTCAGCATTGACTTCCTGTTGAGGATTCCAATACTCGATTCCCCTAGGTGTCCATGTCCAAGGTCCCTTATCAATATCGAAGGAAGCTGGTAGCTGAATCTCACCCTTGAGCTGACCAACCTTAAGACGCCAGCTAAGCCACTGGTTCCTAAAGTCTACTTGGTCTTCCCGCCATGGCTCTACTGAGCGTAGGTAGAGGATGAGAGCTGAACGACTGCCAAAGAAGTTGGTGTGGTTCTCTTCCCAGAATGAGTAGGGTATGCCAAGTGACTTAAGCACTAGGCTGCTCATGTGCTGCCAGAATGCCTGTGTGTCAGCCTCAGGAGTATTAGTCGAGAGGAACTTAGCATCTTCGCCTTCGTCTAGGTCCAAAATCTGTGGGCCCTTGTCGAAGGATACGTCTCGTGGTCCAGCATTAGCATCTGAAGCATCTACGCCACCATCAGCTTGGAAGCCTAGGTCAGCATTGCGTGTGACAGCCATAGCGAACAACTGAGCCACTTTAGACTTAGCAAGCGCATAGTCATAAGACTCATGTAAGTCCTTTAGAGTGTCGATAGCCGCAGCTAGCGGGCTAACGCCACGAACTTGGTCAAAGCGGTCATAGAAGCCAAGAGGGATGACTTTAGCTGCTGAGACATTCTTCTCGAACACGTATTGTGTTTCCTGCCGTGAGTGGATAGAGTACATCAAAGGCTTTCCAACCTTGTTGATTTTAACTCCATGAACCCAGTTGAACATCTCAGGATTGTCTGGGTCGACATAGCTGTAAGTCGAGCCTTCCATGTTCCGCACCTTGTCAGACTCAATAGCCTGAAGGTATCCACCGCGAACTCGGATGCTTAGCATGTCGCCGTCGACGAGTCGAGCAGCTTCAGCAAGTCTAGCATAGCGGTTTAGGTTGTATCGACCAGATACGTCAAAGTTCTCCTTCTTAGAAGCCATTGCGACAAACTCATCTAAAGTCTTGTCGAATGCTTCGTCGCCAGTGTTGGCTTGGAAGGTATGGTCACAAACGAAGTCAAGATGCTTAGCAATAGCCCAGCGAGTCATTACGAAGTTTCTTCGCATGTCTCTGGTTGTGGCCTGTAAGATTTTCCTGTCGTTCTTCTTTAGGTTACCATCTTCAGAACGGATAGTTCTGCGTGGGCTCTTCCTGCGTCCAGTGTCTTGCACTGCATCGTAAGAAAAGTTTGTTATGCCTCTGGAGTATTCATCCTGAGACTCTGAAAGCCAGTCGTCCATTTGTCTCTCCTATCTCAAGTTAATTCTATTGAATAGAGGTCGACGAGCTGGTCTCCCCTCAAGTTCTCTTAGTTCAGCCTGTAGGTCTCGAAGACGCTCACGAGCTGAGTCTAGGTCGAAGACAGTAGTTTCACCGTCAACAGATACCGTAGATGCCCCAGAATTGGGTATCGTCTCTAAGTTGTCTATGGCAAGTTTTAACTCAGCCTTACTTTTCGCCATTACAGAACTCCTTAAATTTATTTGGTGACAGATACCCGATGTTAGCATTCTTGTACCACTTCCCATCGGCTTTCTTCTCGAACCGTATGAGCTGTGGGATGCTGCTAGAAACTGACAACTTCTTGCCAACTTCTGAATTATATTCTACTACCACAATGTTGCAATCTTTAGGTAAGTTGCCATTAGCAGCAGCTTTAGTTATATCACTTTTAAGTTGCTTACATGGCCCGCACCAAGAAGCTGAAATCAGTACGACTAGCTTTCGGCCAGTCTCGCGACTGTTCTTAGCAGCAGCGGCATAGTCCTTCTTATAGAACTTACCTTCAGTAACTATACGTTGACTCACGTTGGTGCTGAAGTCTGCGGAGACTGCTGAAACGGCACAAAAGCCAAGACAGAAAGCTAAAAACATTCGCTTAGTCATAGTGAAATATCCTGATTAGTATCGACGCAGCCTCTGGCTATCGTCTGGTGTGAGTCAGTGAAAATTACTTCGCAATCGAAAAGGGATTCACCAACTGGGAGAAGTGATGTGGAGGAGTTAAGGAGTGTGACTTCGACTGTGGTTCCTACGACAGCAGCAGATACTCCAGCGTCAGCAGTGCTGATTAGAAGGTTCTGATTCATGTCTCGGATAGTGAAGTTTATATCAGTTACGCCAGACAAGTCTTTGCCAGCGTCGAATACCAGCTTAGGCCATGAGATTCCATCAAAGTTGTCGCCTCGTATAATAGAGAGCGATGAGGAATCCGGCTGAGCTGAGAATACAGTTGTGAGTGGTGTAATCTTAGATAGGATTGTAGTGAGCTTCTCGTCGGTAGAACCAGCAGCGTGATACTCACTAGCGTTGATAACCTCTTCATTGGTTCCAGAGAAGTGTGCTTCATAAGAAGCGATTCCGAAGCCAGTTAGGTTATCGACGATGACTAGCCTGTATCCACCAGATAGGTTAGTAGTTCCGAAGGTCGCTTGGTACAAGCCTGTCTTGTCCGATACAGCAGCTATAGAGACTTCGTCAACAGAAGAAGCCGTAGCTACAACAGCATACGCATCGTTTAGAAGTACAGCAGTTAAAGCTCTATCAGGAGCCGCAGCCGCATTAACATATTGTGCCATAATTGGCTCCTTATAAAAGAAGCAGCCCACCCGCAAAAGAGCAGGCTGCGAAAAGTTATAGTTACGGTGCGTCTGTCACAAGGTCGGACGATGCAAAGTTGTATCCGACTAGGTGGGCAGTGCCAATTAAGTCAGATACCAAAGTCGTTGAAGACTCAATCTCGTAATAGTGTGCAGGAGGTGAAGCCAAAAGGCTCAAGTCCTGAGTAGCACCGCTATTATACAGGGTAGATATGTTCGAAGATTGGTCGCTGCCCCAGATTGCTAACTGGTTTAGTAAGCCGTCTTTAGGATAGTTACCTGAAACTAATCTACCAAATCTGTAGTTCTGTCCAACAATACTGCCTGTGTAGCCGTAGTTGTTGTGACTGTTAGTGACGCTCATCAAAGAGCCGTTAGAGTAAATCTTGAACCTACTGTAGTAGTCACTCAAGTCTGATTGGCTTGCACCAGTTGTGCCGCCGTCATAGGTTACTACAATCTGAGTCCAGACGTTAGTAGTCAAAGTACCGTCCACGCTTTGTACTTGGATGTGGTTCACGTTACTTCCATAACGCAATCTTATCCTTCCGTCAACAGTCTGCTTCAACTCGATGAAGCCATTGTTAACAGTATCGTTATTACCGAAGTAGAACAAAGTCTGACCTGATTGGGACACGTTAGTCCTCTTGTACCAAAACGCTACAGTCCAAGCATCAGAAGAACCTGAGCCGTTGCTGGAACGTTCTAATGAACTAACCAAGGCTGCGTTACCGCCAAGGTAAGAGTTAACAGAGTCAGCAAATTTAAGAGACTTAGTATTAGTGTAGGTTATCTCTTGCACGTTAAGTGTAACTTGGAAGTTAACCGTACCACCAACAGCGTTAGCTGCTTTGCAGTTAATTACGATGGTGTCAGCAGCCGTTCCTGTGTATGCTGGAGCAGTACCAGTTAGAACGCCAGTGTTCTGGTTGAGTGTAACCCAACTAGGAGCATCTGTTTCTACCCATTGGTTGACGATGTAATCAGTCGATACTATCTGAGCATTTAAGGAATCTGCTTCAGTAACATCGAAAGACTGGTCAGCTACGTTAGGTGCGAAAGTGATAAGGGGTTGTGTCCCTTGACCAATAGTCTGCTTCGATACAGTCGGGATATAAGTGTTAAAGTTTGTAGTCTCTCTAACTCCAAAGTAAAGACTGATAGGGTTGCCGTCTTGCGTTTCATTGCAGGACATAATAAGCTCGCCCTCGTCCTCTGACCACAACTCAACAGTGTTATTTGACAAGTATCGTACAGAAAGCATCCCAGCAGGTATGCCGGAACCTTTACGCCACCCAGTAGAAGACGATTCGAAATTCGAGGCACTTGAGTTTAGTGTCCACTCTGATGTACCTGTAGGTAGTAGCTGTTCGCCTGTACCATACATGAATATGTTATCTATCTGCGTCTCAGCTTGATTGTTACCAGAAGAAGCACCTTGGTAGTTAAGACCGAAGTAGTTACTTCGCCCCATCATGCTGAGGTTAAGCATAATCTTCTGATTAGGTTCGATAGAAAGGTTACTTCGAATGACTGTGTGGTCTTCGATACCATCTATGATGCCGTTTTCAGAGTTGTCAAAGTCGTGAACGATTGTCCACATCTCTTGTCGTTTGGTGATAACGGGGAACGTAGCGTTAGGCTGGTTTTCGCCACCCATTGAGATAGTTATCGAGTCACCCGCTAATGCCGTGTTACTGCGTCCAATCAATACCTCACCACCATTACTTATGTCAAAAAGATTCAAGTAATTGTCGTGGCTATATCGAAGTGCGAAGACCGTGTTGGTCGTTATCGAGTATCCTGAAGAGTATCGAGAAGCGACATCCACCCCGAACGAAGCTTCTTTTACAGTACCCTCTGGCCTAGAAAACTTAAAGTTAGTAGACCAATTAGAGTTGTAGGTTATGTTCAGTTCTGACTGCGTTGAAGCCGCACCAGAGTAGATACCTAGAATGTAGGTGCCATTGTTGTTGTGAGTCCAAGTGAACTCTGTACCCTTCTCAAGAGTGTTGCCGTAGTAGAACGGCTGCTTGTCTTTATAAGAGTTGACTATGGTAGGCGTAGTGATTAAATCTCCAGCGTCTGCACCATAAGTTATGTACCAGTTAGCAGACGAAGATGGGAGGTTAGAACCGTTCACCATGTTCGAAGCGTCAATAGTAACCGTTGTGGAATCGCTCATAGTAAGAACTAAGTTGTTCCCCACTACAGCACCACTAGCAACCTGAGTGCTACTACCAGTATCTAAGCTAGAAGCGTCGATGGTAATAGTAGAAGAATCACTCATGGTTAGTACAATGTCTGTACCACTAACCACTCCGCTAGATACAGTCACGTCTGTGTCAATCGCTAAGCTAGAAGCGTCAACAGTGATTACTGTTGCGTCATTCATTGTAAGCTCTAGGTCAGTGCCAGATAGTGCTGCACTTTGTACGAACTTGTTTTCGTCTACTCCAAGAGTAGTTACGTCAACAGTGTACGAAGTGGAGTCCTGAAGAGTTAGAGTCAAGTCATCGCCACTCAATGCGAATCCGGTAACTGGGTTGCCTTGAGAGGCAAAGCTAAGACCATTAGTGAATAGGTCGTTAAGCTCAGATACCGCTTGGTTAAGGACTGAGTTAACAGAAGTGCCATCTATGCTCGCACCGCTGACAGGAAGACTCTCGATGAGTACCTTCTGGCCGTTCTTGAGCTTAACCTTAATGTTAGCTCCGTTGGCTACAGCTTCGATAGTATTGATTCCGTGTGCCGCTAAAGAGCTTTCAGAACCAAGTGTTAAGTCTCGCAAGAATATAGAAGAGCCGGTTGTGTCAACTCCAAAATCCATAGCCTGATATTTAAGGTAGGGGCTAATTAGTTCGAGGTCTTTATCTTCGAATAATCTGTTATGGACAATAGCTTGGTATCGAAGAAGTCCAGTGCTTGGGTCTGCTGTGTCGCCTTGGCGAACTTGGAAGATTCCCATGTTAGAGTCATCAGATTCTCGAACCTTAATGATTTCGGCGAAGATAGTAGTGCCTGCGTGAATCTCGACTGGGTGGTCAAAGAACCACTCAACCTGGTCGCTAGGGTAGATTACATCAGTTCTGCTAAGAACCTGCTTGTATACCTGACGACCATTAACGGACAGCCTGTATTCGAGGCGTGTGTCCATATCAACCTGCTCAGCGGCTACGGTAGTAATACCGAGACCAGCAATGTTGACTGCAAAGTAGTTAGGCCCAGAGTACCCGACCGCTGTGGTTGGGTTTGGACTTCCACCTAGAGAGAGCGAAAACATATCAGTATAAACGCGACCGCTAGGTGGGATGAAGCCAGAAGCTCCTTGGTTAGCTGTTAGTGACTGGTCTTTCAAGCCTCCCCACATTGGGAAGAAGTTGATGTCACTACTCATGTTTGTGAAGAAGATGTTCTCAGCACCCGAACTCATCTTATGTTGCTCTCCGAGAAACAGAGAGTTAAGAGTAGTTTCGATAGCTCTATCCGCAACCAACTTTTGACTTACGGGGTCGTATACGAAGTGCTTGAGCGTGTCGCCAACGTTTTCAACTGGAACGCCTTCTTGGTTAACTGCGTGGTTAACTCCGTTGATATATAGTCCCATGTTAGTTAACTCCTAAGTCTGCGTAAACTACAGTCAATCCGTAAGTCACTGAGTCAGTGTTAGCGTAAGAGATAGTCAGTACATCATTTGGATTCAAGTACACTGGTTCAGTGTAAGAGATGCTAGTGTTACTAACCATGTCCAAAGAAAGAACGGTACAAGCAAACTCTGCACCCTGAGTCGGACTGCTTACTGTCATGACTAAGCTACCGGCTGAGCTAGGTGCTGAAGTAGCTCCTAGCCTTACGTTTAAAACTTTAGTCTGCGATGTTGCGGTATACGAGAAAGCTATAGCTCCAGAACCGTTGTCCCGAAGAACCTTCTCACCAATCGCTGCCCCGACTGCCGCTTGTGAAGAATGCTTGTGATTAACCATTGTTTAGTTGTCCTCTTGTTGTACGTCCCATTCTGGACGAAGTTCTACTAAAGTTAATGC
>Ga0098037_1000802_pt1 | contig 15224 bp, 5 predicted proteins | sample 5_EtaG_FD_75050 | JGI IMG/M metagenome (GOLD analysis project Ga0098037, IMG submission 75050) | Marine viral communities from the Subarctic Pacific Ocean - 5_ETSP_OMZ_AT15132 metaG | ecosystem: Environmental > Aquatic > Marine > Oceanic | place: Pacific Ocean | collected 2015-01-08 | reverse complement strand
CCAGAAGTAGGATATCTAAGTACACCTCTACTAGCACTTGTTCCACTCCAAGTTAAAACAAATGAAGTTTTAGATTGGAATCCACCCCCGTAAATATTTTGCGGTCTTTGTGTACTATTTCCAAACGGATATTTATACCAACACAGGAACGTGTAGTTGTTATCATCATCTGTTCTATCGTAGTTAGCATCAGATAACCATCCAGGATTTTCACCAGTATCACTTACCCCATCTTGGTCATATATCCATAAACCAGACTGTTCATGCTTAATGAATTGCATTTCTGGAACTGCACCTGAATCATAAACTCCAAGTTGAATATCTGAATATGAACCTCCTGCTAAATTTTTTAATTTAGTACTTGAAGTTAAAGCAGCGCTAGCATCAACACACTTAGGATTATTAACATCAATATATAATACTAAGTCGTCGGTAACTACTTTTGGACTGTTATGTGATGCACTCATATTGCAAACCTCCCTTTGAACGCGTTAAAATTTTGTGCTGCTTCTTCATCTGATAACACTCTATTATAGATATGAATAGGTCCCATATAACCAGTCCACTGAGATGAAGTAGTAAAACGAGTACCTATTCTAAAATTAACTCCTAAGTCTTCATCATAACTATTACTAGCTACTGCTGTTCTTTTAGTTCCATCTATAAAAATTTGTGAGCCACTGCTATCACTTGTAACTACCATATGCTGCCATCTATTAATAAAATCGCTATTAGTATTAAAATAACCAGTATCAAAATTATACGTAAGTGTATCAGCAAAGTTAATATTCTTACTAGTGTAATTACTTAAAAACCAAGTACCATTATCATTTCGTGCATCAGTAAAGTATTGTACCCCATCACTATTTTTATAATACCACATTGAAATACTATTACTAGAGTGATAGCCTAAATCACCCTCTACATTCATTCCTCTTCCTCCATTGAAGTCAAAAATGCCTCCATATAATGCATTAAAGGCTGGAAAGTTAGATGTGTCAGGAGTATGTGTTCCAGTAGATGGAGTCCCACTTGCTCCAGTTAACTCAAAGCCTTGAACTAAATCTTTAGCTGTAGTTTCACCGGTATTAAAACATTTAGGATTAGCAGCATCTATACAAAAGATGAGTCCATCAGTAACTGATCTTGGTTGTTGATTATAACTCATGATTCAAATCTTCCTTTCAATGCATTGTAGTTTTGTAATACTTCTGCTTCTGTTAAAGCTCTAGTATATGAATAAAAAGGACCGTATTTACCTAACCAAGAAATGCTAGATTGATCATCATCAGCTGATCTCATGAGTCTATATTTAGTAAAATTACTATCAGTTACTAAAGCTGAAGAAGTATTTGTGCCTATTTGCTCACCGTTTAAATATAGAGCGTAATTGGCTGAACCACCAGACGTCTCTCCGCTTTTTGTTACAACTAAGTTATACCACTCACCAGCATTAATAGTCTTTGTAGCTGAGACTAAATTAGTACCACCACCAGCAGTAGGTCTAAATTGTAAATCTGGATTAGTTTTTAAGGTAAGTCTTAAATGACCATTACCAGCATTTAAAACATCAACAATTCTACCTTCTTTATCATCGTCAAGATCATCTCTATTACCCCATCCTGAAAATGTAAAGCTAGTTTCAGCCCAATTTATAGATCGTGACCAAGAAAGATTGCCACCAGCACCGGTGCTATTAGTAACACCATTAGAAAATGTTATACCTGACCCAGATCTAACATTGCTAAGCTGATTAATCCTACCTTGAATAGAATCTGAAGCAGTTAGACACTTAGGATCACCTGCATCTATTACTTCATCTACCCCTTCTGTTATTATATGTGGTTTAACTTGAGTCGCCATCTAATTCTACCTCCAGTTTGCTGATATCCTTACGTTCTCCATATACTATATAGTTATAACATCCAGTAACGCCACCTACGCATATATGGTTGTTATCTTGTGATATAACGTATAAGCTTTGATGCTCTTTTATAGGAGTAAGCATAGCAGTAACTGAATCTTCTCTGACTAAACCTTCCCAGTAATCTGGTAAAGTTATGCAATTGTTGTCTGTAGAACCTCTGTAATGTACACTCCACTCCGGAGCCTCAACTGCACCATGTTTTAGTTTCTTACCTGGCTTAGTTGGGTGATCGATAACGAATGCTTTTGAGCATGCACAAATATGACCACCAACACTTAAACTACTTGAAATATCTGCACTACCATTAATATCTAAAGAGCATGCTTCAACCTCACCACTCGACTTAAATATGACACCATCAGCTCCTCCAACTTCAAATGTTATTTGATTATCAGTGTTAAATTTAATTAGATTATCACTATCACGACCAAGATTTAAACTTGTGTTAGTAATGCATGTTATATTACACTGATGCCCATCAACATTTAAAGTAACACTACCAGAAGTACCTCCTCCGTTTAAACCAGTTCCTGCAGTAACACCTGTAATATCACCGTTATTAGTTGTATAACCTGCATCGTTATTAAACTCACTATTGTTAATACAAGACTTAGTAAGCTTCTTTTGATTTCCACTACTATCAACTACTGCAAAAAAGTCACCATCACCATTTGAAGTAGATGTAGTTAGTTCATTAAGATCTAAAGTTACTGTTGCTGTACCAGATGCAGCGCCTCCTGCAATTCCGATTCCGGCACATACACAAGTAATAGTACCATCATTACAAGTATAACCTGCTCCGTTTGTTATAGCATTGTTATTAAGCGATATATTTGCAGTACCGTCGAATGATACTCCAGCAATTGTTCTTGCTGTTTCTAAAGCAGTTGCTGTTGCTGCATTACCTGAAGTATCAGCAGCATTATTAGGTATATTACCCGAAACAATTTCTCCTCTAATAGTAGCAGATGATTTATTCTCTACATTATTAATTGATAAATCACTTCTTATTTCACTACAACTTCTTCCTTCAATAGTGTTAGAGTCAGTAAATTTAGCAAAGTCATTATCTACAGGTGAACCTGATGTATCAACATAACCTGCTCCGTTTGTTATAGCATTGTTATTAAGCGATATATCACCGGTACCATCAAATGAGACACCAGCAATATTTCTTGCAGTAGCTAAAGCAGTCGCAGTAGCAGCGTTACCTGAAGTATCAGCAGCATTATTAGGTATATCTGCTGATACAATTTCACCCCTAATGGTAGCAGATGATTTATTTTCTACATTATTAAGCGATAAATCAGATTTAGTTTCTGCTATACTTCTACCTTCAATAGTGTTGGAGTCTGTAAATTTGGCAAAGTCGTTATCTACTGGAGAGCCCGAAGTATCAACATATCCAGCTCCATTAGTTATAGCATTATTATTAAGTGATATATCACCAGTACCGTCGAATGATACACCAGCAATATTTCTTGCAGTAGCTAAAGCAGTTGCGGTAGCAGCAAGAGTCGCAGTCGCAGCGTTACCTGAAGTATCCGCTGCATTATTAGGTATATCTGCAGATACAATTTCTCCTCTAATGGTAGCAGATGATTTGTTTTCAACATTGTTAAGCGATAAATCAGATTTAGTTTCTGCTATACTTCTTCCTTCTATCGTATTACCATCGGTAAATTTAGCAAAGTCGTTATCTACAGGTGTACCAGATGTATCAACAGTACCTTCACAGCAAGCTCCAGGTATACTAGTCAAGCCATCAAGCAAGTTAAGTTCAGTTGCAGTAGAAGTAACTGCAGTGCCATTAATAGATAAAGCATCAGTTTCTAAAGTACCATCTACGTCAACATCTCCGCTTATATCTAATGAAGTAGCTTCAATCTCTCCAGAGCTCTTAAACCTGACTCCATCATTAGCACCAACACAAAATACGATTTGGTTATCAGTACCAAATTTAATAAGGTTATCACTATCTCTACCAACATTTAAACTAGTTCCAGCAATACACGTTAGAGTAGTTTGAACTGGATTAATCGATACAGTACCTGAGTTGGTTATAGTACCACCGCATAAACCTGATCCAGCAGTTATACTAGTAACTGTACCTGATCCACAACCAGCACTACTAGCACTCAAAGCTTGTAACTGTGATTGAATATTAAAGCAAACACCATCAAGGTAATTCAATTCAGTACTTGTTATATCACTTACTGCTACCTTACAACTACTTGATATAAGTGCTCTATTATCTTCTAAGTTAGTATCTGTTATAGTAGTAGCTGCTCCTGTAATAGTAGCTTGTTTTCCAGTAAACTGTGTTTGAATATTACTTGTAACGCCAGTTGTAAAGTTAATCTGAGCTGCAGTAGCAGTAACTGCTGTACCATCGAGAACTAGCTTACTAGCAGGAATACAAACTTTATTAGCAAAAGTTGCGTCTTGTGATGAATCTATTGTAAGAGCAGTTGTACCTGCTGTATTAATAATAAAAGTATCAGCACCACTAAATCCGAAAAGAGTGTTTGGATCACCATCATGAGCAATATATTCTGGTATATATAATCTATTGCCAAATATTGCCGAACCATTGTCCGACATATCAAGATAAAGAGGTGTTATAGTTGAACCACCATCATTTCCTTTAAAGACTATATCTTTATCACTAACTATACTTTGTATTACAAAATCATTACTAGTATTACGTAATAGACCCCAATTAGTTCCATCATCATGAAGCTTTATATCACCGTTAGCTGAATCAAGTACTACATCTCCAGCGCCACATACTGTTAAATGACCACTAGTTGAACACAATCGAGTGTTATCAATAGATATATTATCTACGGTTAAAGAACCTAGAGTACCTAAAGATGTAACGTTAGGTTGAGCAGCTGTACTTAAAGTACCTGCTAGCTCTCCTCCAGAACCGTATATAGCTGCCTTACTATTTACAACAGTATTAGCCTGAGCACCATCTACTAAATTAAGTTCAGCTGCACTAGCACCTACTACTACCTCATTAATAGTTAATTTACCTGCTCCTATACATACTTGACCATTATCTGCAAATAATATATCATCACCATTTCTATCTCTAAAACTAGCAATAGGTTGCGTACCGTCTTGAACAACAGTTAAAGCCGGACCTGTACCAGTATTTACAACAGATAAAGCTGAAGTTATAGATACTATAGTATCTTTACATGTAATATCACCAGTTATAGTTAAATCGCCTTGAACGGTAAGATCACTTGTAAATAAACCATCACCAACAACAGCTAGCTTTTGTCCTGGAGTACTACAACCAATACCAACTTTATCAGCTGAACCATCTACAAATAATAAATTTTGATCTGTGTTACCTTCAACTCTTAAGTCAGTTGAAGCTCCTACATCATTAATTACTACCCCACTATTACTTGCAATTAACCGTGATTCATTGCCTGTACATAAGAAAATAGTATCTGCTAGGGCAAAATCTAGTTTAGTATCAGAATCTCCTGTATGAGAAATACTACCACCCACACATATATTACCAGAGAAGTTTTTAGTGCCTGCAATATCTTGAGCGCCAGTAGTTTGTACAAATGATGTATCTTCTTTATTGTTAAAGCATGTAGCATTGCCAGCATTAGTAGCATTAGTAGCTAGAGTCGCAGTAGCAGCATTACCAGATGTATCAGCTGCATTATTAGGTATATTACCCGAAACAATTTCACTTCTAATAGTAGCAGAATCTTTATTTTCAACATTATTAATTCCTAAATCACCTCTTGTTTCACCACAATCTCTACCTCTAATAGTATTAGCGTCTGTAAATTGTGCAAAGTCATTAGCTACAGGTGTACCTGTAGTATCAACGGTACCTGTATTAGAAGTTGCTGTATTAAGCTCAGCTGCAGTAGCCGTAACTGCTGTACCATTGAGTACTAGCTTGCTGTTACCTATACAAATTTTATCATTAAATACAGCAGTACCAGCATCTGACATATCAAGAGTAAGAGCAGTAATATCAGCGGTATTATCTGTACCTTTAAAAACAATATCAGCGTCATTAGCAGTTTGATCTATAAATAAATCTCCTTTATTGTTATAAAAATAACCATTATTATCATCATGGGTTAGATATAAATCTGCGTTAGCACCTATGTTTAATTGACCACCGTCAGGTAAATTTACATTATGGTTAAAGGTAGCTGTACCAGCATCAGACATATCGAGGGTAAGAGCAGTTATGTCCGCACCATTATCAAATCCTTTGAATACTATATCTTTATCGTTTGTTGAAGCAATAATTTGAAAATCTTGACTATTATTTGTAAAAGTACCAAATGTAGAACCTGCGTCTTTTAATCTAATATCACCACCGTCTGCATCTATATTAATATCTCCACCAGCATCAATTACAAAATCATCAACAGTTGCTACTGTTAAAATACCTGCACCGGTTTCTGTGAGAGTTGCAGCGTTACTACCATCACCAGTTATAGCTAACGCGCCTCCTTGAAGCGTAAGAGTGTCAGATGAATGAATAAACTTTACATCACCTGCATCAAAATCAAGTTCACCAGCTGCTGGTAAGCTAATATTGTGATTAAATGTAGCTGATCCAGCATCAGACATATCTAACCTCAAAGCTTCTACACCACTACCACCATCATTACCACAAATGACAAAATCCTTATTACTAACTTTACTACATACTACAAAATTACTACTATTATTTACTAATCTACCAAATTCAGTACCACCATCTTTTAAGAATATAGCACCACCATCAGCATCAAGTGTAATGTCATCTGCAGAATCTATAGTAAGATCACCGGTGTTAGATATTGTTGTACCATCTAAAGTAATATTATCAACAGTTAAGGTTGTTAATGTACCTAATGATGTAACGTTAGGTTGAGCAGCTGTTTGTAATACGCCTGCTACCTTGTCTGCAGTTACTGTTCCGGAAGAAGGATTATAATGGAAGCCGCTATCTGATTCTAATCCTCTACAAGTCCCTGGCCCTTGCGCATCTTCTACGAAAGGAATTTCGTTATTTTCATTTTCACTTTCGTTGTCGGTAATTACAACATGCGATGCAGCAGCTGCACTAGTAGCATTGGTAGCATTTGTAACAGTAATGCCTTGAATGTGTGTGTCTAAAGCCGTATCATCTATTTGAACGGTGCCAGTAAAATTTTTGGTGCCAGCTATATCTTGATTACCAGAAGTTCTTACAACTGTATTGTTAACAGCTATTGTACCTGTTCCGGTTATAGCACTACCCTCTCCATCAATACCATCTCCTTTTGTAATACTTGTAACAGTACCTCCGGAAGCTCCACTACTTAAAGCTTGTAACTGTGATTGAATATTAAAACATACAGTACTAAGCGTGTTAAATTCGGCGGTACTTACATCTCCTGTACCAACAAAAGCAGGATTAAGTCTATTTGAACTACCTAAAGCTGATTGCTTGCTACTTATTTGGGTTTGAATATTATCACAAACACTACTTAGTGCATTGAATTGAACGCTAGTTACTTCTCCGGCACCTATATTAGTAGCGCTTAATCTATTTGATGGTGTTAAGCATGCTTGTTTAGTATTTAATTGACCTTGAATATCGCTCGTCACCCCACTAAGCTGATTAAACTCTAATGAAGATACATTTCCACTTGCAATAAGATTAGCATCAAGTCTATTTGAAGCATCTATAGTAGCTTGTTTAGTATCTATTTGACCTTGAACAGAGCATGTTAAGCTAACACTACTCAACTGATTAAAACGAGCAGGTATAACTACAACATCTTCTAATTGATTGATCTCTCCTGCAGAAGCATTAATACCAAGGTCATTTAAGTTACTAACAGTGCCTTTTGTATTTATTTGCGCTTGAATATCACTTGTTACTGCACTAAGCTGATTAAACACGAATGAAGATACATTTCCGCTTGCAATAAGATTAGCATTAAGTCTATTTCCTGTATCAAGTTTTTGCTGACCATCTATATCAGATAATACCTCACCGACGGATTTACTCTCTAAACCATTAGCAGTAAATTTTGCGTATTCACCACTCGTAACACTAGCACTGTTTATACAAACTGTATTATTATTATCTATACCAAATGTAAGAGTTGCTTGCTTACCAGCTATAGCATCAGCATTAGTTGTTAGTTGGGTTTGAATATTATCACAAACACTACTTAGTGCATTGAATTGAACGCTAGTTACTTCCCCAGCACCAATAAATTCAGCTCCGAGTCTATTTGAAGCACCTATAGTAGCTTGTTTAGTATCTATTTGACCTTGAACAGAGCATGTTAAGCTAATACTACTTAGCTGATTAAAACGAGCAGGTATAACCGAAACTCCATCTAATTGATTGAGTTCAGCAGTATTAGCGGTAAGACCACTAAGCTGATTAAATTCGACGTTACTTACATTACCACTACCAATAAGATTAGCATCAAGTCTATTTGAAGCATCTATAGTAGCTTGTTTAGTATTTAATTGACCTTGTAAGTCGCAAGTTAAGCTAATACTACTTAGCTGATTAAAACGAGCAGGTATAACTACAACCTCATCTAATTGATTTAGTTCAGCTGCAGTAGTATTAACTACTGTACCGTCGAGAGTTAATTTGCCTGCATTAATGCAAATTTTACCATCATCTGCAAATATAATATCATCGCCATCTTTATCAATAAAATGAGCTATAGGCTGAGCGCCATCTTGTCTAACAAAAAGAGCCGGTCCAGTTCCTGCATTAACAACTGAGAGAGCTGAAGTTGTTGTAATTGATGTATCTATACATGTAAATGCTCCTAAAACAGATAAGTTACCAGTTATTGTTGTATCATCTGTAAAGGTCTTTTTACCTCCAACATTTTGATCACCGGTAGTTTGTACAAATGCTGTAACTTCTTTATTGTTTAAGCATGTAGCATTGGTAGCATTGGTAGCATTAACAGCATTAGTAGCATTTGTAACAGTAATGCCTTGAATGTGCGTGTCTAAAGCCGTATCATCTATTTGAACGGTACCAGTAAAATTTTTGGTGCCGGCTATATCTTGATCTCCTGTAGTTCTTACAACAGTATTATTAACAGATATTGTACCCGTTCCGGTTATAGCACTACCCTCTCCATCAATACCATCTCCTTTTGTAATACTTGTTACAGTACCTCCAGAAGCTCCGCTACTTAAAGCTTGTAACTGAGATTGAATATCAAAACATACACTACTAAGCGTGTTAAATTCAGTGTTACTTACATTTCCACTTGCAATAAATTCTGCACATACTTTATTTGTACCGCTAATAGTATCTTCTTTCGCATCTATTTGGTCTTGAATATTACTACTAATACCACTTAGTGTATTGAATTGAACACTAGATACTTTACCACTAGCAATATTAGTAGCACTAAGTCTATTACCTGGATCAAGAGTTTGTTGAGCATCTATATCAGATAATACATCTGCTTTTAAAATACCTTCTAAACCATTAGAGGTAAATCTTGGATATCTACCGGCTGCTGCACTAGTAGCATCTATACAGACTGCGTTAGTCTCAGCTATACCAAATGTGAGAGAAGCCTGCTTAGCGTTTAACTGACCTTGTATACCACTTGTAACACCATTAAGAAAATTAAATTCTGTATTATCAACTACCCCCGTGCCTATATTAGTAGCGCTTAATCTATTAGCAGGAGTCAAGCATGCTTGTTTTTGTCCTAATGCAGTTGTAACACCGGTAAATTGCGTTTGAATCGGAGTTGTAACACCATCAAGATAATTAAATTCTACATTAGAAACTACTCCTGTACCAATATTAGTAGCACTCAGTCTATTAGATGGGCTAAGAGTGGCTTGTTTAGCATCTATTTGGTCTTGAATATCACTTGTTACTCCACTAAGCTGATTGAATTCAGCCTCTGTAACAGTATCTGTATGAAGTGTTCCGGTATCTAATTCTCCCGCTAAAGTTATATTATTAAAGCCGTTTATATCTTTATTTGAATCTACTATAACAGCTTTACTAGCTGCTACTTGACCATCTATTATAGAATGAATTTGATTTATTTCTGTTGCTGATGCATCAACATTTGTACCACTTAAACTTAAACCATCTGTCTCTATAGATCCATTAACATTAACGTTACCTTCAATATCCAAGGAAGTAGCTTCTATTTCGCCACTCGGTTTAAATGTAACTCCATCAGTACCATCAACTCTGAAATCTATACGGTTATTAGTATTAAATTTTATTAAGTTATTATCATTACGACCAATATTTAAAGATGTATTTTTAATACTAGTTATAGCACTTTGCGTTGGGAAAATCGAAACATCAACATTTCCAGTAGAACCGCCACCTTTTATTCCACCACCTGCAGTAATACCTGTAATATCACCTGGAGCGTTTGAACTTAAAGCTTGTAACTGTGCTTGAATATCACTTGTTACGTTACTAAGAAATCCATATTCAGCATTAGATACATCGCCATTAGCTCCTATTAAATTGGCATTAAGTCTATTAGATGAATCTATTGTAGCTTCCTTTGCATTTATTTGCGCTTGTATATCACTTGTTACTGCACTAAGCTGATTGAACTCCAATGTAGATACTTCACCACTACCAATATTAGTAGCGCTCAGTCTATTAGCAGGAGTTAAGGTAGTTTGCAAATTACTTCCTCCGCTAAAGCCTGTTATAGCAATATTACCTTTAGTAAGTTTCTTTTGATTTCCACTACTATCAACTACTGCAAAAAAGTCACCATCACCATCAGAAGTAGAAGTAGTTAGTTCATCTAGATCTAATGTAACACATGCAGAAGCAGTACCATTAGTAACCGTAATACCTTCACAACCTGCTACATTAGTTACTGTGCCAGAACATGAAGATGTAGTAAATATATCAGCTAAATCCCTACCTGCAGATACAAAACCATTAGTAGTAGAAGCTACTTTTATTCCTCCCGTTGCTGAGATATTCCCAGTAACAGTTAATTGCTCTACTGCAGTTCTAGAACCGATGGACATCTTTCCATCATCGTGAATTATGACATCATCACCATTTTTATCAATAAAATGCGCAATAGGTTGTGATCCATCTTGCTGTACTAACAACGCTGGCCCTGTACCGTTATTTACTACTGAAAGAGCTGAAGTAGTTGATACTATTGTCTGATTGAATTTAGCTGTTAATGCTTCGAAAGTCGTAGCAGTTAACGCGTTTACCATTGAATCACCGCCTACTGATAAATTCTCAGTAACGGTTAATCCATTCTTAACCTTAAAATCTTTATTGAGTGTCATAATTTACGAGTTCACTTTCCCCCGTAAATATATTTATATTTAAACGCTTTTAGCCTTAGAATAAATTCAATCTATTACCCTTGAATGTAAAGTTACTTATAACTGATGCACCTACACCCTTTGCAGTTAATGTTACTGTACCACTGTTTACTATTGCTCCATATTCTACAAAACTATCTGGAGTTGTACTATTAATACCATATTCAACAACTCCAATAGTAGAACCATCTGTAGTTATACTAATTTCACTAAATTGAGTACCTCCTGTTGAATCTACTACAGCTATAGCATATTTACCAGAAGATTGAGATGCAACAGTAAATGAATCAATAACACCAAAATCACTAAGACCAGATTTAGTAATAATAGTTGAAGTAGGAGCAAATATATCAGCTAAATCCCTACCTGCAGATACAAAGCCATTAGTAGTAGCTGTAGCGCTTAAGCCCACTGCTGAAGCTCCTGTTGTTCTTAAAACTGTATTGTCTACCGCAATACTATCAGCTGAAACATCAATTCCGTCTCCTTCTCCTGCATTTATAGTAACATTAGTTGCTGAGCCGCCTCCGGTTAAACCTGCTCCTGCATTTACTGTATTAATACCTGCCTCTGCTGCAGTAGCAAATATATCAGCTAAATCTCTTCCACCTGATAATATTAAGTTAGATGCAGAAAGATTTTCTACAGCCATAGAAGCGTCATTATCATCTGCATCTTCTACCTTTAAAGCATTATCAACAATTTTGAGCTTAGTACCACCTATATCAATAGTATCACCGCTAATAAATAAATCTTTCCATCTTTTTTCAGCACTACCTAAGCTGAATGTATTAGTTTGAGAAGGTAAAAAGTTTCCACTTATCTCACCACCATTTGCTAAACTCGGACCTCCCGTTCCACCTCCACCACCGTACATATCCATGTACTTTCTAACAGCATTTATCTCATTAGTAAATTTATCTGCTATTCTTTTTTCTAATTTAGTTATTTCTAATTTAAAATCTTTATCAGGTAGACCATTATTTTCTTCTATTACAATCTCCTTTTCAATAACTTCCGGAATAGAATCTTTTAATTCATTAACCTTTTCTTGTAACTGAGTTTTGCTTTCTAAAATTCTAGTTTCTAACTCTTCTTTTAAATTATTATCAACCTTCTGTAACCTTTCAGTTAAAATCTTATCTATCTCTTTATTAGTTATTTCTAATTTAGAGTCTATATTTTTAATAAGATCTTCCTTTAAAGAAATATCTATAACCTTAACCTCTTTGGATAAAAACTCTTTTGTTTTATCAAGCTCTTTAGAAATACTTTTCTTAAAAGTAAGTATCTCTCTATCATTTTTTAAATTATTCTTATTAGCTTTATCAGAATAAAATTGAGTTTTTTCTTGTAACTTATCAACCTCTTTCTGCAGATAATACTTGTTATCTTGTATTACATCTTTATTAAGCTTGGTTAACTTTTTTATGCTAACTTCAAGTAACTCTTTACCTTCTAGTATTCTTTGTTCAAGCTCGCCCTTCTCAACTTTTAACTTAACTATATCACTTCTTATATCTTTAAGCTCTTCATCTGTAGAACTCTTTATATCATTACTTCTTATAGTTAAATCTTGTATTTTTTCATTTACATATGAAAAATCTTGCTCACTTTTTTCTAACTCTTTTTTAACTTCATTTAAAGTTAGTTCATATATATCAGTAATTTTATTTTCAGTAATCTCTATCTTAGTATCTACTTCTTTCAAAGTTTCAACTTTTAAATTACCTACTCTACTTAAAGCTTTATTAAGACCTTTGTTAACTTTATCATCTAAATCTACATTACTTTTTTCTAAAGTTAAAATATTATCATTAATTTCATCTTTAATATTTTTTAATGATTTATCTATATCTGACTTATTATTAGTTAGAAGCAGTTCTAAGGAATCTTTTGTTTCGTTAAATATTTTAGAATAATGGGCTACATTACTATCATTTTTCTCATTTATTAAAAGAGTAAGATCTTTAGTATATACATTTTTTACTAAGTCTTGTATTTTATTTTCGAATATAACTATACTATCTTCGTTAAGTTTTTCTAAATTCTCTAATAAAGTTTTACTTTCTTCTTTTAAGAAGTTACTAATATATCTAGTTAAATCTTGTTCTTGTTTTTCTGACTTTGAAATTAAATCAACACTAGCTTTATCTACTATAGATAAAAATTCATTAGTCAGATCATCCTTTACATCTTCTATATATAACTTAAGTTTCTTTTCGTTATTACTAATAATATTATTAGCTTCATCAATTTTTTTAAGCTTTATATCTTCAGCATATTGCTTAGCCAATTTTCTAGCTTTTGCTATATCTTTTAGTATACTCTCTTTCTTTTCTAATACTATTTCCTCTACAACCTCTTCTTCAAAAACAGGTAATATAAATTCTTCATCTTTTAACTTTTTAACAAACTTTAAATTATTTTCGTTAAACAGAACTTCTTGTTTACCTTTTTCTAATACAAACGGTGCTGTATATTCTTTATTCTCAAAAATTAAAGGAACATTAACTACAGGTCTACCTTTATATGAGGAGATTTTTTCTGCATTATATTTCTTTTTGTTTATTTCAATTTCGTATATATCAAAATAAACTTCATCATAATTTTCTACTACTAAAATATTATGATCAATATTAGAAATAGAAACATCAACCTTTTGATCGAAAATCATTCTAGAAGATTTCTTCCCGTGCTCTAAAACTAAATCTTCTATTTTAGTATCTATAACTGGTTTAATGTCTTCTTGTATAACAAGAGGTTCAGGTAAATCAATTTCCGTAGATCCTATATACTCCTTGTTATTTTTATTGAATTCAATTTTAAAGCTACCACGTTCTAGAACGAACGGAGCTATAAATTCTTCCCTATCTATTACTATCGGAATATCTACAACTGGTTTACTATTATGACTAGCAACTTTTTCAGCTGTAAATTTTTTACCGTTTATCTCAAATTCATAAACATCGAAAAAGACTTCATCATAGTCCTTAACTGTTAAGATGTTAAGATCTGAGCTAGTAAAGGTAGGGTTTACCTTTTCGCTAAACAGTCTCATTATGTATTATTATTTAATACTTTTTCTAATAATGTGCAACTCCATTTACTATTGCTGTACAACTTCCTGTAGTTGTAATAACTAAGTCAATAGTATTTCCTGTAGCACTTACATTCACTTCTGATAATAATGAAGCTGCTTGAGCATCAACTATACCATATGTAGTACCATCCGCATCAGAACCATTATGAACTACTAAAATTTCAAAAGCTGTTCTAGTAGTACCTTGTGATAATGTTACTATATATTTAGCTGTTTTAAAATCCGCTTTTAAGAACGTAGGTACTAAATTAGAGCCTGTATTTAATGATTGAGTAAAAACACTATTCTTTGAAAGTACACTTCCATTATTAGTAAACTCTACTATATCAATATCACCATTAACTGTTAAAGTACCTTCTACTGTAGTAGAAAAACTAGATGCTTGTACCTCTTCAAATATAACTCCGCCATTGCCATCAGCTTTAAGAACTAGACCCTCTGCTATATTAGTAGTCTTTAAATCAATACTTTCTACAACTACCTGATTAGTATTAAGAGGTATACCATCCCACTTACCTATAAAATTATCACCAATAATATTACCTGTAGCGCTTAAGTTTCCAGATAAAGTTACTCTTTCAGAAGGTACAGCGCCGATTCCTAATTTGCCAAGAAAAACACTCTCGTTACCTTCATATGTCCTAATTAAACCCATTTAACATATTTAATGTTAAAAGTTAGATTAACTAGATGGCTCCGGCGCTTGGGTTCGAACCAAGGACCTAGTGGTTAACAGCCACCCGCTCTACCGCTGAGCTACGCCGGATTATTGCTTAGGAGTCTTAATATGAGGTACATCAACAAGACTTAAAGTATGATGCAATAACCTCT